>Ga0123519_10010493_pt1 | contig 13795 bp, 8 predicted proteins | sample YelNatPaOPRAMG02_FD_87396 | JGI IMG/M metagenome (GOLD analysis project Ga0123519, IMG submission 87396) | Hot spring microbial communities from Yellowstone National Park - Yellowstone National Park OP-RAMG-02 (version 2) | ecosystem: Environmental > Aquatic > Thermal springs > Hot (42-90C) ...
ACTACAAATGCTGGTGAACTCTGGGGTGAACAAAACACCCCACTTAATGAAAATCTTTATGAAATTCATTTTCCAACTGCATTGACAGGTTATGTTGCCAGCTGGTCAGGCAAGATTCTTAAAACAACCAATGGTGGATTAACATATATTTCAAGACTCAATGAACCTATTGTTAAAAATTATATACTTGAACAAAATTATCCTAATCCATTTAATTCTTACACAAGTATTGTATTTTCTATACCAGAAAATAAACAAGTAAGCCTTCAAATATATGATCTTACAGGAAAAAAAGTTCTTACGCTTGTAAATTCATTCCTTATTGCGGGTAAATATGAAATTTCTTTTAGCGCGGAAAACTTAAGCTCGGGAGTTTATTACTATAAACTTTTAACTTCAGATAAGTTACTGGTTAAGAAATTAGTTTTAATAAAATAGAATTTTATTTCAGGTATTTCTTAATAAGCTTTAATAAGTCCTGTTTTAGAAACGGTTTTGAAATATAATCGTCACATCCTGCTTCCATCATTTTTTCCCTTTCATGTGTAAATGCATAAGCAGATTGAGCTATAACAGGAAGTTCGGGTCTAATTTGTTTAATAATCTTTGTAGCCTCAATTCCGCTCATTTCAGGTAATTTTATATCCATTAAAACAAGATTAATATCATCATTATTATTTATGATTTCAATTGCTTGTTTCCCTGAAAAGGCGGGTATAACTTCAAAATTCTCTGATTTTAAAATCTGTTTCAAATATAAATAGTTAATTCGTTCATCCTCAACCACAAGTATCTTTTTCTTTTCGACTAAAACTTTTTCATCTGAGTCAATTTCTGGTTCTTTTAAAGTACTCTTTGATGTATAATAAGGTATTGTAAAGTAGAATGTTGTTCCTTTATTTGGAATACTCTCAAACCAAATCTTACCTTCCAATGCTTCTACAAGTCCTTTTGTAATTGCAAGTCCAAGTCCAGCTCCTTCAAATCTCCTTGAAAGTGATAAATCAGACTGATAAAATCTTTCAAATATTTTTTCCTTTTTTTCAGGTTCTATACCACAACCAGTATCTTTAATACTAAACAATAACTTGTCATTCTGTAAATTATAATTTATTTCAATTTCTCCTTCATCAGTAAATTTTATAGCATTGCTTAATAGATTTGAAATAATCTGATATATAAAGAGTTCGTCAGAATAAATATTAGAATTTTCATTTGGTAATGCATATTGCTTCTTTATTATCAAACGTTTGGTTTCTGCAAGAAGTGAAAATTGTCGTATTACTTTATCAATTGTTTCATTTAGATTGAAAGTAGAATAATTTGTTTCAATTGTACCGGCTTGAATTTTTGATATATCTATAATATTATTAATTAATTCAAGTAACCTGTTTGCACTTGTAAGTATAATTTCAGAATATTCTTTTGTTTCTTGTAATGTTATATTTCCATCACTAAGTAGCTGAGCAAAACCAATAATACCATTTAGTGGAGTCCTGATTTCGTGTGATATATTCTGTAAAAAAGCTGTCTTCAATCTATCACTTTCCTCAGCTTTTTCCTTTGCTTTTACAAGAGAATCTGCAATAATCATTTTTTCAATATAAACTCCAATTTGATTAGCAACAGTTTCAAGAATTTCTTTACTATGTTCATCATAAGCATTTCTGTTTGTATAACTCTGTACAACCATTGCGCCAAATATCTCATCTTTTACAACAATAGGCACTCCCAGCCAGCATTCTGGATCAGAACCAAGTAGTTGAGCAGGATGGGTTTTTTCTATATCTTTTATATCTCCTTTACGAAGTAGTAATGGTTTATTTGACTTTACAACTATACCTGAAAGTGAATTTTCTGCTTTCCATTCGTTAAATTCATCTTTTTCGTCTATCCATATTATCTGTTTTAATGAGTCTTTTGATTTGTCATATCTTGCAATGAAGAAATTGCTCGTATCCATTACTTTTGAAAGCTCATTTCTTACACCATTTAAAAACTCGTCAAGGGATTTAGAATTTACCATTAAATTAGCAATATTATATTGCAATGTAAGTAAAAGTTCAATCTTTTTTCTATCTGTTATATTATGCTTAACTATAAGTATTACATCCTTATCTACAAGAAAAATCTTTTTAATTGTAAGTTCGACCCAGAACAATTCACCATCTTTCTTTTTTGCTAACCATTGAGTTGATACAAATTCCCCTTTTAATGCTTTTGAAATTAGTTCCTTAAAGTTATTTTCTGTAAACGGTTCAATATTTGCCCTTAAAATAGATGGTTCAACAGCAAGTATCTCTTCTTTACTTTCGTATTTATACATATTAACGGCTGCATCATTTACATCAATAAAGCGGCCTGTTTCTTTATCAATAATGAATATTGCTTCTGAAACCGATTGAAAAATATCTCTATAGTTTCTTTCACTTATCTCAAGTGCTTTTTCTATTTGTTTTCGATGTTCAATTTCTTCCTGTAAATCTTCTATTACACTTAACATTGCAGTCTCTGCTTTCTGCAATTCATTCTTTTTATTTTCCAGTTCCAGATAAATTTTAATCTTGTATGAAATAGCCCCAAGTAGTTCAGCAAATACTTCGAGCAATTGTATCTCGCTGGGAGTAAAAGTCCTATGTTTTTTTACTGAATCATAACCAACATAACCAATTAATTCATTTTTAACGAAAATAGGTACAGTAACAAGTGATTTAATATCCTGTGGTTCAAGAATTTTACGTAGGTTACTTTCTTCTGGTAAATCACTTACATCTGTAATAATAATATTCTTTTTAGAAATATGTGACTGAACCCACTCGGGTATTAAACTAATCGGGACTTCTTTAAGATTTTCAATTTGTGGTTCAATGCCTGAAGCACACCATTCGTAAGTATTAATCATAATGTCCTTCTTAAAGTCGTAATCAAAAACATAGACCCTATCTACACCTGTTGCATTGCCCATAAGACTAAGTGCAGAATTAACTTTTGAATCAAATTCAGAAGGCTCAGAATTTATTAAATCAATAGCTATTGAAATTACTGTTCCATATAAATGAGAAATTGATTCAAGTTCTCTTACTGTTTGAGAAATATTTGTCTTATCAATCAAATCAAGAATAAAACCTTCATTCCAAAAAGGGATTAAAATACAATAAATAGAATATTCTTTTTTGTAATATGAGAATTCAAATTCAGTACTAACTGGTTTATTTGTTTTAAGCGTAAATTCTGGGTTTTTCTGTAGTATCCCAAGAAGCTCATTAGGAAATATATCAAAAATATTTTTTCCTGTAATGTCTTCAGAAAATAATTTCGAAATATTAGTTTTTCCTAAAATATATTGTTTTATTGTTCCGTTTTTATCTATTAAAAATAACAAATGTGGTAAAGACTTAAGTATTTCATAAGTTTTGGGAGAATCTTTTGATAGTTGAAAAAACAAAGTGTCTACATTAGGTAAAAGTTTGTCTTTCATTTTTGGTTATCTTTTTGTTCAACATTATACTTTGGTGGTTGACCAAGCTGCTGAAGTAGAAAATTTATTTCTCTTTTTAACTCTACTATTCTGATTTCCCTATCAATTAGAAACTTGTTAAATAGTTCCAGTTGATTTATTTTTTTCTGAAGCTGTTTTTCAAAACTTTTTCGTTCAGTAATATCCGAAACTGTACCAATAATCCTCGCTTTTCCTTTCATCGGATCTAATTCCTTAGGCATACCTTTAACAGTTACCCAGATATACTCATCATCTTTCTTTTCAAGCCTGACATCACAATAAAAAAAACTTCCTGTTCTTGCTGAACTCTCGACCTCATTCAATAAAAGATGCCTATCTTCTTTAAAAACTATGTTAAGAAAGTCTTCAAGTGAAATTTGATTATTTACTTTATAACCAAGTAATTTAAAGAAATTTGCACTTGCTGTGATTTGACCTTCCGGCAATATTAACTCATAAACTCCATCGTTAACTGCCTCTAAAGTTTCTTCAAATTTTCTTTTTTCATTCTGAATTGTTTTAAACATCTGAACCTTTTCAGTAATATCACTAATTATTGCTCCTATGTATTTTTCATTATTGCTTAAAACCAAAGGGAATTTTTTCACTTCATAAACTCTATCACCATAAAATTCATTTAGAAGTATAAGTGAATTCGACTCTATGGCTGATATATCTGAGGCACGACACATTCTGGCATTTTTTTCATCCATAAACTCGAAATCTGTTTTTCCAAGCAAGTCTTCTGCAGAAATATTATATAAATCAAGTACTGCCTTGTTAAATGTGCGATAACGAAATTGCATATCTTTTAAAAAAATCAAATCATTATCAGCATTATGAAAAGTTCTATACCTTATTTCAGAGTCTTTTAAAAGTTTTAAAGTTTCTTTAAATTGTCGCTGATCAGTAAAAGTTTTACCTATTATTAAGGTTACTAAAGGATAAAATATAATAACTGTGGGAGCAACAATCTTAAAAAACTCTTCTGTTCTTTTTCCGGGCAGTGTAAACATTATCAAAGCCATTAAAATATGAACAACAATGCCAAGTAAAAAAAGTGTAACTGTTGATGGTATATGTTCTTTCTTTTTACTGAAATGATAAAAAATTAAACCAACAATAAAAGACTCAACTATTGTAGAAATCCCAGCAATAGTTCCTGCACCTGTAAGATAAATTCTGTATCCACCTGCAAGTATAGCTGATATTGAGCCTGCGATAGGACCAAAGAATAAAGTACATAAACTAATAACAATTGAACGTCCATCAAAAATTATACCCTCTGAAAGTCTGAAAGAATACATCATTCCAACAATTGCAATACATCCAAATAAAACACCCTGTAAAATTTTACCAATATGAGTATCTTTATCAAATCTTTTGTCAATTACAGGTGATAATACACTTAATGCTACAAGAACTGCAAGGTTATATATAAGATCTAAAATTAACATTAATATTTAAAAATGAAGTATTTTTTAAAATAAGCCATAAATATTGACACCACCCCCCTAAGTATTTAAAGTTAAACAAATTTTATATTAAAAGAAACATAAAATAATGAACACAATATACATATAAATTTAAAACGATTTTTTTAAAAAGTATAGAAATTTTATAATAAAAAATATTAAAAATTCATATAAAAAATTATATACGTAAGAAAGCGAAGATTAATGATTTTTGGAAGGTATTACTCTAAAGAAGTATTTTATTTGCTTTATTGAATTATTTACTTTAAACATTAGCTTATGTTTCTTAAAGATTTTCTTAGTTAGTTTGATTAAAAATTTACTGGTTAAAAATTGAAATTTCTACTTTGCTCCTGCTTTTTTTGGTTAATAGCAATTCTTTTAAAATTTTTTAAAAATTACATTAGAAGTTTCAATACAAGATCACCAATAATATATCCAACTGCGGCAACACCAAACCCAACAATAAACATATCAAATCCAGATCTGAAAATTCCTCGACCTGTAAAGAAACTTCTTGCTGCACCAACTAAAAAATGCGCTAACATAGAAATAACAAAGGATGTCCAGATTGCAATACTTCCTTCAAAAAAGAAAAAAGGAAAAATTGGAATTAAAGCACCAATTGCAGTTGAAAGACCTGTTATCCAACCTTCTGTTAATGGTGTAATTTGTCGTTTTGCTAATCCAAGTTCTTCGTGCATTTTATCTTCTAATGCCTGTTGTGGATTTTGCATAATTTCTCTTGCTCTTTGTAGGGCTTCGTTTTTTTCTATACCTTTTGCTTCATAAATTAAAGCAAGCTCTTCAATTTCAAGTTCGGGCATAAGTCTAATCTCCTCTGCTTCCATTGCCCTTTCATTTTCATAAACTTCTTTTTCACTTATAGCTGCAAGATAACCAGAAGACCCCATCGAAAGTGAATCTGCTATCATTCCTGCAATACCAGAAATTAATATTACGTGTGATTGTGCAGCTGCACCAATTACACCAGCAATTAAACCAAAATTAGCTGTTAATCCATCGTTGAAACCATAAACTATATTTCTTAAAATTCCTCCTGACTCTGCAATATGCCAAGGTTCAGTTGTTTTACTATCTGAAACCATCAATGACTTTGCATGTGAAGCAGAATCTCTTGCAAGTAATAATGCAATATCTTTTGTTTGAGAGGAACTGGAATTTTTATATAAACTTAAATATGATTTTACTTCTGAAGATTCTTCCTTTAACATTAATTTTGATAAAAGCGAAGGTCCAAATTTTTTAGTGAACTTACTCAATAGTTTTGCTTTTATTGTCGGTTTAAGTGAATTATCATAAGAAAGTGAATTCTTTTTCAGATACTCTACCCAAACACCTATATGCTTTTCTTCAATTGAAGCAAGTTTCTCATACAAAGTTTTTTTATCCTTATCTGTAACTATTTCAGAAAGTGTGTGATAGAGGAATGCTGCATCAATTTCTTCCTGAAGCCTTTTTTTCCAAACTTTTTTTGTTTTTCTATCCACCATAAATTTTAATTTTTAGTTATGTATTTAAAAACCTAAAAGATATTTAATAACTAAATATTAATTAAAAAAAATTATTCAAATAAAAATTTTCATAAACAGAGAGGAACAAAGTTAAATACCAGATTTCTATCTATTGTTTTAAATAATTTACTTAACTTCTAAAATTTATAACTAAAAAACAAATCATAACTTCAGTAGCATAAGCCGAATTATTAAAATTAAATAACAATCGCAATTCAGCAGTTGTTATAAAAATATGATAAAAGATATAAAATTTAAATTTCATCTCAATAAAATTTAAATTAATTTGTAAAAATTTTTTATTTATGCAACTATTTGACTGGTTAATAGTATTAGCTTATTTTATTATTTCCCTGTTCATCGGTTTGCTTTACAGGAGAAAAGCCAGTAAGAGTACTGAGGACTTTTTCCTATCAGGTAGAAATCTTCCTTGGTGGATTGCAGGTCTTTCAATGGTAGCAACTACTTTCGCAGCTGATACCCCACTTGCTGTAACAGAACTTGTTGCTAAAAATGGAATTGCTGGTAATTGGTTATGGTGGAATATGCTTATTGGTGGAATGTTAACAGTATTTTTCTTTTCACGATTGTGGAGAAGAGCAGGTATTATGACTGATGTTGAATTTATCGAAATGCGTTATTCTGGTAAAACAGCATCATTTTTACGAGGCTTCAAAGCTATATATCTTGGACTATTTATGAATACTTTAATTATGGGCTGGGTTAACCTTGCTATGATGAAAATTTTGATTGGATTTTTTCCTGAATTCATTAATAAAGACAATGTATTACTTTTTATTGGTGTGGCTATATTAATAACAGCTATTTATTCTGCTGTTTCAGGTTTATGGGGTGTTGCAGTTACAGACGCATTTCAGTTTGTACTTGCAATGACAGGTTGCATTATACTTGCAATAATAATTGTTTCACAGCCACAAATCGGAGGAATTGAAGGTTTAACTTCAAAACTACCAAATTGGTCTTTAAAGTTTTTGCCAGTTATTGATAATAGTCAAATTCAATCAGAAAGTGGAGGGTTACTTGCTATTTCTGTTTCTACATTTCTTGCATATATTGGTATACAGTGGTGGGCTTCATGGTATCCCGGTGCAGAACCCGGTGGAGGTGGTTATGTTGCACAAAGAATGATGAGTGCAAAAAATGAAAAACATTCTTTGCTTGCAACATTATTTTTTCAGATTGCGCATTATGGAATTCGCCCCTGGCCCTGGATAATTGTTGGTTTGGCTACTATAATTCTTTATCCAAATCTTTCAGATAAAGGTTCAGGTTTTGTACTTGCTATGAGGGATTTTCTCCCAACAGGTTTAAAAGGTTTGCTTATCGCAGCATTTTTTGCTGCATATATGTCAACTATTGCAACACATCTCAACTGGGGGACATCATATCTTATAAATGATTTTTACAAAAGATTTATTAAAAAAACTGACTCTGAGAAACATTATGTCTTTATTTCCAGAATCATTACAATTTTATTAATGTTTTTATCAGTAATAGTTACAACACAGATGGAAACAATTTCGGGCGTATGGGCATTTTTAATTGAGTGTGGTGCAGGTTTAGGACTTGTTTTAATTTTAAGGTGGTTCTGGTGGAGAATAAATGCTGCAGGTGAAATTGCTGCAACTGTAACACCTTTTATAATTTTCTTGTTGATTAAAGTTTCTGGTGTTAATATAACTTTTCCCCATACACTATTTGTAGTTGTTCCAATAACAACTATAAGTTGGTTAATAACAATTTATTTAACTAAACCTGACAATACTAACAAGCTGACAGAATTTTTCTGTAGAATTCATCCGGGAGGTCCGGGATGGAAGAGATTTGCTTTACAAAATCCTGACATAAAGCCCGATAGTGGTTATTTATATTTACTTCTTGATTGGATACTTGGTATAGTATTGGTTTATATGTTTCTTTTTGGAACTGGTAAAATTATTTTTGGAGAGTTGATGACTGGTTTAGGACTATATGCAATTGGTGCTGTAGCGGGATTAATAATTATTTACGACTTTAACAAACGTGGATGGAAAGAATTAGTTTAAGTTTAAAATGAAGATTCGTTATATTATAAAAGAAACATTTAGAGGGTTTGAATCAGCAAAGTTCTCAACCTTTGCTTCAGTAATTACAATTGCTATCTCATTGAGTTTAATTACAATCTTTACAACTATATTTCTAACTTCAAACAAATTAATTAAGTCAATTAAGGAAAAAGTTGAAATTGAAGTTTTTCTTAATGACAATATTACATCTGAAGAGGTAAATTCTCTAATTGATAAAATTCGTACAATTGGAGGAATAAAACAGGTTACATTTGTATCAAAAGAAGAAGCAAAAAAGATTTTTGAAAAAGATTGGGGTAAGGAAATGTTAGAAGTTCTTGACTATAATCCCCTACCGCCATCACTTAAAATAAATCTCTATGAGGAGTATAAGACAGTTGACAGAATGAATAAAATCAAATCTCAGTTAAGTGAATTAAATAAAGTAGAGGAAGTAAAATTCCCTGAAGAGAATCTCCATATTATTGAGGAAAATTCTTCTGCAATTATGTATATTCTTCTTGTTATACTTATCACTACTTTTTTTGGTTCTATATTCCTTGTGGCAAACACAATAAGACTGGTAATTAATTCCAGACAAAAAGTTATTCAGATACATAAACTGCTTGGAGCAACAAATGGTTTTATTATAATGCCATATTTTTTAGAAGGATTTATGCAGGGACTTCTTGGAAGTATTATATCATTAGGTGTACTTTATGGAATATTTATATATTATTCATCAAAGTTTCAGCAGGCAAATATAAAAATTGAATTTTTTGATATTTACACAATGTTATATATATGTCTTGCTGGTATTGCATTAGGTTCACTTGGAAGCCTGCTTTCAGCAAAAAAATTTTTAAAACTAAAAATTAATTAACAATGGTTGAAATAAATAAAAAAGCACCCGATTTTACATTAACTGCAGATGATGGTAAAAAATATTCTCTTAAAGATTTTCGCGGTAAAAAAGTTATCTTATACTTTTACCCTAAAGATAATACCTCAGGTTGTACAAAAGAAGCCTGCAGTTTCAGAGATAACATAAAATTATTTCAAAAGAAAAATGCTGTTATTATTGGGATAAGTAAAGATTCAGTAGAATCACATAAAAAATTTAAATCTAAATTTAACCTTCCATTCCCTTTGCTTTCAGATGAAGCCCTCGATGCTATCAAAAAGTATGACGTGTGGAAAGAAAAATCAATGTACGGAAAAAAGTATTATGGTATCGAAAGAAGTACCTTCATAATTGATGAACAAGGTATAGTTAGAGAAATTTTCAGGAAGGTGAAAGTTGATGGACATATAGAAGAGATTTTAGACAAAATTTAAATTTATATGAATCAAATATCAGTTGTTACAGTTGAAGATGAAGTTGGGAAACTTCAGTTCATAAAATTCCCATTTAAACTTTACAAGAACGAACCAAACTGGGTAGCTCCTCTCATATTTGAGGTAAAAAATAATCTTGATGAAAAGAAAAACCCATTTTTTAAACATTCTAAGATTAAACTATTTCTTGCTTATAAAGACTCAAATCTTGCAGGTAGAATTGCTGCTATTATAAATAGTAACCATAATGAATTTCATAATGATAAAACCGGTTTTTTTGGATTTTTTGAATGTATTAATGATAATGAAGTTGCAAATGCGCTATTTAAATCTGCTGAAGATTTCCTTCGTATTAACAATATGGATGTTATAAGAGGTCCTGTTAATTTGTCCACAAATGATGATGTTGGATTACTTGTTGATTCATTTGATCTACCTCCTGTCCTTATGATGCCATACAACTTCCCTTATTATGAAGCACTAATTACTTCATACGGATTTAAGAAAGTTAAGGATTTATTTGCCTATCGCGTTACTGAAAAAATAATTCAGGACAAACCAATAATGGATAAACTTGAACGTGTTGCTAATATTGTGTTGAAACGAGAAGGATTAAAAATTAGACAAATAAATCTTAATGATTTTAACTCTGAAATTAAGCTTTTAAGAGAGGTGTATAATCGTGCGTGGGAACACAACTGGGGATTTGTACCTATGACTGAAGAAGAGTTTTACTATATGGCTAAAAACCTTAAAGCCATTGCAAATCCTGAATACATTTTTATTGCAGAAAAGGACTCAAAACCTGTTGGCTTTTCACTTACACTTCTTGATTACAATCAGATATTTCATAAAATGAATGGAAGAATTTTTCCGACTGGCATTTTCAAACTTTTATTTGGTAAAAAGAAAATTAATAGAATCAGAGTAGTTGCAATGGGAATTGTAAAGGAATATCAGAAAAGAGGTGTTGAAGCTGTCTTTATTCGCGATACAATAAAAAATGGGATTAAAAATGGTATAAAAGAATGTGAAATTTCCTGGGTTCTTGAGGACAATATACCTATGGTTCAAACAGCTGAAAATATTCACGCTGAACAATATAAAACCTACCGCATATTTGATAAAATAATAGCTTAAAAATTTGTGGAATTTTTATAATCATATATATGTTTTAATAATTAAATAAATTGAAAGGAGAAAAAATGATTAACATTGGAGAAAAATTTCCTCAGTTTAACAAAAAAGCAACGGTATCAACCGTTCATGGTAAAGAATTTACCAACATTACAAATGAAGACCACATAAAAGCTGGTAAATGGATGGTAATGTTCTGGTATCCAAAGGATTTTACATTTGTTTGCCCAACAGAAATTGTTGAATTTAACAAACATAAAAACGACTTTGAAAAGAAAAATGCTGTTGTCATAGGTGCCAGCACAGATTCAGAATTTTCACATCTTGGGTGGATGACATCACATCCCGATTTAAAAGATCTTAAAATTCCACTTCTCGCAGATACTTCCAAATCCCTCGCTGAAGAACTTGGTATTCTCGAACCTACAGAAAAAATTGCTTATAGAGCAACTTTTATAGTCGATCCGTCAGGTACAATAAGGTGGGTATGTGTAAATGACCTTAATATTGGTCGTAGTGTTAAGGAAGTTTTACGTATTCTTGATGCTTTGCAAACTGGTGGATTAGTCCCATGTGATTGGGAACCTGGTCAGGAAACCTTAAAAGTCTAATTATTGAATATATAATATTTTATTAAGAGGCTGTTTCAAAAGCAGCCTCTCTTCTTTTTCATCGTAAAAATTTTGTTAAATTAATAAAATTTTCGCTCATTTTCTTTTTATATATTAAAAAACTGAACATTTGAGACATCCTTTTTTTATATATTAGTATATTAAATTTATTTCCATATTTTATCCTTAATTTAAGAATTTTAGTGAATTTTTAAGTTTTTAAATTCATGTCAAATATTTGTAGAATATTTATTTATAATTTCCAATAATTCCCCACTTATACATTGACTTCATACATTTTTATGTTTATTTTTGTAACAGTAAGAAATGGTGATAATAAATAAAACAAATTGTTTTGTTTATCTTTTCGCTAAAAACATATATTTACCAATTTTTCTTTCATATATTTTTCTACACTTAAATTTATTTAGATTTCATCTCTCGCTTAAGCAACATTTTTTATACCTTAATTCAGAAACCATAATCTCTAAATCTGAAAGATGGTAATAAAAACTTTTAATAAAATAGATAAAATAATAAGTTTTAAATCCAAACTCTTGTTACTTTATATTTTATATTTTGCTGCATGCTTTCAGCAAAATGTTTTTTCACAATGGGAACAAACTTCAGGGCCATCAGGTGGCACAATTAAAAGCATATCAGTCTTAAATTCATCTGTTCTTATAGGGACATATGGAGGTGGTGTTTTCTTATCAACAAATTCAGGTCTAAATTGGAGTAACATAACCGGTTCTCTACCAACATATTTTATAAATTCTACTTTAAATACTCCAAGCTATTTATTTGTTGGTACTACTTCAAATGGAGTTTATCGTACATCAAATAACGGCATTAACTGGATTGGCCCAGGTACTAATATTAGTAGTCGTACTGTATATGCTATTATTACAGTAGGTGGCACTTTATATGCCGGAACTGATTTAGGTATATATAGGTCAACTAATAGTGGTATTGTCTGGCTTATTGATACAGCTGGAATTGGAAACAAACAAGTCTATGCTTTGGCAGTATTGGATACAAACATTTTTGCAGGTACAAATAATTATGGTGTATATAGAAAGTTAATCAGTGGAGGTCAATGGACACCTGTTAACAATGGCTTACCAGCTAATGTGACAATATATTCTATGTCTATTAACGATACAACTCTGTATGCTTCTCGTTTCCTTTTTGTAGGAACAGCAGGTGGAGGTGTTTATAAGACAACTAACCGTGGAGCAAATTGGTATTCTTTAGGTTCTTTATCAAATTACTATGTATATGGATTATATACATTTAATCCTTCTATAGTCTTTATGGGTGAGGCATCTCGAGGGATATATAAAACAACAAATGATGGTACAAATTGGACAGCACTAAATTCGGGTTTGCTTATTACAAGTATTTGGTGTCTTTCTGGTTATTCATCTTCAACCCTATATGCTGGTATGCAAACTGGTGGGGGCATTTATAGAACAACTAATTCAGGTCAAAACTGGAGTTTTTCATCTGATGGAATAAATGCATCAATGATTCTATCAATGTTAAAAGTAAACCAATATCTTTTTGCTGCAGCTCAAAATGATGGAGTTTTTGTTACTACTAATTATGGAGTCAACTGGAATCAAAGAATTAATGGACTCAATGATATAAGAGTACGAACCCTTGCATATCATTTATCAAATAACAGTCCAAATCCTGTTATCCTCGTAGGGACAGAAACAGGCATTTATTGGAGTACATCTTATGGGGTAAATTGGACTATTGATACTGTTGGAATGGGAGCAAAAAATGTTAATGCACTTTTCACTTATGATTCTTTGGTAATTGCTGGTACTTCAAGTGGTGTTTATAAACGTCAAACTGATGCAGGAGTTTGGACAGCCATAAATAGTGGGCTTACAAATACTAATATCTATTCAGTTTATGGCAATGGTTCAACTCTTTATGCAGGACCTTATTCAGGTACAGTCTATAGATCAACTAATTTTGGTTCAAGTTGGTCTGTTTTTAATACAGGATTACCAGCTAATATTACTGTAAATACATTTTTAAACAATAATGTTAATCTTTTTGCGGGAACAATCGTAGGGCTATATCATCTTTCAGGAACTACTTGGGTGCTTGATTCAGC
>Ga0123519_10010494_pt1 | contig 13794 bp, 11 predicted proteins | sample YelNatPaOPRAMG02_FD_87396 | JGI IMG/M metagenome (GOLD analysis project Ga0123519, IMG submission 87396) | Hot spring microbial communities from Yellowstone National Park - Yellowstone National Park OP-RAMG-02 (version 2) | ecosystem: Environmental > Aquatic > Thermal springs > Hot (42-90C) ...
TCAAAAGATTAAAACCAACGTAATCAAGCGCTATCTTTTCGACGATGTCAAAGAGCTTGATGAAAAATTAATTTCCTATGTTAACCGCTGCAATTTTGAGTTAAAATTGCAACAGTTAAATAGACAATCACCAGTTAATTACCTGTTTGTACGTTTTAGTAAACAGTTAAAAAAACGTCCACAACGTATCGTTAACTAACAGTTAATTGATTAAATCATGGCAAGAATATCAAAACGTAAACTCGATGATAAAATTCTGGAAAAGATATTTGATCTATTTTTTGAGATTGTGGGGAAAAAAAGTTCCAAAGAAGATTTTAAAAACACGATAGTTGACCTGTTATCTCCCATAGAAAGAGTGATGATCGCTAAAAGAGTAGCCATTATTTATCTTCTTATGAAGAAAATTAATCAAAGATCAATATCTCAAGCTTTGAAAGTGTCAAACGCAACAGTAAGCTAATATTATATCCTCATGGAAAATAGCCGTAGCCTAGTTCCTGCTTTCGAAAAAATTATGAGAAATGAAAAAATGTCTTTATTTTTACTTGAAATTTTTGACACTTTATTTGTTCACGGAACATATGGAACAAACTGGCACTCTGCTTGGCAACGAAGAAAAGAAATCAATCGTCTCAAAACTTATGAATTATGATTTAATTGTTTGATTAATTAAATCAATCGGGTTTGGTGGAAATAAAGATTTTATCTCGACGTAAACAATATAGAGGATGATGTTTTGATGTTTTGGAAGGCTTTATTTTTCAATATTATCGTTTAAAACGACACTATTTCCCTAATTATGTGATATAATTACTTATAATTAACATGGCAACTGATCTTTTGAACAATTTCACCACTGCCATTACCTCCTAAGGAGGGGTAGTTTGTTTGTATTTGCACCCCTCCCAAAGGAGGGTTTTTTTATATAATTGATGTATAATAAACTTATGCCCGTTTCTAACAGCACTTCACTACTTGAAAAAATGAGACACTCCTGCGCCCATTTGATGGCAGCCGCCACCCTTGAGCTTTTTCCTAAGACAAAATTTGCCATCGGCCCAACTATTGAAGACGGTTTTTATTACGACTTTGATTTTTCTGAAAATGAAAAAATAAACGAAAAGGATTTACCGTTGATTGAAAAGAAAATGCAGGAGCTGAAAAATAAGGATTTGGTATTTCATCAAGAGTGGATCAATATTGAAGATGCCAAAAAAATATTTAAAGATCAGCCTTATAAGCTGGAGATTATTGACGAAATTGAGCAGGGAAAAAGGAGTGCTTTTGGCCGAAAAGACAAAGTATCAATCTATCGCCTCGACAACTTTGTTGATCTTTGTATCGGACCGCACGTAACTAATACTAAGGAAATCGGACCTTTTAAGCTTTTGTCGATTGCCGGCGCTTATTGGCGAGGCGAAGAAAAAAATAAGATGCTCACGAGGATTTATGGGACATGTTTTTCTAGAAAAGAAGAATTAGACAAATATCTTTGGCGGCTTGAGGAAATAAAAAAAAGAGACCACCGTAGACTTGGCCGGCAACTTGAATTATTTATTGTTCCGGTTGAAGTTGGTCCAGGTTTGCTTATTTGGCTTCCTAAAGGGGCTGTTATTAGACGGGAAATTGAAAAATTTATTATTGAAGAACAAACCAAACGTGGATACAGTCATGTTTACTCTCCTCATGTTGGCCGAAAGTCGCTCTGGGTTACGTCGGGCCATTGGGATCTTTATCGAGATAAAATGTACGCTCCGATGACAATTGATGGCGAAGAATATTTGGTCAAGCCCATGAACTGTCCTATGCATATGATGGTTTACAAAAGCAAACCCCACAGCTATAAAGATCTTCCGATAAGAATCGCAGAAATTGCCACCGTTTATCGCTACGAACAAACAGGTGAACTGGCGGGCATGCTTAGAGTACGCCATATTACTCAGGATGATGCTCATATTTTTTGCCGCAAAGATCAAGTTGTCAACGAATTTGTCAACGTCGTCAAATTTATTATTTTTCTTCTAAAGTCTTTTCAAATTAATGATTTTTATTTTCAGCTTTCAGTAAGAGATCCGAAGAATAAAAAGAAGTATCTTGGCGACGATAAAATTTGGCAGGAAGCGGAAAGAGAAATTGAGGAAGCGGTAAAAGCAGTCGGCTTGGTGCCAAAAAGAAAAGAAGGTGAAGCGGCGTTTTATGGACCCAAACTTGATGTGATGGTAAAGGATGCTTTAGGACGTGAGTGGCAAAGCGGGACAGTTCAGATTGATTTCATGCTGCCCGAGCGTTTTAATCTTGAATACGTCAACGAGAAAGGTCAAATTGAACGACCGGTACTGATTCATCGCGCTCCTTTAGGCTCTTTGGAGCGATGGGTTGGCTTATTAACCGAACATTATGCCGGCGCCTTTCCGCTCTGGCTATCTCCCATCCAAATAGAAATTATTCCTATTTCAGATAATCACCATGAATTAGCTCAAAAAGTGTATAATATTTTAACCGCACAAAACTTCCGTGCTGAAATTAATCAGGAAAGCAAAACAATCGGATACAAAATCCGTCAATCGACCTTGCAAAAAATCCCCTATATGGTTATAATAGGGGACAAAGAAATTGCTAAATCAAAGCTTTCTGAAAATCTGTCAGCCAAAGAAGTTTTTGTTTCGGTAAGAACTCGGGAAGGTAAGGACTTAGGTCTTATTAACCTTCAAGAGTTTATTGAAAGTTTAAAGAGTCAAATTGAGAAGCGCGAATAAAAGAAAGCAGCAAAAAAAATTTTATTTTTTGAATTATCGGATTGAGGTGCCGACCTTAAGGGTTATTGATGAGGATGGCAAGCAAATCGGTATTTTGAGCAAACAAGAAGCTTTAAGTGTAGCCCAGGAAAAAGAGTTGGATTTAGTCTTGATTGCACCTAAAGCCAATCCGCCTGTAGCTAAAGTCATTGATTTTAAAAAGTTTCTTTATCAAGAAGAAAAAAAACAAAAGGAAGCAAAAAAAGGAATCAAGAAAAGTATTGTCAAGGATATAAAATTGTCGCTTTTTATCGGACCGGCGGATTTAGAAAGACTAATCAATAAAGCTAAAGAATTTCTAGAAGAAGGCAATCAGGTCAGATTAAATCTTACCCTTAGAGGAAGAGAAATAGCTAAAAAAAATATGGCTTTTGATCTTATTAAGAAGTTTATTTCAAATCTTGGTGAAGTTAATATAGCCAAAGAGCCGAGACTGGAAGGAAGAGTGATCCGAGCCGTTATCGCTAAAAAGAAATAATTTATATATTGTTTGATTTTTTATGAAAACAAGAAAATCTGTAGCTAAAAGATTTAAAATTACCAAATCAGGAAAAATTTTGCATCGATCTCATTATCTCAGGCATCTGCGATCAAAAAAGAGCAAAAAACAAATAAGAAGATTGAAAATGTTGAAAGAAGTAACAGGCGAATATGGCAAAAAGATTAAAAAGATGCTGGGTGTATAAAAATCAAAACTCACCATTTTATTTTGATTTTTGAGATTAGAATTTTCAATTTCAATTAACTATATATGGCAAGAGTTAAAAGCGGTGTAATTACCAAAAAAAAACATAAGAAAGTCCTCAAGTTAGCTAAGGGTTATTGGATGACTCGTCACAAGCAGTTCAAGAAAGCTAAAGAGGCGGTTCTTCATGCAGGCGAATATGCTTTTACGGGAAGAAAGCTTAAAAAAAGAGACTTTCGCTCCCTTTGGATTACCAGACTCAATGCCGCTTTAAGAGAACTTAATCTTACTTATAGTCAGTTTATCCATATGGTCAAGGAGAAAAAAATCGCTCTTGACCGCAAAATTTTAGCCCAAATTGCAGTCGAACAACCGGAAGCGTTTGCGCAAATAGTTAAAGAAATATCGGCAAAAACTTCGTAAATTTCTTCTTCTTTCTGCCATTTAGCGTTTGATGTTTGATGTCTAATATTTTATAATTCGTTTATGCAAGAAATAGAACAACTTCTTGATAAACTCAAAAACGATTTGACAAATGCTAAATCTCTCTTTGATGTGGAACAGATAAAAATAAAATATTTGGGAAGAAACGGTCTTGTTAATGGACTTTTCCAAAAAATCGGCCGCCTTTCTGATAAAGAAAGGAAAGAATATGGTCAAAAAGCAAATTTAGCCAAAAAAGAAATCAGTTTCTTGATCAGGAAAAGGGAAGAGGAAATAATAAAAAACAAGGAAAAACAAACCTTTATTGATATCACTCTGCCAGGAAAAAAATACTCACGCGGTAGCCTTCACATCGTCAGTTATGCGGTTGAAGAAATCAGCCGCATTTTTGAGAAACTCGGTTTCATCAGGCTCACTTATCCTGAAGTCGAATGGGAATATTTTGCTTTTGAATCTCTTAATATGCCTAAAGGTCATCCGGCAAGAGATGATTTTGAAACTTTTTTCATTGACGCGCCAGACAGCCCAAGATATGGCCGAATGATGCTATCGCCTCACACATCGTCGGGCCAGGTAAGAGAAATGCTCCGCGTCGGCCAACCACCGATAAGGATGATCAGTATCGGCAAATGTTATCGACCGAATTGGGATACCACTCATACACCGATGTTCCACCAATTTGAAGCTCTTTGTGTTGATAAAAATATCAATATAGTCAACCTCAAAGCAACGATTGATTTTTTTGCCAAAGAGTTTTTCGGCAAAGACCGCCAAATCAGATTAAGACCCCACCATTTCCAGTTTACCGAGCCGTCGTTTGAGGTTGATATTAGCTGTGGCGTTTGTGGTGGAAAAGGCGAAATTAACGGCAACAAATGTCGCATCTGCAAGTCGGGCTGGCTTGAGCTCGCAGGTGCGGGCATGGTTCACCCGAATGTTCTAAAAGAGGGAAAAATAGATCCGGAAAAATATACCGGTTGGGCATTCGCTTTTGGGCTGGAGCGAATCATGATGATGAAAGAAGGTTTAAGTTTGGATGACATCAGAGTCATGTACAGCGGCGATATCAGATTTTTAGAACAATTTTAATATAAATTGCAAAATAAAAAATCAGAGGGAATTTCTATTTTTTTATATTTTTTATGAATAAAGTATGAATATCCGCATTACTTATAACTGGCTTCTCGATTATCTGGATACCAATGCCGACCCGTATGAGATTCAAAAATATCTATCTTTATGTGGCCCTTCTATAGAAAGAGTTGAAAAAATAGATGATGATTACGTTTTTGATATCGAAATTACCTCAAACCGTGTTGACACGGCTTCTGTTTTCGGGATCGCTTTGGAAGCGCAGGCTATTCTGCCTCAATTTGGCAAAAAAGCAATCCTTAGAGAAAACCCTCTCAAGAAATATCGTTTTGATCTTTTACCTTCAAATCAAGCGGTTGCACCTTTGAAAATCAATATCACTGATGCAGTTTTATGTCCAAGATTTACCACCATTGTTCTTGACGTTCAAGTAAAAGATTCACCTAATTTGATCAAAAAAAGACTTCAGCTTTGCAATATCAAATCAATCAACAACGTCATCGATATCTCAAACTATCTTATGCTTTCTCTCGGTCAACCCACTCATGTTTTTGATTATGACAAGATTGAAAAACAAACGATGATCTTGCGCCGAAGCAGAAAAGGGGAACAAATCATCACTCTTGATAAAAAGTTGATCGTTCTACCCGGAGATGATATTGTCATTGAAGACGGAGCGAGAAGATTGATTGACCTTTGCGGTATCATGGGTGGTTTAAACTCATCAGTAACTGAAGAAACTAAAAGAATTGTTCTATTTGTCCAAAACTACGATAAAACTAAAATACGACGAACTTCAATGCTCACCGGCCAAAGAACCGTTGCTGCCACTTATTTTGAAAAAGGCCTTGATTCCGAGCGGGTGGAATCAACGTTGGTTTTCGGTGTAGAGCTTCTTAAAAATCATGCCGACGCCAAAATCGCCGCTTCTCTGAAAGACATATATATCAACCGCTATCAAACCAAACAAGTCTGTATTTCCAATGAAGATATCAAAAAAATAATCGGTGTTGATGTTGCAAAAGAAAAGGTTGTTTCTATTTTGGAGAGGCTTGGTTTTTTCGTTCAAGTAGAAAATCCAGCCTCACTTCGTTATGTTATTGATGTTCCCTCTTTTAGAAGCGCTGATGTCAATATAAAAGAAGATATTGTCGAAGAAGTGGCTCGCGTATACGGTTATTTCAACCTTCCCAACATCCTCCAGCCTTGCGCCTACGTTGAGCAGCCGAAGGAAACAGAGCAGATTTTCAATTATCAGTCAAAAATCAAACATTTTCTTAAAAATATCGGTCTTCATGAATCTTTAAATTATTCGATGATCTCGGAGGATTTGATCACCAAACTACAACTAGACAAAAATAAGCATCTAAAACTGGCCAATACTATTTCCGAGGAAATAAAATATTTACGCCTCTCATTGATTCCTTCATTAATAAGAAATATAAAAGAAAACTTCGGCAAAAAAGATATCTTGAAATTTTTCGAAATTGCCAAAGTTTATTATCCAAAAAAGGGCGATTTGCCCGATGAGATATATAAATTGGGAATTGCTGTCAATACCGATTTTTATGATTTGAAAGGAATCATTGAAACATTGCTGAAAGAGCTTAATATTGTCAATTACCAAGTTGGGCAGAGTAATCATCATCTTCTTGCTCCAAAAATGCAAGCGGAAATTGTCATTAACAACCAGATGGCAGGTTTTTTTGGCGAGTTAAAACCAGAATATAAGCTGACTGACAGCATTAAAACTGATGTTTTCTTGGCAGAATTAGATTTTCAATCCCTAATTGAAGCGACAAAAACTGTTCCTGTTTATCGGCCGATCAATCCTTATGCTGTTATTAAGCTTGATTTGACGGTAAAAATCGGTCCTGACCTCACTTTTGCCAAGATCAAAAATATTGCACAGCAAACAGCTAGTCTTCTGCAACAGATAGAAGTCATCGATCTTTACCGCAACAGCCTAACTCTTCGTTTTTATTTTTCGTCAAATAAAAGAAATATCACCGAGGAAGAAGCTAAGAAAGAGTTGAAAATGATCGAACAAAAATTAAATCATAAAACTTCTATCTATCTTAAGCCTGCTAGCAACGCTAAATCAATTTAGATTTGTTTTTTAATAAATTAAAAGGTTAAGCACCTGTCAACGCTTCGCATAATAAAGACAACGATTTTGATCATAACGAAGCAATTATTAATAAAGAGTGGGCGGAAAAAACTCGGTATAAAGTATTTGAAGAAATAGATGCAAAAATCAAAGGCTAACAACACGCCAATTTGGTATATATTTTATCTATGTATTTTATACAATGTAGTGAAACAGATTTCGATTATTCGAATAATCGAAATTTAGGAAATTGGATTAAGTAAATTTATAGAGTTATTTAAAGATATATCGTATTTGTAGTTTGCATTGATTGGTGTGTTATGAATAAACAAAAGGAACTGGAGAAAATCTCCAAGGAAATAGAGAAATGCGAAGTATGCAAAATCGGGAAAAGCGGTAAGGCTGCGCCTGGAGAAGGGAATCCTGATGCTGATATTGTTTTTGTCGGTGAGGCTCCCGGCCGCGAAGAAGCAAAAACCGGCCGACCTTTTGTTGGCCGCTCCGGACAGCTTCTCCGCTCGCTTATTAGAGAAATCGGTCTTGAGGAAAAGGATGTTTATATCACCAGTCCGGTAAAATACCTGCCCGACAAAGGCACACCGAGTAAAGAAGATATTGCCCACGGCCGAATCCACCTTTTTAAACAACTTGAGATTATTGATCCCAAGGTTATCGTCTTGTTAGGAAATGTTGCCATTGAGGCGGTTTTAGATGAAAAGATACCTATTCTCACTAATCATGGAAAAGTGATCAAGAAAGACGGAAAAATATATTTCCTTTCTCTTCATCCGGCCGCCGCCATCCGTTTTCATAGTTATAAAAAAATCCTTCGAGAAGATTTTCAAAAACTTAAACACTTGTTAAAACAAATCTTTCCTTAAGATTAAGGAGTAGGAGAAGGAGTAGGCGCTTCATAATCCCAAGGTTTATTGACGCCGAATTTGATTGTAGACTCGCCAGTTTTATCCTTTTCATTGCGAGCTGCCACCTTCAATTCATATACACCATCGGGCAAATTGATCGGCTCTTCAACTTCAAACTTATTTTCATCAATATTTCTGATTTCTTTGCCATTAATGTAAATTTTGATGTTTTTGATTGGAGAGATGCTGGTAAATCTGACTCTAATAGTGATATTGTTGGTATTAACCGTTTCCCTGTCTGAAGGTGATTTAATCGACACTACAACTGAATCTTGAGAATAATCGGAAACTTCAGTTGGGTAATGGTATCTGCTGTCAGCCTGCTCTTTAGCCCAGGTATCAATCGCTTCCTGCCAGCGATTTCTGCCATCGGTCGAAACCGGATCGTTTTCGCTAATAACTATAAAGTCTTTTTCCTCATAATTTCCGGTTTTGATTTCAACATCATTGGCCAACTTTCCTGTTGATTTGGAAATTTTCAATTTTGTATAAAAAGGCGAAACATCTTTAGGCTCAGTCCCTTCAATGAAATATTCAGAACGGGTGGGATAATTATCCTTTGGTAATCCCCCTAAAAATGAATCTATTTGTATCGCTTTGACTTTGTCGGGTTTATCCATTATTCCGTCGCCATATTTTTTGAGAAGCTCAATCATTGACCGGTACCAAATTGGAGAAGCACCGGTGGCGCCGGAAGCGATACTAGGATTCATAGGTTTGCCATCATTGTTTCCTACCCAAACACCAACGGTAATATCTTTTGTATATCCCACGGCCCAGTTATCTTTTTTGTCGTCGGTAGTACCAGTTTTGACAGCAACAGTTTTTCCGGGAATTCTTAAATAAGAGTTAGGTCCAAAAACTTCAGTGCGAGCGTTATTGTCGGAAAGAATATGGGAAATTAAAAATGAGACTTCTGGTGAAAAAATTCTTTTTTCGTGCGGTTTTGTCTGCTTAAAGATTTTCTTGCCTCCAAAACTTTCTATCTCTTTTACCGCCGTTGTTTCTATCTTAGTACCGCCACGGGCAAAAACCGAAAACGCTGACGTAAGATCCAAAAGAGTGACCTCACCGCCTCCTAAAGCAATAGATAAACCAAACTTTTCCATGTTTTTTTGAGTTGGCGCGAGCGTTTCCAGCCCCATATCCGACGCTTTCTGCATAAAATCTCTCATTCCAATCATCGCCAAAAGCTTAACGGCAGGAACATTAATTGAGTTGCCTAAAGCAAATCTTAATTGCATCGGCCCCCTAAATTTACCATCATAGTTGACCGGTATATAATCTTTACCTCCTTGTGTGGGGAAAACCGTCTTTACATCCATAAGAACTGTTGCCGGCGTATAACCTTTTTCAAAAGCTGTAGCGTAAACTATCGGTTTAATAGCCGATCCTGGCTGACGCAATCCTAGGGCGGCATTGAACTTGCCGAACTTTTCATCGTTGAAATCATATGATCCAACCATGGCAAGGATTTCACCGGTTTTTGAGTCAAGAACAACTACCGCACCATTGCCTACATTATAATTTTTGATTTTTTTTATTTCCTCATTGACGATTTTTTCAACTGCTCTTTGCGCGTCTATAGAAATAGTGGTTTTTACCTTAATACCTTGATCAAACAGTTTGCTACCATATTCTTTTTCAATTTGATCTCTAACATAAAAAATAAAGTGGGGGGCATTGATAGTCATTTTAGGAGCAGTAAATTTTATCGTTTCCAATTCTGCCAAAGCTTTTTTCTCATCGTTTTTAGTAATATATCCATCTTCCCTCATTCGTCTCAAAACATCTTTAGCGCGCCCTTTCCAAGCATTATTTTTACCTATAAACGGTGAATAATAAGTCGGGCTTTGAGGCAAGCCGGCCAAAATCGCTGATTCAACCAAATTTAAATCTTTGGGTGATTTGCCAAAATAAGCCATAGCAGCCGTCCCTACACCCCAATAACTGCCACCGTAAGGAGCTTCATTAAGATACATTTCCAATATCTGATTTTTGCTGTAGCGCCTTTCCACTTCGTAAGCTAGAATCATTTCTTTAATCTTCCTTGATATTACCCGTTGAGAAGTGAGCAAGGTATTTTTGATAAGTTGTTGAGTAATGGTAGACCCACCCTCTAATCGCCTTTTTAAGACTATGTTGAAAAGCGCTCGCAAAATCCCGGTTTGAGAAATTCCTTGATGCTTATAAAAATTTTTATCTTCTATGGCAACGGTCGCTTTTTTTAGGTAGTCGGAAATGTCTTCAAAAGCAACCGGTAGACGATTTTTGTCTTTGTACATTTCGTAAAGAACTTTGCCGTCACGATCATAAAAAACAGTTGAATTGCCTGTAGTTTGAGAAAGTTTGCCAGGAGAAGGCAAATCTTTGGCATACCAGGCAAAAAGCGCAAAGGCGAAAATAAAACCAAAGGCAACAAGAGCTAATATTATGAGAAACCCATACTTAAATAACGTTTGCTTTGAATATCGACCGCTTAAATTAAATCTTCTCGGAATATACATACGCATTATTCAGTATAGCAAAAAGAATAGACGAATTGTATTTATTTAAACGGATGATGACGCTGTTGTAGCGAAGAAGAAGTAGTGATTATTCTTCGACCAGGATCAATAAACGCTACCGGTATCCCTTCTAAAAAAAAACTGTTGTTTTTGAAGAATTCTCTGCTGTTGAAATGGAAATAAGCTGTTTGCTGCACTTCTAAATTTTTGTTAAGAATATTAAGAGCATAGATATCTCTGCAACTACGGGTAAGCTTATTGAGTTCGTCAAAAGACAGCTTTTGTTGGGTTCTGACATCAAAATATTGGCGAACGATTACCCCGTTAAAAATTTTTCTTCCCGCAGTTACATACAATGAAAAATTCAAGTCACGGAAACCAAATAATGAACAGAGGCAAGGAGATAAGGTAAGCAAATTTGGTCTGTTACCGATATCCACTTTTTTAACTCTGGCATAACTTGCTTGATTAGGTCTTCGTGGGTTAAAGGCAAATACAATATAGCTAGACCATTCACCACCTAAACATTGCCAAACTTCGGAAAAATTCATTCTTGGCACTCCCAATTTTTCAGCTGCCACAAGAATTCTCAAATGCCCTTCAAGAAACTCTCTCTTGCGAGGATCGATTTTATTTTCTTCTTCCATTAGTTTCACTCTCAATCCATTAAACCGTTTTAAGATTTCCATAATTGAATTCTGTTAAATTATTAATTAGTATTGTTTTCTCGTAAGAATAAAGTAAAGGATAAGTAAGATTTGGGTAAGAAAAGTTTTTTGTAAAATTGCGTTTCCAATTTAGCACGATTTTTGGTAAATTATGATGTTGTATGATTAGATTTGCGAAGAAAAAAATAAGTCGGGAAGTTATTTTGAAGATTATCATTATTGTATCTTCGGTCTTGTTGATATTATCGTCCTTGGCGCCTTTATTTTTTATGAGGTAATTTATTCTAATATAAGAGCGGAGATATCGGCCTTTTTATGATCATATCTAATCCGATCGAATCTTTAGCAAAAACAAGTATCCTTACAGTCAGAAAACTAAAGCTTTTAGGAATAGATACTTATTGGGACCTTCTTAACTATTTTCCTTTCCGCTATGAAAATTATTCTCTCATTTCAACAATTGAAAAAGTGCAGCCAGGTGAAAAAGTGACTGTTCAAGGTAAGATAATAGAGGCTAAATACGCTCTTACTAGAAAAGGAACAAAAATACAGAAATTTATTCTCTCCGATGGGACAGGAAAAATAACTTTGATCTGGTTCAATCAACCCTATCTTTTAAGACTGATAAAAAAAGACAGTTATCTTTCCGTAGCTGGGACAGTGGACAAATTTGGCAATTCGCTGATAATGGAGCCTAATGAATACGAAATATTCAAAGAAAAAGATCAGCCAATGATACATACCGGCAGAATCATTCCTATTTATCCGGAAAGAGCCGGTTTATCGTCAAAAACTATCAGAGAAAAAATTTACCAAATTTTAAATGATTTAACCGATCTTCCTTCTTTTTTGCCGCCGGAAATCGTCTCATATAACAATCTCATCGATGAACTGACAGCTTATCGCAATATCCATTTCCCTGAAAATATGAACCTGGCTACCAAAGCGAGGGAAAGATTGGCCTTTGACGAACTTTTTACAATTCAACTTTCGGCTCGTTTACTAAAAAAGGAGTGGCAAAAGGAAGTCGCCGGGCACCAGTTCAGTCAAGAGACGATGCAAGGCGAGGATATCAATAATTTTATAAAAAACCTTCCTTTTCAGTTAACTGAAGCTCAAAAGCGCTCCTTAGAAGAAATAAAAAAAGATTTGGTCAAGCCTACGCCTATGAATCGATTTCTCCAAGGAGATGTCGGATCAGGAAAAACTGTTGTTGCCGCTATAGCTTGTTTTCTTACTTATCTTAACGGATGTCAATCTCTTTTCATGGCGCCAACAGAAATCCTTGCCAACCAACATTATCAAACAATCACTAATTTATTGAAAAAATATCCTTTAAAGGTCGGTCTTCAGACTAAAACGGTTAAAATCAACAAGAAAAAAGGTAAAGAGATAGTTAAAGATTATGATATTATTATCGGCACCCATGCTCTTCTTAATGAAAATTTGACCTTCGAAAAAATTGGTCTTGTTGTTATTGATGAACAACATCGTTTCGGTGTTGTCCAAAGATCAACCCTGAAAGAGAAAGGAGTTAATCCTCATCTTCTGACAATGACCGCAACTCCAATACCGCGGACGGCTGCCCTTACCCTCTACGGCGAACTCGATCTTTCCTTGCTGGATGAAATGCCTAAAGGAAGGCTGCCGATAAAAACTTATTTTGTCCCCAGGGAAAAACGGCCTGCTGCTTACCAGTGGATCAAAAACAAAATCATTCAAGAAGGAGTTCAAGTCTTTATCGTCTGTCCTCTAATTGAGGAATCACCTGTTGAAACAATGAAATCGGTTAAAGCGGCCAAAAAGGAATTTGAAAACTTAAAACTAAAAGTCTTCCCCGAATTTAAAGTAGGTCTGATTCACGGAAAAATGAAATCAAAAGACAAAGAGAAGGTGATGGCGGCCTTTAAAAATAAAAAATATGATATTTTGGTAGCAACATCGCTGGTCGAGGTGGGAATCGATATTGCTAATGCAACGATTATGTTAATAGAAGGAGCAGAAAGGTTTGGTTTAGCCCAACTTCACCAATTAAGAGGAAGGGTAGGTAGAGGCGATAAGCAATCGTACTGTTTTCTTTTTACTGAAAAAGAAGATGCGGCTATTGTCAGGCGGCTTGAATATTTTGCTAAGATTGCAAGCGGCATCAAACTGGCCGAATACGATCTCAAAGCGCGCGGACCCGGAGATATTTACGGAACTAAGCAGCATGGCTACCTAGATTTAAAAATTGCCTCTCTTTCTGACTCGGATCTAATTAGAAAAGCCAGAAATGCAGCTCTATATTTTAGCAACAAATATCTCGATCTAGAGAATTTTCCTGAGATTAAAAAACGAGTAAGTCGGTATCGGCAAAAACAAATCGCCAGAGATTAAATTTTGATAAATTAAAGTGGTTGAATTTAGCGCAATATTTTATATCCGCTTGCTTCATCCCCTTATGATTATTCTATGATTTAATTTTTAATTAATTAAATCAAAGGTATAGAAAGTTTAAAGGTTTGAAAAGCTTGAAAGGTGTGAAGAGTAATAAAAGTTTAAAAAGTTTTAAGGTTTGAAAGGTGGAA
>Ga0123519_10010498_pt1 | contig 13790 bp, 9 predicted proteins | sample YelNatPaOPRAMG02_FD_87396 | JGI IMG/M metagenome (GOLD analysis project Ga0123519, IMG submission 87396) | Hot spring microbial communities from Yellowstone National Park - Yellowstone National Park OP-RAMG-02 (version 2) | ecosystem: Environmental > Aquatic > Thermal springs > Hot (42-90C) ...
TCCGAGCTTTTGAACAGCTACCTCAGCCCCATGACCCGCATCATCATGGAACGCGGAGGATATGTGGACAAATACGAGGGCGACGCGATCATGGCTGAGTGGGGCGTTCCATTTCCCATGGCTGACCATGCGGTTCAGGCGTGTCTGGCGGCCATTGAGCAGCAGGAGAAGCTTGATGAAATAAGGCGGGAGTTGCAGATGAAGTTCGGATACCGGCTCGATGTCCGCATGGGCCTGAACTCCGGCTCGGTCACGGCGGGCAACATGGGCTCCGACCGCCGCTTTCAGTACACGGTCATGGGCGATGCGGTCAATTTCGCGGCGCGGCTCGAGCCGGCCAACAAGGATTACGGCACCAGGATCATCATCGGCGAAGCCACCTTTCTTGCGGCGAAAGACGCCATAGAGGCGCGTCTCCTTGACCGGATTGTCGTGCAGGGCAAGAGCGTGCCGGTGGTCGTGTACGAGCTGGCGGGGCGCAAGGGGGAGCTTGAGCGGGACCGCGAGGCTGTTCTGAGGTTTTACGAGGATGCTCTCCGCTTTCACTGGGACCGCAAATGGGAGGATGCGCTCGAGCTGCTGGACAGGGCTTTGAAGCTTGACCCGTCCGACGGGCCGTGTAGGATGCTTACAGACCGTATTCGGTGGTATCAGAACAATCCGCCGCCCCCCGAATGGGCGGGCGAGCATGTCAGGGGCCGGAAGGATTGAGGCCCGAAGGCGCGGCAAAGAGGTAGTCATGTCAAAGATTCTTCTGGTCAGCGGCGAGAAAGGCACTCTCAGCATTCTTGCCAATCTTCTCAAGACCGAGGGATTCAAAACTGTTTCAACGCAGGACCGCCGGAAGCTGCCGGATATGGCGAAGGACGAAGGCCTGAGCCTGCTGATCTTCGACGCGGCGGCCGCGAATGATCTGGAAACGCTGGCTGCTGTGCGCTCCTCCCGCCCGAATCTGCCGGTGATTCTGATAATCAAGGGGAACTCAGCGGAAATGGCGGCGGCCGCCCAGTCTGCCGGCGCATTTGCGATCATGGAAAAGCCGCTGAAAGTGGACAAGTTGCTTGCCGAGGTGCAGAAGGCGGTGGATTTCAGCGATTCGGCTTTGACTCAGAGCGTCAACCTGAATCTGCAGCTCGAAGCGGTGTATCCTTTCGAGGAAATAGTTGCCGAGAGCCCCGCGATGCGCAGCGTATGCGACATGCTCAGCCGAGTGGCGCCGACCGACATAACCGTGCTCCTTATCGGAGACAAGGGCACGGGCAAGGAGACCATAGCCAGGGCCATCCACGCCAGAAGCAGGCGCAAGGACAAGCCGTTCGTGACTGTCCGCTGCGACAATTCGGCTGAAGCTGAACAGCTTTTGAAAGAGGGAGGACCGATCGAAGCCGCAAACGGAGGCAGCGTGTTGTTCAGGGAAGTTGAGGCTCTGCCGATTCAGGTTCAGGAATCACTCGCAGTCGCGCTTCAGGAAAGGAAGCATCCCTCCACAGGCAAACCCATTGACATCCGCATCATGGCGTCGAGCCGGGATAGCATAGATCCTCTTGTGGCAAGGGGTAAGTTCAGCAGTTCCCTGCACAAGCTGCTCAGGGTCATCGTGATCAAAATTCCGCCGCTGAAGGCCCGGAAGGAAGACATAATGCCGACGGTCCGCGCCATGTTGCGCAAGCTGCTCGGAGAGGACAAGGCGCTTCCATCGCTGGATCCCGCAGTCGTCGAGGCCTTCGAAGCCTATGACTGGCCGGAAAACGCTCGATCGGTGGAAGCGGTGCTGAAGGAGGCGCTGAAGAACGCTTCCGGCAACAGGATACTTCTTGAAAATTTGCCCCTGGAACTCAGGGCCGGCTGAAGTGGTCGCTTCATTGCAGCCCCAGCAGCCGGGCCGCGTTTCCTCGTGCGATCTTGCGGAAGGCCGGTTCGGATATTTTTCCGCGGGTTCGCAGTTCCAGCAGGTAGTCCAGCATGCGGAAGGGGTCGTTCGGTCCGCATACATCAGTTCCGAAGATCAGCTTGTCCTGAAATTCCTCAAGAAACCTGATGCCGTATTCTGGATCCCGCTTTATCGCGTTTGCTCCGCTTCCGGCTGAAAGATCCGCCATAAGGTTCGGATACGTTCTCAGCAGCCGCGGCACCGCCCCTTCCTCCTGAATCCGGCCTGACGGATATCCGCCAAGCGGCGCGTCAGGCGGCTGCCGCGCGATTTCCGCCCAGAAACCCGGACCGTGCCCGACCACAGTGAGGCGCGGAAACTTCCGCAGCCACAGTTCAAGTCCTGGCAGGCCGTGTTCGTCGTAGAGTCCATAACCGCCGTACCCCCTGCAGCCGGTTATGTCAATGATGATAGGCAATTCGGCGGCCTCGGCGTGCCTGCACAGATTGAGCATCAACGGATCGGTCATGTCCATCATTGGAAGCACTTCGCCCATGCCCCTGCATCCCTGTTCCCTGTAAAATCGGAGCAGATACTCCAGAGGCGTGTCAGGACTGTTGCCGATGGCGCGCGGGTCAACATTGCAGAAGGGTATCAGACGGCCGCCGGAGTTGCGCGCCGTTTCGATTATCTCGCCGACCGACTGGGGAAGGTAAAGCTCCGGGCTCACCAGCGGCAGCAGCACGCCAGCCTCTATGCCGGATTTTTCGTAGCGTGAAATCAACTGCTCGGGTGTGATGAACGCCTGCCTGCCGTCCGGCAGAGGATATGTGTGAACGTAGGCATGAGCATGGATATCAATGAACAAGCGGGCCTCCTCTCTGCATGCCACCCTTTCGGTCGCAGAACAACAAAATGGAGCGGTTGGCCGCAGTCAATCCCATATTTTGCGTTTGTGGAACGGCTGTTTTTGTGGGATATGCCGAAAGTCGCGGGCTAATCGCATAATCCTGGTTCAAAACCGGCCGGTGGCCGGCGGTTGAAAGGAATCCGGTTATGGCAGCTCTCTTCATCATGCTGTTGATTCTGCTGGCGCTCTCATGCGTTGGGATTGGCGTGTTGATCAGAATCCGCCGCGCCGTCGAGAATATTCGCCTGGAGCAGGCGAATTTGAGCATTCGAATGGATGCTCTGCGGCGCGAGTTGAAGGCCGCCGGCTCTTCGCTTGAAACCGCCGGTTCTGCTCCTGCTGCGCCGGCTCCGAAGCCAGCGAGCGCGCCGTTGGCGCCTTCCGCGTCTGCCCCTCGCTCCGTCGACATTCCGCCGCCGCTGTCCGCCATGCCCGCTGCGAAAGCGGCTGCATCCGCGCATCCTGCTGTTGCGGCGCCTCCGAAACAGGCTCCCGCGCCCGCGTCCGAGATGGCGGAGACAACCCGGGATATCCTGCGGAAAATATGGAACTGGATTCTGGTGGGAGAGGAGCACCGCATCGCCGGGGTTTCCGCCGAATACGCGGTGGCGAGCGTCTGGCTGTTGCGTCTGAGCATTGTGGCCATCGTGACAGGGCTCGTTTACTTTCTGAAATGGTCAATAGAGCGCGACCTTATCGGTCCGGCGGCCCGGGTCGCCCTGAGCATGGCGGCGGGCATAGGGCTTACGGTCGGCGGCATGAGATTGCTCGGCCGGAAATATCACCTGATCGCGCAGGGCCTTCTTGGCGGCGGCCTGCTCACGATGTATTTCAGCTCATACGCGGCCGGGCCGTGGTACCGCCTGTTCGGAGAGCGTTCTGTTCCGGCCTCATTTGCCCTCATGATTCTGATTACGGTGGCGGCAGGCCTTATCTCTGTCAGGTCGAAATCCATGCTCATTGCCATACTCGGCCTGATCGGAGGCTATCTTACTCCTGTGATGTTGAGAACAGACGCGCCGAATTTGCCGGGTTTGTATTCGTACATGCTGTTGCTGGGGCTTGGGGTGCTGGCCGTCGCCCATTTCAGGCAATGGCGCCTGCTCAACTATCTGAGCTTTCTGTTCACGTACGCGTTGTTTGTCGCCTCAATGCGGGTTTGCAGGAAAGAGGATTTCGCGGTGGGCATGTCGTTTCTTTCGGCGTTTTTTGCGGTTCAGTCATCTATGGTATATGTTTACAACCTGCGCCGCCGCAAACAGTCCACGCCTCTTGAAATCCTCCATCTGGCGGCTAATGGGGCTGTTTTTGCCGCGATAGGCTACTCGTTGATAGAAAATGCCCACGGCAGGCCGTATCCGGCGCTCATGTCGCTTGGACTTTCGGTTTTCTATCTGGCGCATGTGCTTGAATTCGTCCGCCGGCGGCTTCGCGACCGCGCCCTGCTGACGGCGCTCATAGCGCTTTCCGCGGCCGCGGCCACATGGACGCTGCCGCTCATACTCGAGAAGGAATCGCTGACCATCGCACTCTCGCTGCTCGGCCTGATGTTCCTGTGGCTGGGCGCCAGGCTGGGCAGTCGTTTTCTGCAGAACCTTGGACATTTGCTGTATCTGGCCGTGTTCGCGCGTCTTGTGTTCCTGGACATTCCGCGCAACTTTCCCGCCGGCGCTCCTGTTCCGGCCTCGATGGCGGAATATCTCAAGTCAATGAGCGATCGGCTGGTCACATTCGGTTCGTGCATAGCCTCGGTGATTGCCGCTTTCCTTGTCCAGAGGAGGCGGCCGACTGCGGAGGACTCCGAAGCTGTTCTTCGGGCCAACGACACGCCGGCCGTGATGCCGGCGGGGGTTGCAGCGTCGGTCTTTTACTGGTTTGGGGCGCTATTCATGTTTGGGTTCCTGCACCTTGAAATCAACCGCCTTTTCTGGTTCTGGGAGCCGGCGCGCCTGCCGGCCCTCACGCTGCTGTGGTGCGCGATGGCCGGCTACTTCCTTTGGCGGTATCTGGCGGAGGACCGTTACGGCGCGGCCGTTTTCGCGGCAATGAGCGCGTTCCTCGCAGGGGCAATAGTCAAGCTTTTCGCCGTGGACCTGCATGCGTGGGGGCTCTGCGGGGGATTGTACTTCGATACTGCGTACCGTCCGATGTATGCCTGCCTGAGGCTGCTCGATTTCGGGGTGGTTTTGTTCCTGATGTTCGCGGCTGGCTGGCTGTTTGCGCGCCGCTTCACTTCCCATGAGCGAAGCATGGCGCCGGTCTTCGGGTACGGCGGGCTTGTTCTGCTCTTCGTTTACGCTTCTCTGGAACTCAACAGCTTTCTGCATTGGCATCTGCCGAAGTTTCAGACCGGAGGCATTTCCGTTCTTTGGGCGGTTTTCGCCATCGGTTTTGTAGTCGGGGGAATCTGGAGGAATACCGCTCCGCTCAGGTACGCCGGCCTTGCTCTCTTCTGCGTGGTGGTTGGCAAGGTTTTTTTCAAGGACCTGGGCCAGATGCCGGTGATCTACCGGGTCATTGCCTTTATTGTCGTGGGAACGCTTCTTCTGCTGGGATCGTTCGCCTACATCAAATCCAGCGCAAAGTTTGTCCGACCCCCAGATTCGGGAAAGGAGCAGCCATGAAAGCATGCGTTCGGATTGCGCTTCTTGCGTGGCCGGCCGCCGTGTTGTGCGCCGGGCCTCAGCCGGAGAAGACAGCGAACTTTTCCTTCTTCAAGGAAATCGTGATACCTTCCGGAGCCGCCGCGAAGATTGCCGCAGTCGAGCTTGACGAGGATGTGCTGGCCGCCGCCGGCGAGGATTACGCCGACGTCCGAGTTTTCGACGAGGGGGGAACGGAAGTTCCATCCCTGATCCGGCGCAGGACACTTGCGCGGACCGTTGCGAGGGAGACGCCGGTGGCCATGGCCACGCTGGCCTTCGAACGGCTGGCGGACAACCGGATTGAAGTCATTGTCGGCCCCAATTCGGATGGACGGCGGATTCGCGCCGTCATTTTTCACACGGGGCAGAAGGATTTCGAGAAGCAGGTGATTGTGCATGGCAGTCCGGATCGGCGGGATTGGACGCAGCTCGCCGACGCTCAGCCCATCTACGACTACTCCAGGTTCATTGATCTGAGGAACGTGCGCGTGGAATTTCCCGACAGCTCATTTGCCTTCTACAAGATCGAGATATCGAAAATCACCGAATCGCGCCAGTCGCCCCTGGTTCAGATTGTACGCCAGATCAGGGGAGATGCGGATGCCAGCAGGATCGAGAGCGCCAGTTTCCTCAGCGAGGATTTCCGGATCGAGCGCATGGAATTTTTGGAGCTCAGGGAGTTTGTGGAGGGGAATGAGCCGGTGATCCGTGCTTATGGGACGCGGAATTTGGCTGTGACCAATGACATAGGCGCCAGGACCACGATCGTCGCATTCGAATCCAGACGGGCGCCGCTGACTCAACTGACTGTTCTGACGCCGAGCGTCAACTTCAGCAGGATGGTTGATGTCGAGGCTCTGGACGACGGAACAGAGGCCGGGAAACCCGCCTGGCGGAAGGTGGCTTCCTCAAGCCTCACCCGCATTGACATAGGAAATGTGAAGAAGGATTCGACAGCAATCAGCCTTGGCGGTCCGCGGCGTTTCAGTCATTACCGCCTGACCATACACAACCTCGACAATCCTCCGCTCGCCGTCGCTTCTGTCGCGGCAACTGGCGAGGTTCATGAAGCGATTTTCCTTTTCGAGCCGGGCCGGAGGTACAGGTTGTTTTACGGCGGCGAAAACCAGCGGCCTCCGCGCTACGATATCGGCGCCGTGCTGCAAAACGCCGGGGAAGCCGACACTTTCGAATGCTCCTGCGGCCGCGAGGAGCTGAACCCCGCCCGCAAGCCGTCACGAGCGGCGCGCTTTTCAGGCAAAGGCATGCTCGTTGCTGCCGTCATCCTGATGGTCGCCGCCCTTGTCTGGCTGATCGCTGCGACCCTGAAGCGCGTGGAGGCAGACTGAGTCAGCCGGCTTTCCGCCCTGGGCCTGCGCAGCGCAGGGCAACGCAGGATTCGGGGCAAAATCCGGGGTTGATCGCGGGGTTGTCTGGTGGCAGGATCTGCGGGAGTTTTGCTCGAATTGTGCGGGAGGGCGGTGCGTCCATGAAAAGATCATCTCGTCTGCTTTGGGCTGCAGTTTTGCTTGCAGCACATTGGGGGGCGGTGTGCCCGTCGTACGGCCAGACCGCGAGGTCTTCCGCGCCGGCGGCCACGGACAGCAAATCGCCGCCGGCGGAGCAGTCGAAGCAGTCGGGCGGGCCTTCGGCTGTTTCATCCCAGATGGACCCGCGGCTGGCGAAGGCGCTCAGGGCGGCTGGATACAAGTACGAAGAAATCAAGGATGGCGTTGCGAAGCTGTTCTTCAATCTGACAGACGGCAGATCCCATTTGGTTTTTGTCGCTTCCAGGAGCCAGAAGGTGGGACCGTATGAGACAAGGAAGATATGGGCCACGGCCATGAAAACACAGGATCTGCTGGACAGCAAGATTGCCAACAGGCTCCTCATGGAGAATGACAAGCAGCCGTTCGGCACGTGGGAACTCGTGAAGTGGCCTGACGGTTACAGGGTCCTGTTCGTTGTCGCAGTGCCTGCGGACCTTCCGCCGGACCAGTTGAAGACGGTTATCCAGATCGTTCTGGGCAGGGCCGACAGCATGGAGAAGGAGCTGACTGGAGAGGATCGTTTCTGATGGGCTCGATGCGCGTGGTTGATGCGGATTTCTTCATCATAGGCAGCGGCATCGCCGGGCTGCTTTCGGCACTGCATCTGTCCGATTCCGGGAGGGTGCTGATAGTCACCAAGAAGGATAGGGCCGACAGCAACACAAATCACGCGCAGGGCGGCATCGCGTGTGTGGTGACATCCGACGACAGTTTCGAGGAGCACGTGCGCGACACGCTTGTGGCGGGCGCCGGCCTGTGCGACGAACAGGTCGTCAGGAAGATAGTCAGCGGAGGTCCGGCCCGCATAGCAGAACTGGAGAGTTTCGGCCTCAGGTTCGCCGAACGCGAGGAGGGCCCGGGCTATGATCTGGGCCGCGAAGGTGGGCACTCAAAGCGCAGGGTTCTCCACGCCGGCGACATAACCGGCAGGTGTGTCGAGGATGTGTTGCTCAGGATGGTTCAGTCGCGTCCGAACATTTCCATCTGGGAACACGGCATGGCCATAGACCTGATCACCACGAGCTGGCTCAGGCTGGACGACGAGAACCGCTGCGTGGGCGCGTATGTCCTCGACAGACGGTCCGGCGAGATTTTTGCCGTCCGCTCGCCGGTTGTGATCCTTGCGACCGGAGGCGGCGGAAAGGTTTATCTTTACACGAGCAATCCCGACATAGCGACCGGCGACGGTGTGGCGCTTGCCTGGCGGGCAGGCGCTCCGATCAAGGACATGGAGTTCATCCAGTTCCATCCCACCTGCCTTTTCCATCCGGAGGCGAAGTCGTTTCTGATCAGCGAAGCCGTGCGCGGCGAGGGGGCGAAGCTGGTTGACGCACAGGGGCGCGCCTTCATGGGCAAGTACGACCCGCGCGGAGAGTTGGCGCCGCGCGACATTGTCGCGCGGGCGATTGACCAGGAGATGAAGCAGACAGGGGCGAAGTGCGTCTATCTGGACATCAGGCACCGTTCCAGGTCTTTCCTTCAGAAGAGATTTCCCAACATCTACAGCGTATGCAAAAAGTACGGTTACGACATGGCCTCGGATCTGGTGCCTGTTGTGCCGGCGGCGCACTATTTCTGCGGAGGCGTCGAGGCGGGGGTTGACGGGGTCACGGCCATTCCCGGCCTTTACGCGTGCGGGGAGGTCGCCTGCACCGGTCTGCACGGCGCGAACAGGCTTGCCAGCAACTCCCTTTTGGAGGCGCTTGTCTGCGCGTATGAGATGGCCGAGCGCATAAAGCTGACTCCACATGCCGACGTGAAGCGGATTTCCATTCCGGACTGGGAGGCAGGCTCGGCCGTGCCCAGCGACGAGGCCATCGTGGTGTCCCACAACTGGGCCGAGGTCAGGACATGCATGTGGGATTACGTGGGAATCGTCAGGACGAACAAGAGACTCGAGCGTGCCGCGCGGCGGATCGGCAATCTGTCCGAGGAAATAAGGGACTACTACAGGGATTACGTGGTAACGGCTGATATTCTGGAGCTTCGGAACATTGCGGCCGTGGCCTGTCTGATCATACGCTCGGCCATATCCCGGCATGAAAGCCGCGGGCTGCACTACACGCTGGACTATCCTCCCGAGGCCCTTCCTCCTGCGCATACGGTGATAAGGGACCCTCCCGGCGGCAGGTGGCGCGAGGTATGAGGTGCGTCGGTGTGGTGAGGGCGGAGGGAATCGAACCCACGACCCGCAGATTAAGAGTCTGCTGCTCTGCCTAGCTGAGCTACGCCCCCCTGCGTAACGAAATGGAGCGAGCGAAGGGACTCGAACCCTCGACAACCACCTTGGCAAGGTGGCGCTCTACCAACTGAGCTACGCTCGCTCAATAACGGCTTCCATAAATAGCGGGGGAATGTTACAGAGTCAACCCGGATTTTGCGTCCGGGAAATTGCAGGATTTCATGGTTTTGCCTCGGTTGGGGGGGATTCCCCGAAGGGAGCCTTGCGGTGACTGGCGGCAAAGAAGGCTTTTGGAATGCGCTGAAGAACGCGCCTTCAGCGTTGGTGTTGATTGCGGCCAATGTCCTTCCTCTGTGGCAGGTAGTCGTTGGAGAATGGACTGCATTCGATGTCGTGTTTCTGTTCTGGCTGGAGAACATAATCATCGGCGCCTTCAATGTCGCCAAAATGCTGGTGGCCGGCGCCATTGGAATGTCCGAAGCGCGGCAGATTCAGGAGACTCCGGCTTCGGCCGTGTTGCAGTGGCGGACGCTCAGATTGCTGCGCCTGGCCGGCGCGGTGTTCATGTCGGCTTTCTTCGCATTTCACTATGGAATGTTCTGTTTTGTGCACGGGATATTTGTAGCGGGCCTTCTTGGCGGAGGATTCAAGGCATCGGGCGGGCCTGAGAGGTTTCTGTTCGCGGCCGTGAAGCACGCATTTGCCGGCGACCTCTGCGTTCCCGCGCTGGTTCTGCTGCTGAGTCACGGTTTTTCCTTTGCGTACAACTTCGTGCTTGGAGGCGAGTACAAGTCTGCAGAACTGGGCCGGCTGATGGGCGCGCCGTATGGCAGGGTGGTGGTTCTGCATCTGGCGATACTGCTGGGCGCGTTCGCCGCGATGGCTCTGGGGTCCAATGCCGCCGTGTTGGCCGTGCTTGTGATCCTGAAAATCGTATTGGACGCCAGGCTGCATCTCAAGGAGCATGGCAAATTTGCAAAGGAAAAACTCTCACAGCAATCTGTCGCGTGACATGGATGGCGGGAACGTGCGTACTGCTGATCGGCCATAACGATTTTGTGTTGTTCGTGGCCGAATGATTCAACAAGGAAGACCCCCAAAAGCCGGACAAGCGCCCCCTCGTTATCTCGCTGACTGCGCCGAGGTGTGGACCCAGGATCCTTGCGCCGTCAATCGGAAATGGCTTGAGGAAGCCGGCTAACGCCCTTCATGACAGGAAGCCGCCGATGATTGTCAAAACTCCCTGCTGCAAGGCCGGCCATTGCGTAATGGCGCCGATCCAATGTTTCGGCATGGTGCCTGCCACCCTGGCGCTGGCCGGCTTGTGGCTACGCTTGACATGCGCGGGCCTTGAGCAGCAGGGTTGCGGTGGCCGAAACACGAACGCGGCGAGATGGGCTTGTCCCGGCAGGCGAAGGTTTTCACCTCGGATGACAGCGGCCGAACCCTGACGCGCCGGCTGATTTTCCCCTCATGCATGCCAAGCCGTTGTGGCCTTGGACTCATGCCGTACGATGTAAAGCGCAGGTGCAGTGCGGGATCAGGGGCGAGACGAGAGATCGCGATGGTGGGCGATAGAGGGCTCGAACCTCTGACCCCTACCATGTCAAGGTAGTGCTCTAGCCAGCTGAGCTAATCGCCCAGGTCAAACCTCAAACAGATGAACCAAACTACTCATACTGTGTCATCATCGTCAATCCCGGATTTTGCGCCTGTGATACCCGCTTTGCCTGTCCTGAAAATACTGCATCCGGGATTGCGGTCAGGAGCTTTTCGGATAGTATGAGAGTGCTCGCATTTGAGAACTGGAGATGAATATGTCGGAAGCCTCCGGGCAGAGTGGAATCAGAAAGATCAGCATTGTTGTGCCGGTTTACAATGAAGCGGAAAACATTGAAACGCTGGTCTCGGAGATTTCGCGCCTCGAAATCCGCGGACTGGATGTGGAGATCATCATCGTGGACGACGGAAGCACCGATGATACATGGCGGATACTGATGGAGTGCCGCCGGAAATGTTCCGCTGTCAGACCTGTCCGTCACACAGTCAACATGGGACAGAGCGCAGCCATGCTCACCGGCATTCACAGCAGTTCCGGGGATGTGATAGTTACGATGGACGGCGACTTGCAGAACAATCCCGCTGATATTCCGCGTCTTTTGGATGCCCTTGAGGGATGCGACGTTGTTTGCGGATACAGGTTCAAACGCAGAGACAGCCTGTCAAGGAGATGGGCGTCCAAGATAGCGAACTGGGCCCGGAATCGGATAACGCGCGATGGCGTCCGGGATACAGGATGCAGTCTGAAAGCCTTCAGGCGGTCATGCATTGGGGACCTGCCGATGCTCGACGGCGTTCACAGGTTCATGCCAGCGTACTTCGCTCTGGCGGGACGCCGGATAACGGAGATACCTGTTGACCACAGGCCGCGTTCGCGGGGCGAATCGAAATATGGAAATCTGAGCCGGCTCCCGCGCACTGTGCTGGACCTGATCGGTTTTGCCTGGTACAGGCGCAGGCTGATCAGACCTGTCAAGATCGAGAGAGGCTGATTCCGGATTCCGCTTTTGAGAATCGGCCGCTGTTGCGGCACGATCGGCGGGGCCGGCGGTAAATCGCAAAAGCCGGAGTTAATCTTGAGATTGCCGTGTTGAGCGGGCGGCGCGCCATTTTTCCAAAGCAGCGACCAGAACTCGGCGCCTGAAAAGCATGGCATAGACGATCCAGCGGCCCGGCCTGGAGAGCAGGATTCGCATAATGAACCGCCTGAGAACCGGCCGGTCCGCCGCGAAGTATGTCGCCGTATGAATGCATGCCGCGCGTCGCTCGCCGGAATCGAGAGCGGGTTGCACGCCGTAATCCGGCGCAGGTTCATTTCGCTTCCGGCGCTGATTCATGGTGTGCCAGGCTCTTCTTCTCTTGTCGCGGGCCATGGGGCCGTGAGCTTTTCGCGCCTGCTCGTAAGGGAAGGATTCGAGCGTGATGATTTTGCGTTCGGCCATTTCCTCCAGAAGAGAACAGCCGCGTTCCGTCCGGCCCAGTATGAAGCTCCTGCCCTGTTCGAGCGATGAGACAGCCTGCCATCCGGCAACCCATGGGTCGGAGAGAGATATGTCGGAGAATTCGGAGGAGGCGTCTATGCACATGCGGCATCGGAGCGGCGAATAAAACTTGAAGAAGAATGTGAGGAACTCTTTGGCGTTGGGGCGGTAACTGCCGATGGGCGCGAAGGGATACGGCAGTCCGATCCATGAGCCGTCCCGGAGTCTGGCGTGAACTTCGCCTGGAAGTTTGCCGCGCCTGTATACCACTTCGGCTATTGATTCCTGAGGAAGCCGGTACATCCGGATCATGTCGCGCAAAGCCTGGTGATCGAGGCAGGAATGGCAGAAAAGGCCCACAACCAACGCAATCTTGTGTTCCAGGTCTTTTTTCAGAGAGCAGAGTTTTCTTATGCCGTGGATATGGCAGGGCAGGCCGGTGACAAGCCATGGACCAGATGCCTCATCGAGCAGGCGGAGCACGTGATTGAGCGAACAGGCAGGGTACTTGGAGTAGGCTCCAAGCACGATCTCCTCCGGAGAACGGGCAACGAAGGCCGCGGGCTTCCAGGGAAGCCGCGGATCCGACCGGACGGCCACTGCAGCCTTTATGCGGCCTTCCTTGAGGAGGAAACGCGGTATTTCGGTGGCGATGCCGCCGGAAGTCGTTCTGGCAAGCAGCGCCGTGTCGTTCGTATGGCCGATCCATGCTTTCAGGAAGAAGCCGCAGCGTTCAGTGATGTCAGGTTCCCGTCCGAAAAGCTTGCGCGAGTGCTCGGGGTACGAGAACTCCCTGCCCGGACACACGCGGACGCACAGGCTGCAATCAATACATTTGTCTTCCCGCCCCTCCCACGATGGATAGGCGTCGTCGTCCGGCCTGAGAACATCGTGCGGACAGATGGCGGAGCATGTGCCGCATCGGTGACACAGATTGCCGGCGATGATTGCGGCAAGCTGGCGCAGCGATTCAGTCGGCTCGCGCGTCACGTTTCTTGCGCGCCCCGGAGAATCGCAGGATGTGGGTTCAGCCATCATGGATGGGCAGTGGGCACGGGTCTAGTGATACGAAGCCCGCGAATCTTCATGTCAGCGCTTCTGGAATATTCGAATACGACACGGATCGGAAGGTTTGACCTGTGATCGCAAACGACACGGCACGGCTCACCCGCGATTGTCAGCGCACGCGTTTCTCTGTCGCATGTTCCCTGAGCTGTCACGATCAGAGCGCCCATGTCGGTGCCGGACGGAGCCTCGGTTTCAAACTCCATTGCGATCTCGTAAACACCGGTCTCGAACGGCAGATTCGGCCCATCGAGAACGGCGGAGGAAGGGTCCCAGTCCGCGCGAAGGCAGACGCCGCCGTCGGAGATATCGGTCCATCCGGCGTGGATAAGACCTGCTGCGGGGATGAAGATTGCCGCGCCTGGAGGCGGAGGATTCCATCTTCGATAGGCAAGCACAGCGGAATCAAGATCAGCCGTTCCGCTTTCCACTGCCAGCTCTGTGGAGGCTTCGACATAATTCGAACACCCGAAGGCAAACTCCACCCACGTCCAGTCGTTATCCTCGATGGAAGCAGAGCCGGCACA
>Ga0123519_10010500_pt1 | contig 13788 bp, 11 predicted proteins | sample YelNatPaOPRAMG02_FD_87396 | JGI IMG/M metagenome (GOLD analysis project Ga0123519, IMG submission 87396) | Hot spring microbial communities from Yellowstone National Park - Yellowstone National Park OP-RAMG-02 (version 2) | ecosystem: Environmental > Aquatic > Thermal springs > Hot (42-90C) ...
TAGTAACTCAGACACAGCGTGATAAAATAAAAGCAATTGAATATTATGTAAAAGTTGAATCATTATATCCAATTGAAGGTTATTATCCTGGAGCTGAGATTAAAAAAGTAGTTCGACCAAAAAATTTATAGGAGACTTAAAAATGGGAAGAGCAGTGATTATAATTCTTATTGGTGCTTTTGCGATCTTTGGGCTATATGTAGTCTCATCGATGAAAACGGAAAAAGCATCTTACGAACAAGCATATAATTCTTACAAGATTAATTATGTTAGAAATATTTCTTTAAGTATGGTTGATATATTAATGAGTAGGCTAGCGGATAGTTCAAGTTACAGAGTTAATCAAGAACAACAACAAAGCCTTTTAGGTGGAATTGCAAGATACACAATTAAAGATACTGTGCTTGGAACTGATACAGTTGTTCAAATAAGAGTAAGAGCTGAATATGAAGGAGTAAATAAAGAAACAATTGCTTATATCACATTTAAATCTGGATTTGTCCCACCTGTGCTTAGAGGTGTAGTAACAGCAAATGCCAATCTAAACAAGACAATTAGTGATATGATAATTGATGGCAGGGATCACGATTTAAACGGAAATGTAATTCCTAACAACGGAATTTATGGAGTTTCTTCTGGTACAACTTTTACGAATTTACAAGGTGCAATGATTGGTGGAACTGTCAATGGGGTTGATTATCCACCGAAATATCCAGAAGATCCAAGAGTAATTGAACAGAATTATGATTGGGGTGGATCATTCCCGACATCTCCAGACCAGATTTTAGGATATCCGGAAGGAACATTAAAAAGTATTGCTCAAAGTAAAGTTCAGGGAAGTCAATATGTCACTGATGTTACTCAATTAAAATTCCCTTTAAGCGGAGTTACCTACCTTGAACTTTCTTCGACTGAAGTAAAATTAGATTTAGGAAAAACGGAAAATTGGGGAATTCTTGTTGTTCATAATTCGGCTGGCTCTACACGTATTGGTCAGCTAAAGTCACAGAAACCCTTTAAAGGCTTAATCATTGGTGATTATATGTTTCATTTACACCTCGATATTTATGGTGGGTTAATTCTTTTATCTCCTAATTTAGAGATGACAAAAGAATGTAAAGGCAACAATGATCATAAAATTTATTATTCATCTGCAGCAATAAAAAATGCAACATTCTTTGCAAGTTCGATGAGTGGTCAGGCAGGATTTGGCAGTGGTAAACGTTCCTTATCATTACTTTATTTATTTGAGTAGTCATTTTTGATTTTAGTTTACCTATCGTTGTTTTATATGTCATATTTTAATTCATTAAATGAATTTTTAAATAAGATTGTCTGGGGTAGTGGAAGCAGCAATATTGTAGTACAAGTAAAGATGGTTCATTATTATGAATAAGGAAATTCTCTTTATAAAACCCTTGATTTTTTATTTAAGTTTTATTTAATTGCCATTAGACAAAGTTAACTAAAACCATAAACCAAAAATGGAGGAATAAACTATGGGTCAACAACAACTTCTCTTGATCGTTATCGGCGTTATAATCGTCGGTATTGCCATTGTGGTTGGTATCAACCTGGCAAGCACCAGCGCTCAAAGCGCAAATAGAGATGCAGTTATTGCAGACTTAAATAATATAGGAGCTTTTGCTCAACAATATTACCGTAAACCAACAACAATGGGTGGAGGTGGAAACTCATTCACTGGTTGGACAATTCCACCAAACTTAACAAAGACAGCTAATGGTACCTATACTGCAACTGTTGGTGCAACTGTTGTAACAATTGTCGGAACCGGTAACGAAGTAGGAAACGACGGTACAAATAAAGTAAAAGCTACTGCTGTAGTAACTCCAACAGGAATTACTGTTACAGTCAATAACTAAGTTGTAATGAATAATAACTTTTGTTGAATTGCCGGGTTTTTCTGCCCGGCATTTTTGTTTTAAATTAGTTTGATCGTTTTGAAAATGATTTTCTTTTTCCTTTAAGCACTTGCATTTTATTTTAATTTGTGCATATTTGCAATTAGAAAGTAGATAAAAAATCTGCTTTTAAAATTTGAAAACCAAAATAAAATAAGGAGTAAAAACTATGGGTCAACAACAACTTCTCTTAATCGTTATTGGCGTTATCATTGTTGGTATTGCCATTGTGGTTGGTATCAACCTGGCAAGCACCAGCGCTCAGAGCGCAAATAGAGATGCAGTTATTGCAGACTTAAATAACATCGGTGCATTTGCACAACAATATTATCGTAAACCAACAGCACTCGGCGGTGGTGGAAATTCATTTACTGGATTTACTATTCCTCCAAATTTAACTAAGACCGGTAATGGTTCATACACTGCAACTGTTGGTGCAACTGTTGTAACAATCGTCGGAACTGGTACCGAAACAGGTAACGACGGTACAAACAAAGTAAAAGCAACAGCTGTCGTTACTCCAGACAATATAACTGTAACGATTAACAACTAAATTTATTTGTTGTAATTTTAGAGCCGTCGACTTTCGACGGCTTTTTTGTTTTAAATAAATTTGATTTAGGGGATTTAATTACTCGAAAAAATTCTTTTAACGCTTTATTTTAATGTAAAAAATTATATAATTGCATTTAGAAAAAAGGTTTAAAAGATTTGCATAACTCTTTAAAATTCCATATAATAAGAGTGAAAAAATTTAATAATTAATTTGAGTAACAATGGCTGAATATCGTTTTAGTGCAATTTCACCTACAGGTAAAACAGTTGTTGGAATAGTTCATTCATCCAACATAATTAATGCTAAACAAAGAATAAATGAAATTGCACGAAAGAATCAGCTTAGAGTCAGAAGCATCGAGAAAAAATCCACATTTCTTTATAAGGCAAAGAAACCTGGCTCTCCTAATCCAATTCTGGGTGAACAAAAAGCTTATACTGCAGAAGAAGTTGAACAAGCCCTTAGAAAATTAGGTTACGAGGTTGTTTATGTAAGAAAAAAATTATTTGACTTACAACTCAAACCACCAACTTCTGAAATTGTCTCTTTCGTTCGTATTAGTGCTGATCTATTGAAAGAAAAAATGTCCTATGGTGAAATCTTACAATTAATGATTAACGATGTGACAAATAAAACTTTACGAGAAACCTTAAAGGATATTAATAATGATTTGAAGAAAGGTGAAGACAGTGAAAAAGTTTTTAGAAGATATGAACATGTGCTGGGTAAATTTACTGCTTATATGTTAGGACTTGCATCTAAAAGTGGAAATATGGCTGAAATTTACATGGCAACTGCAAAATTTCTTGAACGCAATCAGGAGTTCAGGAAAAATCTAAGAAGTGCTCTTGTAACCCCAACAATTACAGTAATTGCTCTTATTTTAACTGTGATTTATTATGTCGCAAAAGTTTTTCCGGCGACTGCAGAATTATTTTTGAGATTTGATATAGAATTACCACCATTAACTGCTGCAACATTAAAATTGAGTCATTTCTTGCAAAACAATATTCTGTGGATTTTACTGGTATTATTCCTGCCTTTCGTATTCTTATTCTATTATTCACAAACAACTAAAGGAAAAATCGTTTTACATAAATGGATGTTGAAAATACCTGTTCTCGGGAATATAATTCATAAATCTATAATTGAAATATTTTGTCGTGTCTTTTATTCCCTTTATACTGGTTCAGCTGAAAATATTGAACCAATTAGAATTGCAGCAGAAGCTACAAACAATAAGTACTTTGAAGATAGAATTAAAAATGTAGCCATACCAATTATGATCAGACAAGGAAAGGGTTTAACAGAAGCTTTTGAAGCAGCGGGTGTTTTTACAAAGACGGCACTTTCAAGATTTCACTCAGGTGAAGAAACAGGAACAATTAGAAATGTGGCTTTACAAGTCGCGAATTATTATGAAAGTGAAACCACGCATAAACTTAAGTTTTTAATTGAATCCATTCAACTTGCAATTGCATTGTTTATTATGATAGTAATCACAGCATTAACTTTAATTTCTGCAGAGACTGCAACAATTCGTCCGAAATATCCAGGAATGTCGTTTATTATTAATTTAGTTCAGGGGTTATTCTAATGGGAGTTGAATCGTTAGAGCAAACTGATAAAGTTGGTTATTGGTTACTTCGCAAGGGTTTAATTGATTTAAGCACCCTTGAAAAGGCTTTACAAATTAAGAAGACAGATAAAGCCAGAAGGAATCTTGCGCAGATTCTTGTTCAGGACTTTAAATTTGATCACGATATAATTTTTGAAGAAGTTGCTGCAGTTTATCGCTTCGATGTATACACACCAGAAAAATATCCTCTGACAGAAGATGATATTGAGAAAATTAGAAATCTTTGGAATAAGGCGAGTGATGAATTAAAAAATCTATGTCTTGAGGCAAAGATAATTCCAATTAAATTTGATCCTCAACAAAAAGATAAGATTATAATTGCCGCAACTGATCCTACAAATAGATTAACTCACCAAATACCAGCAAGTCTTGGATTTAGAAAATATGAAATCATCTTTGTGAGGCGTAAGGATTTTGATGAGTTATTGAATAAAATTCTGCCTCCCGAAAACATATTTTTAAAAATGCTTGAAGAAGTTCCTGAAGAGATTAGAATAGAAACTACAAAAGAAGAAGGAATTGATGAGTCACAGCTTGAAGCTGAGATTCAAAAAAGTGCTTTAATTAATTTAGTTGAAGGTGCTTTAGTTGAAGGAGTAAGGAGAGGAGCAAGCGACATTCATTTTGTCCCTCAGAGCGGAATGAAAACAGAAATTCATTTTCGAATTGATGGTAATCTCCAACTCTGGTATGTTCAAGAAAATACTTATCCAGAGGCTGTTCTTTCGGTTATAAAAGATAGAGCGAGAGGACTTGATCGTTTTGAAAGAGAGAAGGCTCAAGATGGATTCATTCAAAGAAATATTGATGGACATGTTATTCGATTTCGTGTATCAATTCTTCCAATGGTCAGTACTGAACTGAGCTCAAAATTTGAATCCTGTGTAATCAGAATTTTAGACGATAGAAAAGTTATAACTGATATTAGAAAAATTGGTTTTGATGGACCCGCCTATGATTTCTTTATGAAGGCAATTAGTAAACCACAGGGAATGGTTATTCTGACAGGTCCAACAGGTTCAGGTAAAAGTACAACATTGATTGCCGCTTTGTATCAAGTAATCGATCCAACGGTAAATGTTCTTACAGTAGAAGATCCTGTTGAATATGTAATCAGAGGCGCAAGACAATTGAAAATTGGTCCAAAGATGGATTTTGAACAAGCATTAAGAGCAATTTTGCGTCACGACCCTGATATTGTTTTGGTTGGTGAGATGAGAGATAAAGAAACTGCAGAAATAGCCATTAAACTTGCAAACACAGGACACTTAACATTTTCAACATTACACACAAATGATGCACCGAGTGCAATTTCAAGATTGTTTAAAATGGGAGTTGAACCATTCTTAATTGCCTATGCAATTAACATAATTGTTGCTCAAAGGTTAATCCGTAAGCTTTGTGATAAATGTAAACGGGTTGCAAAAAATTTTGATAAAGAAATTGCATTGGCTGCTGGAATGAGTGAAAAAGACATTAAAGAAACGACTTTCTATGAAGCTGTTGGTTGTCCAGCATGTTCTAACACAGGATACAAAGGTCGAATGGCAATTCACGAAGCGCTTTATTTCAGTCGTGAGATTAGAAGATTAATTGTGAAATCTGGTACAGAAATAGACGAAGAAGCAATTAGAATGCAAGCAAAAAAAGATGGAATGCTCACACTTCGTGAGTCTGGTTTCCTTAGAGTAAAAGCAGGATTAACAACACTTGAAGAAGTAATAGCCTCAACAACGGAAGATTAATTATGTTCATAGATGTAAAATCAGAAAATTTTAAAACTCTTACACAGCAAGTCAAAGAAATTCTTGCAGAAGGACTGAAACTGGTCCCTGAATACATAAAAGGAATTGATAAAGTTCTTTACTTAAAAAGTTTTGTAGAAGGATTGGATAATCAAAAGAGAGAGCTACTTAGATCCTTTATCGAAAGTTTATTGTTTGATATGCATAAAGTTGAAGCTTCAGATCTTGATTTTGGTGGACCTGGAAGTCTCAACAGATTCTGGATGCGAATTCACGGAAATAAAAAACCTGTCTCAGAACTTCCAGAATTCAATCCAACTGAGTCAAGTATTCTAATTCTTAACATTCTGAGTGAGAAGCAAATTGAATTTTTGATCTCGAAAAGAAATCTGGATTTCTCAATTGAAATAAGAGAGACTGCACCTTATCTAAGAATTTATAGATATCGTGCAGATGCTTACTTTGAACTTGATGAACTCTCATTAAACTGTCGCGCAATTCTTTCTCAGTTACGACCATTTTCAGATCTTGGATTTCATCCTTATGTAGCTCAGCTGATGAATTTAAATTATATGAAAGAAGGTTTGATTTTAATCACTGGAATTACTGGTTCTGGAAAATCAACTACGCTTGATGCAATTATTGATGAAAACAATAAAACCTGTGATGCTCACATAATTATTATCAGTTCACCTGTCGAATATGTTCATCAATCAAAAAGATGTTTGATAAGACATCGTGAAGTTGGACGAGATGTTTTATCATTCAAAGAAGGTACTATTCAAGCACTTCGTCAGGATCCAGATATAATTGTTATTGGTGAGCTGAGAGATCCAGAGACGATCGTCGCTGCACTTGATGTGACTGATAGTGGACACAAAGTTTTTTCAACTCTTCACACTTCGTCTGCAGTTGAGACTATTGATAGAATAATTGGTGAAACGGATGTTCAAGAACAGGAAAGAGTTCGAATGCGTCTTGCCGATGTCTTGCGATGCATAGTCTCACAAAAATTAGTCCCAACTGTTGATGGTAAAAGAACTCTTGCAAAAGAAGTTCTTGTGGTTACTCCATCAGTAAAAGCGGCGATTAAGAATAACAACACAAGTGAAATTTATCAGATGATTCATCAGGGTGGTGAGTTTGGAATGAACACTATGGAACAGGATTTAGCAAGATTATTTAAACTGAGAAAAATCACTTACGAGACTGCAATTGCGTTCGCAAATAATAAAGCAAGAATCCAACAATTACTAACAGGTAGGCCATGAAAAAATATGTTGGAATTTTCATAGATGGTCCAGAGACTAAAGTTGCAATAGTCTCTAAAACTTCTGGCGGACTTAAACTTGAAGATATTGTAACATTTGGGTTGAAAGGCAGTCCGCATGAGTTTTTTGGACCGCAAAAAACAGAATTTGAAGTTGATTCAGACACAATTTTATTTGAACCTACCGAAGAGAGTGAAGAAGAATTAGAAGAACCAATGCTCTCTAATGTTTTGAGCGGCAAGGTCAGGAATATTAAAGACATTGTATTCGTACCAGTAGTAACTGAACCTCAGGTTTCTTATTTGATTCTCAACAATGTTCCAAAGCTTAAGGATAAGGAATTAAAACAATACATTATTGATAAATGGCTTGAGACAAAAGTATCTTCGATTGATGAAAAAAATCTCAGATATTATAAATACACTGAGGATACATATTTAACGATTTATATCAATGAAGATTATCCAGTACTGAAAGAAATTGAAAAGTTTGCTCGTTTCTGGAAAATGCGAATGCCGAGAATTCCGTTTATTTCAGGAGGAGATATATGTTTGGCAAGTTATGTTTTGAATAAGTACAACATTCAACCAGATAAAAATTATTTAATAGTTCATATTGGAATCGACTCAAGCCGAATAATTTTTATTTCAAATAAAACAATCAAGCACATTTCAAGTTATCTTGGAATTGGTGTTCAGACTGCAGGATTTCATGATATAATTATTAGCAAGATTAATCTTGAAATGGATATTGCTCAGGTTTCCGAGATTGATAAAATTTTCCTCGCTGGTGAAGCTGTGGAAACAACCGTTCAATTAACTTTTTATGGAAGTTTTCCACTTGCTGAAGTTGAGGTGATTAAATTCGATGAACTTGATATTAGCGCCTTACCTGAAGAAAAGAGAGAACAAATACCAGTTTATGCTTTCTGTATTGCACCATTGTTTTTCTTATTAAGAAAAGATAAATCCAAAACTCCTTTTGTAAATCTACTGCCTTATGATTTAATCGAAGCTCAAAAAGTATTTAAGCTAAGTCCTGTGGGTTATGCATTATTGTTTTTAATATTTGTTGCAGTTGTATTTTTTACTCAGAAATACATTACAAACAATAAAAAGATTCAGGTACTCGATGAAGAAATTCGTGGAAAACAATTACTAATTGCAGAAAATGCTGAACTTGTAAACAGAGTAAATCAACTTTCCCAGAGAATTGAAGCTGGTCTTAAAATTCAGAGGACGATTGATACATTAATTTTAGGTGCTGAAAGATGGACAGAAATTTTGATGAAAATTCAAGAGTACCAGCCTGATAGAAGAAGAATCTGGTTAACTTCATTTGCAGCAACTAATGAAGAAGTAAAGATAACAGGAGTTGGAATAAACAAATACACAATTCCTGATTTTTCAGATCATCTGGATAAAGCGTTACTTAAAAGTATGATTAGTCAGGAATTGCGTGAAAGAGAAATTAACCGTTTCGAAATAACATTAAACCCTGAGAAGTACGGATATAAAGGGGTACAATAATGAGCAACACAACAAGAAACGCTCTAATTCTGCTTGTTTTCTTTCTTTTCTTTGTTGGTTTTGGAGGTTACTATGTCTTGATTTTTCAGCCAAAGAAGATTAAAGCAAAACAGGTGGAATTAGAAAGTTTAAATCAACAATTTCTCGATGTTAAAACTCTTACCGCGATGTATGATTCTCTGAAAAGAGAATCAGAAAGAGTTGATTCGATTTTGTATCATATGGCAAAAGCTATTCCGTTCCGATATTCAGTAACTGATACATACAATGATATTTTGAATATAACCAAGAACTTCTCGCGATATACAAGAGTAAACATCGAGTATCAGAAAACAGAAACTGTTGGGGCGGCATCTGTTGATTATTTCGTAATTAGTGGACAGGGAGAATTCGAAGATGTTTTTCGTTTGATTTATGAACTTGAGAAGTCTCGAAAGCTCTACAAAATACAAGGACTTGAATTAAGAAATGCAACATTGACAACAGGTAAAGGAGACATTTTGTACCAGGTTGAATTTGAAATCAAACTTGAATCATATTTCACTTCTGATCAAAATCTCGCTCTGAATTACGAAAACATTCAACCAAGAGAAATTAAACCAGTTAGAAATTTATTTTTCCCATTGATTAGGCCAGATATTCCACCAAATTATGATGCATTGTTAGAAGTCGATGGTGCAACTCTTTTAGCAATTATTCCTGATGCAGTCTTCATTATGGATAAAAACGGAAATTCTTATACGCTTTCCGAAGGAGATCCAGTTTATCTTGGTTATCTTACAAAGATTGATTACGACAGACAACAGTGTGAATTCTTGCTTAACAAAGGAGGTATAATTGAGAAAGTTACTTTGAAATTAAAAAGCGCCAACATAAAGGAGTTTAAGAAATGAAAAAGTTAATACTTCTCATTTTAGTCTTTGCTTTGAGCAGTTATTCTCAAAGTCAAAGAGAATTTCAAAAAATGCTTTCAAGTTCACCAGAGGAACTTGTCTCACTTTCTGGTTCATTGCCCTTTAATCAGGCAATGCAAATGCTCAGCAAAATGAGCAAACAATATTTGAATAAAATTATTGTGTTGAGTGAAGATATTTCTGATCCAATTGGAATTGACATCATTCAAATGAATTGGTATCGAGCTTTGCTTTTGATTTTGAAATATAACAATCTTGAGTACACAGAAACTGACGAGTACATAAAAATACTTCCGCGAAAAGGTGAGAAGCCACCATTGCCAGAGGCGATGAAAGGAATTGATTTGAATACAAGAGAAGTAAATATTTCTGCCGTCTTCTTTGAACTTGATGTCGCAAAATCAAGAGAGATGGGAATGAATTGGAAATTTCTTTTGACAAACAATAAAGATTTTGATGTAGCGGGCCAGCTAGGACAAATTGATAACAATATATTTAATTTAAATGCACCTCCTGCTACTGAGCAACAGAAAACATTTAATTTGGGATTATTTGGAGAAAGACAATTTGGAGATTTTCTTGGACGAGCAACTGCTTTATTCAACTTCTTTGAACAAAATCAACTTGGTGAGGTTATTGCAAGTCCACAGATTACTGTTCGAGATAGAGTGAGAGGTGAGATTCAAGTTGGTGCTGATTTCTCTACAAGAGAAAAAGATTTTGCAGGAAACACCGTTGAAAGATTTTACTCAACTGGTACAATTATCAGAGTTACGCCTTATATTTTTGAAGAAGATGGAAAAAATTATATTCTGATTGAACTCGAAGCAGAAAGAAGTAATGCGATCCCCGGTCAAATATCAACTGAAATTAAAAAGACAAAAGCAAAAACAGATGTCTTGCTTGTTGATGGTGAAGAAACAGTTATTGGCGGATTGTATATTACAGAAGAGAAAACAGAGAGAAGTGGAATCCCAATTCTGAAAGATTTACCATGGTGGGTATTTGGTATTAGATATCTGACCGGATTTGATAAAAAATCTTATTCGAAGAAAGAACTGATAATTGTTCTAAAAGCTAAGCTGGTTCCAACCTTGAAAGAAAGATTTACTTCTCGAAGAAAGAGTGAAAACTTGATTGAAAAAACACGAGAACAATATCAGAAGGATATAAAAATTTACCAGCTTAACCCGGTTGAAGAAAAATGAAAGGATTGAGCAGTGGCTAAACTTGAATCAGTTTTAATTATTGATGATGATGTTTCTCTCACAAAAATTTTGAGAGAAGAACTAACATCAGTTGGTTATGAAGTCGAGGTTATGAATGATAGCTCCGAAGCGTTGAATCGTTTACAAAATGAATTCTATGACTTAATTTTACTCGATTTGAAAATGCCTCAAGTTGATGGATTTGAAATCCTGAAAGAATTAAGATCGAAAAATTATCCTGGAAAAATTATTGTGATGACAGCCTATGCTGATGTTGAAAATGCAGTACAGGCAAAAAAATTAGGAGCTGATGATTTTCTACCTAAACCTTACGACCTTGACGAACTTTTAATAACAATTCAAAAAGTATTACATTCATAATAAAGCTATGGTAAAAGAAACTTATAAAATACTGATAATCGACGATAGACCTGACAATGTCTATTACTTGCAATCAAGATTGCAACAGGAAAACTTTTTTGTAATCAGTGCTTTTTCCGGACCAGAAGGAATTGAAAAAGCAAAATCCGAAAAACCAGATTTAATTCTTCTTGACATTATGATGCCTGGAATGGATGGCTATGAAGTTTGTAAAATTCTTACAAATGATGAACAAACGAAGGACATTCCGATCATTCTTGTCACTGCAAAAGTTGACGCAAGAGATGTTGAAGAAGGATTGAAGGTTGGTGCGTTCGATTATATTAAGAAACCTTTCGATAAGGTTGAACTTGTCGCTCGAATTAATTCAGCACTTCGATATGCTGAGATGAAAAGAAAAACAATTCAGCAAGAGAAATATCAGATTTTTGAATCCACAGTTTTAACTGCAAATCACGAGATTAAACAACCATTAACAATAATGTCTCTTGCAATTAATGCAATTAAAAGAGAACTAAATAAAGAAAATATTGACAAAAACTTTTTGACTGAGAAACTTAATTATCTTGAAGAAGGGATTAAGAAAATCACCACTGTCTTGAACAAACTTAATGCAATTAAAAAAGCCGAAGGAGTGAGTGAATATGACAAAGAAAAAGATGTTAAAATGGTAAGCGTTGATGAGTTGAAAAAAGAATTGATGGAAGATTAAGAAGCTATTTTAATGTAGTTGTTTATACTTTCCATTAAGTTATCAAACTCGTAAGGCTTTTCAATTATTTTATCCACTAGTAAATCATTTAATCTTTTAGAAAGTTCATCGTCAATTATTCCGCTTGCAATGAATACCGGAATATCCTTATTCCTTTCTCTAATGAATTTAAGAATTTCTTCTCCAGTTGTATCCTTTAGATGGTAATCAAGAATTACTAAATCCAGAATATCCTGTGATTTGATAAATAACTCTTTTGCTTGTTCACCAGATGATGCTTCGAGTACATTAAAGTTTTGTAGGCTCAGCATTTCAGCGAGAAGAGTTCGAATTGAATCTTCATCATCGGCAATTAGAATTGTTGGATTCGATTTTATTTTTGTTTCTACAACTCTTTGAGAAACTTTTTCTTCTGATTTAAGATAAGGCAAATAAACTTTGAATTTACTTCCTTTTCCTACTTCACTTTCAACCTGAATAAATCCATTGTGCTTTGTAATTATATTTTGAGAAATAAATAATCCAAGTCCAGTGCCTTTTTGATAATCTTTTGTTGTAAAATATGGTTCAAAGATTTTGTCCAGATGTTCTTTTGGAATTCCATGTCCTGTATCAGAAAAAGTGACGACTAAAAAGTCACCAGCTTTTAGTTTTGGTTTTAGAATGTGATCTTTTTCTGTTATTGAAATTTTTTCCACTTCGATGTTTAATTTACCACCTTCAGGCATTGCATCTCTCGCATTAACGATAAGATTCATAAATACTTGATATAATTGAGTATAGTCTGCGTAAATTTCCGGGAGATCATCACTATAATTTTTGTTGATTATAATTCCAGAAGGACAGATTTGGCGGGCAAAGTTATAAATTTCATCAAGCAATTTATTTAACTTAAATTGAGTTTTCACTGGCTTAAGTGGTTTACCAATTTCGAGTAAGTTTTTTGATAAATCGAGACCACGATTAAGGAAAGCTTCAAGTTCATTTATAATTTTTGCTGGAATAACGCTTTCGTATTTCTGCTTAATTAAGTCGACTGAAATTTTCATTCCATACAAAAGATTTTTGAAATCGTGAACAATACCGCTGATTAAATTGCTTGTAAGCTCATATTTCTGAGTTTGTCTGAGTTTATCTTCCAGAGTCTCCTGAAGCAACTTTTTCTCAAAATAACTTACAATGAAAGAAAGGTGAGAAGCAAAGGAGTTTAAGATTTCAACTTTGTAATTCTGCAATGAGTATGAATTTGATCCAGCAAGAATGAAGTATTGAATTTCATTTTTGATAACCACAGGAGAAATAATGAAGTGTTCAACGCCAACAATCTTCCTTAATTTTTCAATTATTTCAGGATATTTTTCATTAAAACTTACGAGAGGTTTTCTGTTCAATTCAAGCCAGCTTAAAATACTGAATGATATTTCTATTAATTGATTTAAGCTTTCCTCAGTTAATTCCTTATCAGAGATTATTTCAATTATTTCGCTTCGATGTTCGTTGATTTTGAAAATTGAACAAATCTCGCTTTCTGTGAGTTCTTTGCATTTCTTTGTCAGTTTAAGAGTGATATCTGAAAACGAAAATTCATTTAGAAGATTTGTTGTAATTTCTCTTAGTGATTTCTGGAGATTTGCATTTAAGTCGCTTAAAATCTCGGCATTTAATTTTGCTGTAATGTCTCTTACGATATAGATTAAACCTATCGGATTATCACCAGTGTCTGTGATTAAAGTTACATTTCCTTCAATCCAAATTTCTATTTGATCTTTTCGATATTCTTTTCTTCTAAAATAATAAGTTCGATACTTTTCAAGTTCTTGCGTGATTTGAATCTGAGTTTCAATGTCAATTGGATCAAAAAGTTTAAAGTCCTGATTTATGATTTTCCCAACAACTTCACGGGCAGAGTAA
>Ga0123519_10010501_pt1 | contig 13787 bp, 11 predicted proteins | sample YelNatPaOPRAMG02_FD_87396 | JGI IMG/M metagenome (GOLD analysis project Ga0123519, IMG submission 87396) | Hot spring microbial communities from Yellowstone National Park - Yellowstone National Park OP-RAMG-02 (version 2) | ecosystem: Environmental > Aquatic > Thermal springs > Hot (42-90C) ...
GGAATAAGGGTCTGGTTCAACTCCAACCACAAAACTGACATCACTTCTTTCGGCCATTAATTGCAACATTTCTGTTATTGTGAAGCCTCCACCTCCTATAACTAATCCTACCCCCACCCCTCTTTCTATCTCCTCTTTTATCTTTTGGGCAAGTATTTGTGTTTGGTCAAAACCTTCTACTTGCCTGGCGTAATAAATTGGGATCTCTTCAGTGAATGGTACAAGCCCCTGCCCTTCTTGTCCTTGACCTTGACCAGGCAGACTAACTAGAAGTGGTTTAACTAAAAGTCCGCTAGATAACAGTGTTTCTATGAGTTGTTGAAGGGGTAAACTTTGAAAAGAAGCGGGATCTTCAAAGAGAGTGCGGGGTGGTTGTACAGTGTCGTATCCTCTCCCAACAATATCGCCTCCGCCGACCAAAGGCCCTTGTAGGAGTGAATTTAAGGGATTTCGTGGTAATCTTAGTGTGTATGGAATTGTATTATTACCTGAAGGTACAATGTTGTTTGGGCCTTTTATTCTCTCACAAGCGACTGCCCCACCTAATGTCAATGCAATGAGAAGCAGTCTTCCTACTTGTGCTGGTCTGTTTGGCATTGGTATTTTTCTTAATTAACACACTTCTTGCTGATTATATCATAGATATGGAAGAAATGCTATACATGTCAATAATATTCTGCAAAATGTACAGCGTTTTTACAATATCATTTTAAGTTGCCTGTATAGCCGCTATACCTTTACTTCGCTACTTTACTTTCTCTCTTAAACAGTATGTTTTTTACTCTTTCTCTTTATTTTGAAAATTTGGTAAAATAGAAGTAGTTTTGAAAGTGAGGTTTTACTCACTTTTATTTTATATATTTGTACCATATTTAGTATAACTTAAGTAGAAATGGCTGTACAATCTGATGTATTAACAGCAATATACCAAATAGCAGACGAAAGAGGCCTTTCTAAAGAACAGGTTATAGAGATTATAAAAGAGGCTGTTTTGGCAGCTTATAAGAAAATGTTTGGCGATGAGGGAGATTTAACTGTCGAAATAGATGAACAAAATGGTAAATTTTCAATATTTTCTGCAAAGAGTGTCGTAAAAAATGTAAAGGATGAAAAAAGGGAGATTTCTGTCGAAAATGCGAGAAAGATAGATAAAAGCTTAAAAATTGGAGATACCGTTTTAATAGATGTAACGCCAAAAGGTTTTGGGCGTATAGCAGCACAGGTGGCTCGGTATAAGATAGTACAAGATATTAAAGAGGCCGAAAGGGAGATGCAGATTAAGAAATTGCGTGAAAGAGTTGGTCAAATTGTAACAGGAACCGTGCAACGTGCTGTCAGAGGTGTGGTTGAAGTAGAGGTTGATCACGCAACAGCATTAATGCCAGAAGAAGAGCAGATACCAGGTGAGTTCTACAAGAGTGGAACCAGAATGAGATTTCTTTTGAAAGAAATAAAAGAGTATGCAGGGAAGAAACATGCAATTGTATCTAGAAGAGACAACAACTTCCTTATAGAACTTTTTAAAACAGAAGTACCAGAACTAAGTAAAGGTATAGTTCAAATTAAAGGTATCGCAAGAGAAGCAGGTTCTAGAACAAAAGTTGCTGTTTATTCCCTTCAAGAAAAAATTGATCCCATTGGGGCTTGTGTTGGTCCTAAAGGATCTAGAAGAAATGCTATCTGCAGTGAGCTGGGGAAAGAAAAGATAGACATTGTAGTATGGGACGAAGATCCCGCTACCTATATTAAAAATGCATTGCAGCCAGCAACCTGCTTGAGTGTAAAAGTGGACAAAAAAAACAAAGTGGCAAAAGTTTTGGTTGAAAAAGGGTCCCTATCATTGGCGATAGGCAAAGAAGGACAGAATAGTAGACTAGCAGCAAAGCTTACTGGGTATAAGATAGATATAACAGACGATGAGAGTATTTTTGAGGGCAAAAGTGATCTCGGCAAAAAATCATCTAAGGAACAGGGAAAATCAAAGAAGAAAATAGAGAATAAAAACAAAAAGGAATTAAATGGCAAAAGCGAAAAATAATCTTTAATTCTTCAACTTAAAGATGTCGATGGGAAAGGGTAGACATATTCCTATTCGTCAATGTGTAGGGTGTATGATTAAAAGACCTAAAAATGAACTTTTTCGTCTTGTTTATGATAAAAAGTCTAACTGTTGGGTCCCGTATTGTGAAGTTAAAAGCAAAGTGATTTTCTTTGGTCGAAGCATTTATGTTTGCAAAAATACAACGTGTTTAAAACGTGCACTCAAAAAGAAAAGGATTAAGATTAGAGACCAAGCTACAAAATAGTGGTTTGTTTTTAATATATAAGTTTTTATTTATTTGCGTGGTTAAAATAAGTGATTTGTTTGGAGGGAGAAGGCTTGTTTATAACTTGTTTATAAAATATTGAGATTAATTGAATCATTTATCTTAAATGATATGCAGACAAGTAATGAAGGGTATGTCGAAAGACCGTTATGTGAAGTTTTTTTTGTTCCTAATGGGCCATTTGCGAGTGGAGGTGTAAGGCAAGGGGAGGAAGGTGAAAAGGCAACTGAGGCAAATAGGCAGGCGCTAGAAGCCCTTGCATATGAAGTTTGGGTTGGGACACTCTCCTCGTCGTATTCGCACCATAGAATAACCATGGTTCCTTCGAACATATGTGATTTTCTTGGAATCTACCCAAAAGGAAAAGACAATTATACTGTTATATTTATGCGATATAGCGGAAATGAAGGCCTTAGACGTGTTGCCACCACTACAACCTCTGGAACTTTTGAGGTATCACTTGTTTACCCAGGGGGTAGATATGTGGTTTTAGGAGATGTAGAGATATGTTGTGAGGAGAAAGGTGGAAAAAGGATTTTTGGTATAAAAGTTGCAGATAAACAATCAGAAAACGCCCTTCTTGGGAAAAACCCAGAAGCACTGGGACGCGGTGTTGCTTTTATCGCTTATCATTTGGAAAGACTTAGGCAGTTTAGACGGCTAGTATGGGAACGTAAGATATTGCCTCCATAACTACGTTAATTTTTCTCAGTTGATTTTTTGCCTTACTGCATAGGCTGTGGTGGAAGTGGGGGTGTTGGCATAATTGGTGGCGTTTGTGGTGCTGCTTGTGGCCCTGTTTGTGAGGGTGGTATGTTTGTAATATTCTCCGGTGGTGTTAGCTGCCCTTGGGGTTGATTTGGTACCGGAGTGGTTGTTTGCCCCGGCATACTTGTTGGTTTTACATAACTTTCAAAAGAAGTAGCGGCTTGTGGATTGATGGGTCTTAAAAGTTCTAGTAATTTAGCCCTGATATCAAGAGTTTCAACGACCCTTTTTTGTGCTGTTTCTAATATCCATCTTTCTATTTGATCTGCTATGTTATTTGCTTGTTCTTGAGTAGCTCCAGCCTTAACCATCCCGTTTACTACTTTTTCTCGCATAAAAGGTTCTAGTCTTCCATCTTTTTTATGTACTACAATCTGGCTCATGTCTTCCATTTCTTTTTCCTATTAAATAATTTTCTTACATACTATATACCCTCTGTTTTGTTTTTGCAAATGATGTAATTAGGATTTACTCTCTTAACATTATCGATTTTTTATGTAATAATCAAAAAAAGTGAAAAGGTTATAATTCTATGCCAATGAAAAATACAAATAAACAAAAACAATTTCTTTACAAGCCTCCAGTAGTAGGGATTATGGGGCATGTTGATCATGGCAAGACAACACTTCTCGATGCAATTAGAAAATCTAATATTGTAGATAAGGAATACGGAGGAATTACTCAACATATAAATGCTTATCAGGTAGTTTATAAAGATAAGAAAATTACTTTTATAGACACACCTGGCCACGAAGCTTTCACAGAGATGAGGAGAAGAGGAGCTGATTCCACTGATATTATTGTTCTTGTAGTCGCCGCAGATGAAGGTGTTCGTCCGCAGACAAAAGAGGTAATAGATCTTTGGAAAAATTCTAATGACAAACTGATCGTTGCAATAAATAAGATAGACAAAGAAGATGCAAAACCAGATCGTATTAAGCAAGAACTTGTTGAGAACGGTGTACCATTGGAAGGTTTTGGAGGAGATGTTCCTTATGTTGAGGTCTCTGCTTTAAAGAATAGGAATATAGACCTTCTTCTTGATACAATTTTGTTGGTTGCAGAACTTAATGAAATAGATAAAGCACCCACCCTCGAGAACGCTGAGTATATAGGTGAAGGCATTGTTTTGGAATCATACCTAGACCATTCCCTTGGTTTTGTTTCTTTAGTGATAGTTAGGGTTGGAGAGTTCAGAAGAGGACTATATGTGTCAGGCGGAAAAATATGTTCGAAAATTCGAGCGCTTTTAAATGAGGGAAGAAAAACTGTAGATATAGCTGATATTTCGACTCCTATCTACATAATCGGTATGCCACAGGCGCTTCCATTAGGAGAGATAGTCCGCTGCTATATAGATGAAAAAATAGCCAAAAACCAGGTAGAGGAGAGTATAAACATACAGAAAGAGAAAAGCGTTGAAGTCTTGAAAGAAGACATTCTAACACGGTTAGCTTCGTACGTAGAGGGCGAAAAATCTAGATCTTTTAATGTTGTTTTAAAGGCCGATACAGCTGGTACTTTAGAGGCGATAAGAAGAGCACTTTTGAAGATTAAGGTAGAAGGAGTCAGGCTCGCAATAGTTCGTGATAGCACTGGGAATATTGTAGAAGACGACATAGAGTTTGCTAAAACTGTAAATGGAATAGTGTTAGGTTTCAATGTCAAACTTGACCCTGCAGCAGAGAAACTTTCTCGTGAAATGGGAGTAGTTACAAGGATATATAAGGTAATCTATGAGCTAATAGAAGAAGTAAAAGGTGCAATGGAAGGAATTGTTGAGATAGAAGAAGAGGAGAAAATATTAGGTGAAGCTGAAATTAAAAAAGTTTATGAACTTTCAGATAAAACTAAGGTAGCCGGATGTCTCGTACTCTCTGGAGTTATTTCACGTAATGGAAATGTTTATATAGAAAGGAATGGTCAACGGGTACATCAGGCACAGATTACCACACTCAAACATTTTAAGGAGGATATAAAGGAAGCGCACAAAGGAATGGAGTGCGGAGTAAAAATTTCTCCCCAATTTGATATAAAAGAAGGCGACAAAATAGTTTTGTTTAAAATTGTGAAAGGAGAGTAAAAATATAACTTATATGACTTTTTTGTAAAAATGGAAGGTAATAAAAAAACAGTTGTTGTAATGTTTGGTGGTATATCTTGTGAGCATGAAGTTTCTGTAATTACCGGTCTTCATACATTGGAAAATATAGACAGGGATCTTTATGACGTTCATGCTATTTACCATACCAAAAAGGGTGAACTTTTATATCTTGGCGATCTGAAAAACAAAAGAGATTTCCTGAAGGTTAGAAGAAAAGATGTAGTTTTTGGCAAAGATAAAAAAGGTGGATTTTTTGAGACAAGAGGATTTATGAGTAGGAGAATATACCCTGATTGTGCCTACCTTACATTTCATGGTGGAACAGGTGAAAGTGGTCAAATTCAAGGATTTTTGGAGATACTAGAGGTTCCTTATACCTCTCCAAATGTTGAATCTTCAGCGATTGCTATGAATAAAATGTTAACAAAGCAAGTTCTTAAAGACAGTGGAGTTCCATTTTTAGAAGGTCTAGCCGTTTTTTCTGATGAGATAGAAAAGGATGTTAAGAAAGTTGTAAAAAAAGTACTATCTACCTTTTCTTTACCAGTCATCCTTAAGCCTGTTCATCTAGGATCTAGTATTGGAATTAATATCGCAAAAAGTGAAATTGAGCTAGAAAAGTACCTCTTAGAAAGTGCACAGATAGATAGTGAAATCCTTATAGAGAAATTTTTAGAAGGTTTTAAAGAGTACAATATATCTGTCCGTTTAATTAATGGAGAACTAGAAGTAAGCGAAATAGAAAGGCCACTACCAAAAGACGAGATCTTAAGTTTTGCCGATAAGTATATAAGAGGAGGTGGAAAAAAGGGAGGAAAGGGAATGGCGTCTTTGAATAGAGAGCTTCCTGCAAAAATAGATAAACCCTTAAAGGAAAAAATAGAGGATTATGCGAAAAAAATTTTTGTTTCCTGTCGATGTAAGGGAATGGTCAGGATAGATTTTATGGTTACAGCAAAAGGTCAAATCTATCTTACTGAAATAAACCCAATTCCAGGATCAATGGCCTACTATCTCTGGGAGGCATCAGGCATCCCATTTAAAAAACAGATTACCGAAGCAATCGAACAAGCGATAAATGACTTCAAAAAAGCGAAAGCTAAAAGGCTTGATTACAAGACCGATATTGTTGAGAAGTATATAAATCAGACATAGTGTGTTTCCCATCTTCTGTTTTTCTTTTCATTACCAATTCTAGGATATACTATATATAGTGTTGTCCTCATGATTTATATCTATAATTTATTTTTGGATACTGCTTATCTTTTCTCACAAGGGTTTCTTACAGGATTAAAAATAGGGGAACTTTGATATCATGGTGTAGATAGTAGTTTAGACTGTTTGTTGTGAAAATTAGTAGTAAAGGTCTGTTAATTCTGGCTGTAATAGGATGAACCACCTGTCTTTTGAAAACTTTTCCTTGAGTAACTGCGTAACGTGTTCCATATTTGGTACCAATATATACTTTGACTTATCACTAAAGCCTTTTATTACATCTTTTGCAAGTATACTTTTCAACACAATTGTCCTGTCTGATAATCTACTAAGCGCTCTACCATATTTTGTGTTTTTGTATCTGTTTTCCTTACTTAGTTCTGGAATACCTGCAGTAATAACTAATAATCTTTTGCCTCTTTTATCAGCTTCTTTTCGTGCTGTTTTTAATCCCATCATTGCCGTGGTAAAGCTTATATTGTAAGAGTCGTCTATGCCCTCATATTCCATCATCTTTGTAATCTTCTGCCTTTGCTCAGGTATTTCTAAATTATTTACAGTGTGTACTACGTATCGATATGGAATGTTTAATATTTCAGCAACAGCTAATGCATAACGTAAACACTTGATCTTTGATTCAGAGAGCCCTTTTGTGTTTAGTGGATTTCCTTTGTACCTAACATCGCCTGTTTCTCTTATGATCTTAACCTTTTCTTTTAAATCATTTGAAAGCTTGTATTTTGTTTCTTTGTCGGTGATGAGATAGGCACCCTGTTTTGCTTTTGTAAATACTTCTTGAAGAGCTATTCGCATATTTTCTTCTTTGCCAAATCTTTCAGTATGTTGATCACCTATAACAGTAAGAACAGCAATATCTGGGGGGGTTATTCTACACGAAGCTGCTATTTCCCCAATCTCATAAGCATCCATTTCTACTATTAAAAATTCAGTAGAGGGATTAAAATTTTCGTTTATCCATACTGCAATTCCTGTAGGCGTATTTATATTTCCAGGAACTATTTGTACTTTGTAACTTGACTTTATGAGCTGATATATAAAATTTTTTGTTGATGTCTTGCCGTAGCTTCCTGCTATTGCAATTATTTTTGTGTTTTTACCTTGATTTTGTATAATATTTCTTGCTTCGTTTTGAATTCTTCTTTTTATAAGGTTGTAGATGGGGGTTGCCAACAAGTTGGCAACCCCCACCGATAAAGGTACCATTAAAGCAGAAACCAAGACTCCTAATGGAAGCGCGAAAAACAAATGTAGAGGAAGGGTGAAAGTAATTACTGAGATAATAACTAAAGATATAACAAGACTAAAAGAAAATGTTGTCTTTATTCTTTGGGTAAACTTTAGGTTGCCTCGTTTCTGCAGGTCCCTTCTGAAGTAAAACCGCCATATCCTTTTAAAGTACATTTTTGGATAATATTCATCAAGTTGCAAAATATATAAGAAGTCTATAAATGGAAATATAAGGTTGAGAAATTTTTTAATACGATCTTTCATCCAACTGTATTACTTATATATTTCCTGTATAAATTTTTTCACAATCCCATAAAATATATACGGTTTTTCAAGGTGTACATTGTGACCTCCTCCTGAGATTATTTCCATTTTTGCTCCATTTATTAAAGAACATGTTTCTTTCCCATTTTTAAGTGGAGTCTCAGTATCTTTGTCTCCCCATATGAGCAGAGTAGGGCATTTTATTTTTGGAAGCGTCTCTGTTTGGTCAAACGGTACAACCTTTCTGAAGATCTTTCCTAGTCCTTCTCTATCTGCTTTTACCAGTTCTGGATTTGTTTTTTTGAATTTTTGAGCTATTTTTATGAGTCCTAATTTTTTAGCTATTTTGTACAACTTTATTTTTATTCTTGTTTTTAATCTCGGCCTATATATGGAAGGCGAGGCATAAAGAATAAGGGCTTTAATCCATTTTGGATTTTTTGAGGCAATAAATCCTGCTATTCTTCCGCCAAAAGAATGTCCCATTAAAACAACATTGTTCAATTTTTGCTTCTCTATATACTCTTCCACCCACCTTGCATACTCAGGAACTCCCCATTCGTCACTTATAAGTGGTTGCTCGCCAAAGCCTGGTAAATCTGGGACTTTCACGTCTATTATTCCAGAGATTTGGTCCGCAAAAAGCCGCCAGCTTTTGGAACTGTCATTCCATCCATGCAATATCACTAATGTTTTTTTATTCTTTTTATCTTTTAACATTTTTCTTAACAATTATACCCTTGTTTAAAAACTCTTTTTTGAACTCTTCCAAGCTTTCTTCCTTTCTTCCTCCCCTTCCATCAAGATTATATGGATCGTAGACTATTAGTTTAGAGTTTTTTCCGCTCCAAAATATTCCGCTTATTAATATTATATGTCCAGATTTTGGATTTAGTCTACTTTTTATGGAGGCGATTACATACCAACCTTTAGATAGTGCATAAATTACTTCATTTATATGAAAAAATGGCATAATTTGTGCTGTTAATCCGTAATGTTGTAGTGCTGCTTTCAAGGCTGAATGCTTCCACCCAATATCTTTTCTTCCATCCCTTGTCTCAAAAAGATAACCATCTCTTTTTAACATCCACCTCACTAACTTATATATATTTCCTTTATATTTATTCTCTGTTTTCAATATCATCGATATTACAGCAGGAGCACACGATCTCCACGCCCAAAATGAGTACTCTTCTAGGTTTTGTGTTCCAAATCTTCTTGCTGCGGATTTGTCGTTTATTTTCTGATAGTACCCTGTGACTTTTTCTTTATTTGGGTTTGCTAACTGGTCTTCAAACTTTATCTTTTTATTCACAGTGTAAAAAACATTTCTTTTTAATTTCAAAAGCTTTGGTATTGTCGAGAGTCCTATAAAAAATAATATTATCCTTACTTCTGTTTTTTTGACTTTTTCTAAAATAGTGCTTTTCACTTAAAATTTTTGTACTATTTTTTATGGGAAGGTAACAACTTTTATTTAACAATATAGCCGATATTGCTCTTTATTTCAAACGTATGTTAAATTTGTTTATGGGTATATAAAACGTATAGCATCTACTCTTTTTATACAGTGTTTTATGTTAAGTTTCTTGCTTTGTGGAGACTTCCAATAAAATATTTTACAGATAACAATCTTCATTTTGTTCGAAACTTCTATGGAAGTTTTTAGTTTGACCGATTTATGTAATAAACTTCTTAATCTCACTTTACCTGCTTGGCATGTAAAAAAGTAGATATAGAAAGAAGAATAGAAGTGAAGGCGTTCTTACGATGAGAAATATTTGAAATAGTCAAGTGCTTAGGATAAATAGATTTTGGAGCCAGAAAGCCTTGCTTATTAATTAACTTATTTTCCTGATGTTGGATTGTTTATCCTTCCTTGGAACAAAATAGTTCCTGTCTCCTTATCCCAAATTAAAAATATAAATGGGTGGTCTGCTTTAAAGATTTTTTCTTCCATTATTCCAGTAATTTTCATTACTACTCCCGTTGCAGCTGCAGCTTCTGTACCCTTTTCATCCACCTCTACAAAAGCCTGATGTATTACCTCATCTATTACAAGGTCCCTTTTTCCCGTCATCCCTGAAAAGTCTGCTTCCTGTGAAAAAGGTGTAGGCATTCCCATATTCTTTAGTGTATCCTTCATAAAGTATTTTGTTTCTAGTTTGAACTTAGGGATATAAATACCATCTAGCTTGGTTTTTTTAGCATTAGAATACCAATAATTGAAATTTTCTAGTGTTAATTCATTTTCTAACTCTTCCAGGCTTTTCTTTGGCAGAAGTATTACCATTGAAAATCTTTCTCCTTTGTACGGTAGTTCTAATAGCTCCAGTTTTTCTGAATTCATATATACAAACTCTGGTTCTTCTGGTTTCATATACATCATATCTGCTTGGACAGTTTCTGTTGGAGTTACTTTAAAATCCATCTTCCTTGTATCTTCAGGTTTAAATTGCCATACCCATTCTCCTTTGAAGTAGATTGCGTTTGTTATGACAACTCTTGTTAGGGGGTTGATAGAACCGGCAGGGAGAAGGTCCTTAATTTTGTTATTTGTTTGTTCTTCTATAAAAGTGTTGATTATTTTCCTTGTTTTTTCTGTTTCACCAATGAAATCTACGTTTGAAGCCTTTCCTCCATAGTATTTTTCAATTGTTGTCATATATTCTGGAAGTAGGGGATAGTCCTTCTGTACCCATAATGCATTTCCTGTCCTGGTTTCAAATTCCTTTGAACCTTCATTAATTTTATTATATATAGCTGCAAAATTTGATCTAAGTTGATCTTTTTGCGGGAAGTGAAAAACTGCTGCAATTTCTTCTGATGTCTTTTCTTCTGCACCTTCGTATGCTATTGCTAGTGCGGATGAAATGCTGTAAGGTGAAAAGAAAATATTCTCATTTTTTGTTTTGGCCAATTCTAAGTACATTTCAAAACTGAATCTGTTATTAGCCTCTGCTACTTTTGTCATTCCTTCCTTAGAAGATCCCGTATCATCTGCTTTAGGTGGATTTTTGGGATGATATGGGTAAAGGAAAATTACAGCGGCTATTGCCCCACCTCCTAAAATTAGCCCCAAAATCACGATCAATAAAATTTTTAGAGCTTTTGCTTTTGTTTTCATTTTTCTTGTTTTTTTATTTATTCTTTATGGTTAGTTTGAAAAATCTTTTTATGGATGTTGAGAACTTTTTAAAAAGCATCTTACTGATGTCATATTATCATATTATGAGTGGACGATCAAACCTGAAATCAGACGGTGGAATATATGATAGTGGCTAAGGTAATCGACAACGGTCTGTGTTCATAAACCAGTTCTCTTCACACCAAAAAAGTCCTCCGAGGGGGTCACATATTTTCTTGTATTTGGCAATCCAGTCACCATTTCCATACCATCTACAAACAGCAGGGTCTCCATCGCGATAACAGGGAAAATAATCTCCTTCTTTTATTGGTTTCCACAGCTCTTCTGAAGAAACACGCTCTTCCGAAACACGTCTGGCAGCTACCCCGGTTCGTGTTTGTGTGTCAAAAGCGATTTCGTATAAACCACCATCTTCCCACTCTCGTACATCACAGGTTACCCTAATTCTACCTTCTTTTCTTCCTTTCTCAACCCAATCATGAAACTCTTGTGGTGTCATTTCTGTAGGTGTCTTGGTAGGTGTTTGCGCTGGTATTTCAGTTGGTTTTTCAGTTGGTTTTTCAGTGGGTGTTGTGCTTTTTATTAGCCCTTGGATTGCCTTTGCCATATCTTCTCTAACAGGATTCCATTCACCTATTTTTGAACCTTCCCCCCAACTACAACCAGTAGGGCCTTTTCCTTCGCAATATCCTCTTTTAACAATTTTTCTTTCCGCCACTTTGATACCATCACTATTATTAGTTTTTAGATAGATAACTCCCCAGTATGTATCACTGCATGCCTCTTCAGGATCCTTTTCCGGGCATACAGAAACAGAATGTTTTCCTGGCTCTTCTTTGTAATAGAAAGGATTTTTATCTTTCTGTATCATATGCCACATTCCGTCTATTTTAATTGCTAACACTTCTGGAATTCCCGCCCCTTCCTTAACAGCAAAAAAGTCTTCCCCTCTTTCCTCTTTGATCACTTTTATAGCGGCTGGGTCAATACCTTCTTTCAGTGCTAAGGCATTAAGATCTTCTCCTATTTCTTGTATGCTGAAAGGTGCAATTGTTACGCTTGCTACTTGTGGGGTTTGAATTGTTGCTTCGGTTGCTGTACAACCTCCAAAAAGTAGTGAAAGTGCAAAGAGAGTAGCGGCTACTGCCCTGTGCAGCCTCATTCTTAGTGTATTACCAGCTAAACCCATGATAGCTCTTCCTAAGGCTTGTTGCCTTCTTTCTTCCAGAAGCGTTTCTGAAGTTAATGGAGAAGAAATTCCATTTAGGTTTACACTATCTGGTGTTGTTGGTAAACTTAAAGGGATAATCATCGGCTTACCTTTGATTTACTATAGATCTATTATACCATAACTATATTATGAAAAGATTGAGACTTTTTTATTTTCTTTTTATTTTTCAATATATTTTGTATAGTATTAACCTCTTTTTGCTTTTGGTATACGGCTTTAATGATAAGATCCTTTCAGCTTACCGTAAAAACATACCACTTGATACAAGGCAAAAGAATGAGATTATAGAAAAATATTTAAAGACACCTTATCCATTTATTCAAAACGAAGGACAGCTTGATGATGAGATCTCGTATTATAAGCATATACCGCATGGTGATTTGTTTGTTACTGGAGATTCGCTTATATTTACGCTAAATACAAAGGATAAACGTGCTGTTGTTAAAGAGGCCTTCCTAGATGAAAATTTGTTGGTAAAAACTTTTACTCCCGAGGGTGAGGGTCTTTCGGACGTAAAAGTTTCATACTACAAAGGAAATGATCCATTGAAATGGAAAAAAGATGTAAAAACATTTGGTGAGGTTTCACTTGGTGCTATTTGGGGTAATATCAAAGTAAAGCTGAAATCTGCCGAAGGGAGTATCGAAAAAATATTTTATGTACCACCAGGGGGAGATCCAAATAAAATCTCTTTAAAATTTGAAGGCTTTGAGAGTTTAAGTATAAAAGATGGTGCTCTGATGATTGGTACATCGGTGGGTTCTCTGAAATTTAGCACACCATTTGCATATCAACAAGACGGTAGCCAAAAAGTTCCTGTAGAGATATCTTATATCTTAAAGGATGAAAATATTGTTGGATTTGAAGTTGGGAAGTATAACATAAGTAAGCTTTTGATAATAGATCCACTTTTAGGGTCTACTTTTCTTGGTGGAAGCTATGAAGATGAGACATATGAAGACTGCAGCGTGTTAGTTGATGGTGATGGCAATGTGTATGTTACTGGGATTACGGGGTCGAGCGATTTTCCTGTAACAGATCGCGCTTATGATAAGATATTGGATGGAGATTATGACACCTTTATATCGAAGTTTAACCCAGACTTATCCAATCTGATAGCTTCTACATTTTTGGGAGGAGGTGGTACAGATTGGGGGAACTCTATTCTTCTGGACACCTCAGGAAGTGTTTATGTAATTGGAGATACCACTTCTTCTGATTTTCCAGTAACTTCGCACGCTTATGATACCACATTTAATGGAAATCGCGATGTTTTTATATCTAAGCTAGATAGGGATCTTTCTTCTTTATTAGCCTCTACCTTTGTGGGCGGAACGTCCGGAGATGGGGGGTACGCTATGACGCTCTCTCCAGAGGGAGAAATTTTTATTACAGGAGACACCTTCTCTTCTGACTTTCCTGTTACAGTTGGTGCTTATGACACTACCCATAATGGGGGGAATGATGTCTTTGTTTCAAAGA
>Ga0123519_10010503_pt1 | contig 13783 bp, 9 predicted proteins | sample YelNatPaOPRAMG02_FD_87396 | JGI IMG/M metagenome (GOLD analysis project Ga0123519, IMG submission 87396) | Hot spring microbial communities from Yellowstone National Park - Yellowstone National Park OP-RAMG-02 (version 2) | ecosystem: Environmental > Aquatic > Thermal springs > Hot (42-90C) ...
AGCCTGGATCGAGTTCTCACTCTTACCCGGAATGCCCTAGAGCTGGAAAAACTCAAGAAGGAAAACCTCCAACTCAAGCAAGCGGTTCTTTCCAACGACGAAATCATCGGGGTAAGTCCCCCGATGCAGAAGGTGAGGGAGTTGATCCAGCAGAGCGCTTCCTCCGATGCACGGATCCTCATTACCGGTGCCAATGGTACGGGGAAGGAGCTGGTGGCAAAGGAGATCCACAGGAGGAGCGGCCGCGCCCGGGGACCCTTCATCGAAGTGAACTGCGCGGCGATTCCCGAATCCCTTATCGAAAGCGAACTCTTCGGGCACGAGAAAGGAGCCTTTACCGGAGCCATTTCGAAGCGTAAAGGAAAGTTCGAACTTGCCCATACGGGGACTCTGTTCCTCGACGAGGTAGCGGACATGTCCTTGAGCGCTCAGGCAAAGGTACTGCGGGTGATTCAGGAACTAAGGTTTGAGCGGGTGGGAGGGGAAGAACCCATTACCGTGGATGTACGTCTCATCGCAGCTACGAACAAGAATATTCAGGAACTGATACGGGCCGGAAAGTTCCGGGAAGATCTCTATTTTCGACTGAACGTGATTCCCATCCACATGCCCTCCCTCTCGGAACGGATCGAAGACCTGCCCCTCCTGATCGACTATTTCATGGCAAAGTTCAAACCAGAGATAGCGCCCTCCCCGAGGCATTTTTCTCCCGAAGCGATGGAATACCTGAAAGCCTACCCCTGGCCGGGCAACGTTCGTGAATTGAAAAATTTCATCGAGCGGATTAATATCATGAGTGATGAGGACTGTATTTCCTTGGAAACGGCGAAGTATTATCTTGGATCGATGGATCTGAAACCATCCAGCCAATCCGATTCGGTACTGGGGAAGTTCGCACAGCTGCCCCTGAACGAGGCGAAGGAACAGTTCGAAAAACTATACCTGGAAAAGAAACTGGAAGAATGCGGCTACAACATATCGAAGACAGCGGAGTTGATCGGGATCTATCCAAGCAACCTGCATAGCAAGATCAAGCGGTACGGAATCCGCATCGAACGATGAAAACCCTGACGGTTCGCCAAAGACAGATCCTCGAATTTCTCAAATCCTATATCCAACAGCACCAGTATCCACCCTCCATGCGGGAGATTTCCGAACGGTTCTCCATCTCCGTGCGAGGCGCCTACGACCATATCAAGGCTCTAGAGCGAAAGAAGTACGTAAAGATCGATTCCAACCACTACCGTTCCCTGGTGCTGATCCAGCAGGAGCCCCCCCGAACGGAACAGATCGTGCGGATTCCCCTGTTGGGATCCGTGGCGGCAGGGAAACCCCTTTTTTCCGAAGAAAACTGGGAGCGGTACATCGCGGTTCCTGCCGAACTCATTGGAAGGGGGAATCATTTCGCCCTGCGCGTGCAGGGGGACAGCATGATCGGGGCTGGGATCTTCAACGGGGACCTGGCCATCGTAAGACAACAACCGGATGCGGAGAATGGACAGATTATCGTAGCGATGGTGGAGGATGCAGTGACCCTGAAGCGGCTGTTCAAGGAAAAGAATCGCATCAAACTCCAATCGGAAAACCCCTCCTACCCGCCGATCTATACCCAGAACCTCCGTATCCTCGGCCGTCTGGTCCACCTGATTCGATCGTATGAGTAAGACCCCCCCTGTATTCCTCCTCCTGGGACCCGAAAGAGGAGAAAAAGAGGCCTTTATCCAGACCCTCCTAAATACCCTCCGTACCCACACGAAGGAAGAACCCGAGGTGCACAAGTTTTACTCCTTCGAGCGAAGCATCCATGACGCCCTTTCCATCCTCAGGAACGGTAGCCTCTTCACCAGGAGCAAGGTGGTGTTCTACGACGGGGTGGAGTCCCTCAAGCGGAAGGAAGAACTGGACCCTCTCGTACAGTACATCCGTTCCCCTGCCCCCGATGGGGTACTGATCCTCTTGAGCGATCGGCCTTCGGTGGAGAAAAAACTCCAGGACGCCCTTCCCGAAGGGCAGAAAAAGATCTTCTGGGAACTCTTCGATCATCAGAAAAAGGAGTGGATCCAGAACTTTTTCCATAGGGAAAAAATTTCCATTTCTCCCGAGGGGATCGAGCTCCTCCTGGAGCTGGTGGAAAACAACACCCGGGATTTACGCCAGGTCTGTCAACAACTTGCCGATTTCTTCCGGGAAAAAGGGCGGATCCTTCCCGAGGATATCGAACAGTTCCTCTACCACTCCAAACAGGAAACCGTGTTCACCCTTTTCGAACGGGTGCTGGAGGCACGCCTGGATGCTTCCCTCGAGATCCTCCACAAGCTACTTCTAGAGGGGGAAGTGCAGGCAGTGGGGATTCTGATCAGTCTTACCTACCAGCTTCGCACCCTCAGGGACTACCTCCGCCTTCGGAAAGAAAACTATAGTTCCCAGGAAGCCTGCGCAAAGCTCCGCATTCTAGGAAAACGAACCCAAAAGACCTATGGGATGGGAGAAAAGAACTATTCTTTCCAACAGGCGGAACGGATGGTGGCCCTCTGCGCCGATTTCGACGAGTACCTCCGGGCGTACCGGTCCGACTACCATTCGCTTCTGCTGGAACTTTTTATCTATGGCCTGATCCAGAAGAAGGGTAAGAATCCTTTGGAATTCGAGTAGCCTTGCAGCGAGAACCCTCCCTATTGTCTACTCTTGAGGGCCTGCACAACCTGTGCCGCCACGACCGGGGGAACATCGGCGCCCTACATCTTGTTCTTAAGCGCCTGCACCACCTGTTCCGCCACGGCCGGGGGAACACCCCCTTTCCGCGCGATCTCCTCTACCGGTGCCTCCGCGAGGGCCTGTAGGGATCCGAACTGCTGCAACAATCTCCTGGCCCGCTTTTCTCCGATTCCCGGTATAGAAGTGAGGGAGGATAGATCTACCTGCTTACTCCGCAACCGAAGGTTGAACTGGGTGGCAAAGCGGTGGGCTTCGTCCCGCACCGCCTGCAGGATCCGCAGGGCAGGGGAACCTTCCGGAAGCAGGATGGGGTTTTTTTCGCCGGGAAGAAACAACTCTTCCTGCCGTTTGGCCAATCCCACTATCGGCACTTTCTCCAGTCCCAGGGCATCGAGAATCGAGCGGGCCGCCTGCACCTGCCCCTTCCCCCCGTCCACGAGGATCAAATCGGGAATCTCCTTCCCTTCGTTCAACCGTCGGGTGTACCTACGGGCCACCACTTCCCGCATCGCCTCATAATCGTCGATAGCCCCCGAAAGGGTCTTCACATGGAACCTCCGGTACTCCTGCTTGTCCGGGACACCCCTGTGAAAGGAAACGAGGGAAGCTACCGGGTACTTTCCCTGCAGCTGGGACACATCGAACCCTTCGATCCGTAGAGGTAGTTTTTCGAGCCTCAGAATCTGCCGCAGTTCCGAAAGGGCCTCTAGATCCCCCTCGGCAGCGACCGCTTTCCGCAGTTCGTGTTCCGCATTCTCCTTCACCAGGGACAGGATGGCCGCATCCCGCCGGGACTCGGGAATCCGGATCCGTACCTCCTTTCCGAAGGTACGCAAAAAGTACTCTTCCAGGGGGGAGAACTCGGGAGCTTCCGCCAGAAAGATCGTCCCTGGAACCCTGGAAGCTTCGGTATAATAGAGAAGGAAAAATTGCTCCAGCACCTCTAGGGTGGTACCCGTGAAGGGGCCTCGATACACTTCCCTGCCTTCCAGTTTTCCGCCCCGCATACGGAAGAGAAGAATAACGCACCGTTTGTCCTGGCCCGTGCAATGGATGTAGTCTCGAGCCTCTTCGTCGAAATCCACCACCCGCTGGGCTGTCTCGATCTCCCGTACCGAGCGGATCAGATCCCTGTACTGGGCAGCTTCCTCGAACCGCATCTCCTGGGCCGCTTTCCTCATCTTCTCCTCCAGGTCTACCAGGAGGGAAGCCGTTTCCCCCGAAAGAAGCCTTCGAACCCCTTCGACCTTCCTCAGGTACTCTTCCCGGGTGATTCTCCCCGCACAGGGGGCGGAACAACGGCCGATGTGGCAATAGAGGCAGGGGGAGGCACGGCTCTTCAACGGGCCCCTGCACTTTCGCAGGGGATACAGGCGTTCGATCAGCTCCAGGTACAGGTCCAGAGCTTTTACATCCGGATAGGGGCCGAAGTACTCCGAACCATCCCGAAGGATCCTACGGGTCCGAAACACCCGGGGGAACTCCTCTTTTGTGATCCGGATAACGGGATAGGTTTTCCCATCCTTCAGGTTGATGTTGTACTTCGGCTCGTGCTGTTTGATCAGGTTGTTTTCCAGGAGAAGAGCCTCGTACTCCGTTTCGGTGATAATGTAATCAATGGTCTTTACCTTGCGTAGGAGGGTAGCGGTCTTGATGTCTTTCCCCCCCACAAAGTAGGAGCGAACCCTCTTTCTTAAGTTCTTCGCCTTACCGATGTAAAGGATCGTTCCCTTCCCATCCTTCATCAGGTACACCCCGGGGTTGGAAGGGAGCTGATCCAGGAGGGATTCTGTCTCATGGGCCTGGGAAAGGTTCAGGCTCTTTTCTTTTTCCATAATCACCGATAATAATGTAACGACGAACGGTGAAAAAAGAAACGGCCCTACTTGGCACAGCCCTTTTCCTCTTCTCATTGCCCCTCTTCCCGATCGAATCCCTCCTGCGGATCGGGGGAATGGAAGGGTTCCGGAGTATCGGAGATTCCTCCGGGGTAAGGGTTCGCTCCCTGCCGGAAGGGGGAAGCGAACTCACCTTGCGGGACCTACAGCAAGGAGTGGAAGCATCTACCGATCTCTACCTGTCCTTCGATTCCCCTTCCCTCGAGGACGCCACCGGAAACTGGATCGTGCAAACGAGCACTGTCCAGGTGGTAGACACAAACCGTGCCCGGGGAAACGGTTCGGGAGCTTTTTTCCCTGAATCCCGGCTCCAATTGCTCCCCCGGCGGGACACCTTCCTTTCTTCTGGCCTTTTCGAGGGAGGCTTCACGATTCAATTCTGGCTCTACCCCAGCACCCTGGGGGAAGGGGAAGGGGTCTTTGTGTACCGCAAGCCCCCCTCCCGAAAGCAGGAATACCAGGAAGTCTCCTGCCGCATTTCCGGCCGTACCCTGGTATGGAGCTTCGTCAATTTCTTTCAAGGCCCCCAGGGGAAGCGGATCGACATTAGCCTCCGGGGAACTACCCCTCTAGTCCCGAGGGAGTGGAGGCACCATACCTTGCGCTACGATGCTTCTACGGGTATGCTGGAGTACCTCCTCGATGGGGAACCGGACGGGGTTGTGTACGCCACTCCGAGCGGTCGAGAGGAACTCGTCGTGTTCTATCCTTCCACCGAAAAGAGCCCCCACGTCCCACTCCTACTTGGGGAAGGGTACAACGGGCTTTTGGATGAGTTCACCATCTTCCGCCGGTACCGAGAATCTATTCCCTTGAAACGGTACTCCCCCGAGGGAGGGTGGTTCGAAACGATCCCTCTGGACCTCGCTTACCACGATAGCCGCTTCATCAAACTCTCCCCCCGGCAGATCCTGCCGGGCACCAGCGCGGTGTTCTATTACTATCGAACGGCAAATTCCTTACGGGAAATAAGCAAACAGGAATGGATCCCCCTGGAACCTGAAAAAGACCTCGGAACCAAAGCGAGGGGCCGTTTCCTACAAATTCGAGCCGAACTCTATCCCGATGGTTCCTCTTCCCACTCGCCACGAATCTCCGAATTGCTCGTATCCTATGAACCGAAAGCTCCGCCCCCTCCACCCACCTACGTACAGGCCATCCCGGGAGATGGGGAAGTCCTTCTCCGCTGGTCCCGGGTGAGCGACCTTTCCGTGAAGGGATACTTCGTTTATTACGGGTGGGAACCTGGCGTATTCAAGGGAAACGACAGTTCCCTAGGCCCTTCCCCCCTAAAGGTGGGAAACCAAACGGAGCTGCTTGTAACGGGTCTTACCAATGGCAAACTTTACTATTTTTCGATATCGGCTTATGATTCCAGCGAGGATCCCCTGTCCGGCCGTCTTTCTGCAACGGTAAACGCCAGGCCCTCAAGGATCTATCGAAATGAACATAGGAACAAGAGCGAGTAGCCCCGAGGCGTTACTGCAGGATGCTCGAAATGCCTTTACCCTCGGTGATTTCGCCACTGCAGAAAAAATAACCCGCCAAGTCCTCTCTCAAGCACCGAACTCGATCAATGCCCTGATCCTCCTGGGTACGATCCACGGCAGGCAGAGAGAGTTCGACAAGGCAGTTAAAACCTTTAAGCAGGCCCTTGCGCTGGATCCTGCCAACGCCGAAGCGTTGAACAACCTGGGGGTCATCTATCGCCAGATGGGAGATCTGGAACAGGCCCTTGCCACTTTAGAAAAAGCCAAAGAAGTCTCCCCTGAAAGCGCAGAGATCTGGTACAACCTGGGGAACATCCATAAAAGTCTTCAGAACGTTTCCGCTGCCATCGAAGCGTACCAGCGGGCCATCGAACTCAACCCTGATTTCGTTCTACCCTACAACAATCTCGGCACCCTGTACGATAGCATCGGCGAATACGAAAAGGCTACCGAAATCTTCACCAAAGGGCTGCGGGCAGACCCCAATCATCCTACCCTGCGGTACAATCTGGGAATCGCCTTCGAGATCAAGAAAGAATTTCAGGATGCAAAGAAGCACTACGAGCTTGCCCTGAGGTCCCGGCCTGGGTGGATCGATGGGTTGAACAATCTGGCCCATGTCCTGCAGGAGCTGGGGGATTACGATAGGGCCCTCCACACATATAAAGAGATCCTCTCCATCGATCCTGAGAACTACCGAGCCAAGAGCAATATCGCCGCTATCCTTGCAGAGCAAGGAAGGGATACGGAGGCGATCGAATACCTGCGAAGCGCCCTGGAAACAAACCCCAAATATCCCAAAGCCATTGACAGTATCGGTCAACTTCTTTCGAGAAAACCCCCTTCTGCGGATATTTTGCAGGAGTTCGAGAAACTTGTACGTGCAAACCCAGATGCGTTGGAACTACGTCTTCAGTACGCAAGAGCATTGGCTTCCGTTGGGAAGTTCAGCGAATCGGAAACGGAGTATCGGCAGGTATGTACAGCCTTTCCCGACCATCCCGAGGCATTGCGCGGATTGGGGCGGCTCTACTATCTCATGGGGAACAAGAGCAAGGGGGAAGAGTTTTTCCAAAAAGCCCTTCAGCTGGAAGGAGCTTCCCATAGGTTTCGCCTGGATCTGGCCAAAGATTTGAAGGAGAGAGGTAATTTTACCGAGGCATACGCCCAGATCGAGGAATATCTCCGGAAGGAACCATCCAGTCTGGAAGGGTTGCTGTTGAAGGGGGAACTCTTGATCGCTTTGGAAAAGTATCGGGAAGCCATCCAGTACTTTTCCGAATTAAACGAACGGTTCCCCCAGAATCCCGAAGTGTTGGTCAACTCTGCCAGGTTGTACCAGCTTCTAGGAGAAAAGGAAGCAGCGATCCATACGGTAGATGAGTTGGTGACCCTGCAAAGCAAAGGAGCCAAGCCGAAAGACCTGAACTCCATCAACGAAAGCCTCGAACTGTACGAGCAAGCGGTAAAAGCCTTCGAACAGGATCATCAGGAGGCCTGGGACCGTAGTCTAAGCCGGTTGAGCGAGCTGGTGAAAAAGAAGACCGAGGAAGGGCCTTTCTCCCTCGAGGAAGCCCCACAACAGGAGGAGGAATCCATTCCTATCCTGGATTTGAGGGGAACAACGATCTCCAAAGAAGAGGCGGAAGAAGAGTCACCCGAGGAAGAGGAATCCCTGAAGGAAGACGTGGAAGCCTTCGAGCGGGTTCCCCCCTTTGCCCAGCTCCCCGAAGAGGGGGAGGTGCCTCCGGATCTTACCAAGTTACGTCCTCCTCCATTCTTTACGCGGGGAACGAAGCCCGTCACCCCAGACGAAACCCCGAAAGAACCTTACCACACAGTTCCCTCTCTTCCCTCGACGCAAGGGATCCCTCCCCAGTCGTACGGTCCCATTCCCGCCTCGATTCCGCCTATTCCTCCAGGAGGGGCCGGATTTTACCAGCCTCCAGTTCAGCCTCCTGCCGCTCCCCCTCTAGGTGGCGCCTACCCATCGAACATTCAATCCGCTCCTCCGCAGGTTCCCGGTTCTTCCCCAGCCGCGATTCCCCCCACTTCTCCTGCGGGCCCCGTCGGAGGTTCTCCCGCGGGGTCATCGAGCTACTCTCCGATAAGTCCCAGCGGCGGCGCCTATCCTTCTATCCCGCAAGCAGGAGCCCCTTCTTTCGGGGGCACCGGCTCGCCTCAGGGTGCAACTCCGACTCCTTCCACCCCTTCTTCGGGGGGCTCAGGCTCCTCTCATCCCCCAACTGGCCCTGGAACTTCACCGGCGAACATCGCCCCCGCTCCTAGCGTTAGCGTCTATTCTCCTGGACAACGAACCGCACCAGACATTGCGCCCCAGCCTCAGAGCGGGTACTCGGGAGCTCCTTCTCCTGGCGGGGAGCCTAGTGCCCCCGAGGCATCCCAGGCACCGGAAGGCCTGCGGGAAGAGGGATCCCCCACCTCCGAACCTGCACCTGAAACGGAAGAACAAGAGGGCGCACCGGAAGAACTCCTGGAAGGCATGGTTCCAGAGAGTATGGGCGAAGAAGCTCCCGTTCAAGAGGAGGAACTTGGCGTGGAAGAGGAGCCTGCTCCAACACACGAACCGCTCCCCTCCGAATCCGAGTATAAGGCCCCCGCAGCAGAAACTCCCGAAACAGTCGAGCCTGAGGAGGCAGTGCCAGAGTCTCCACCAGAGGAGCCCGAGTTTCCCGAGTCCCCACCCCCCTCGTCTTTTCCGCCTTTCGAACCCGATAAGACTTCTACACCTCAAAGGGCGCAAGAAGGTATCTCAGAACCCGGGCCCGTATCCGAGCCAGAGCAACCTTCTGAACCCCCGCCTTCTCCCAGGGCCCAACCTGTTTCACCCGCGGCAAAGGCGGAAATCGGCCTTCTGGACTACCTGCTCTCCCTATCAAAAGCGCTGCCTGAAGAGAAGCGGAAAGAGTTCCTTCATAGCGAGTACCTCCTGAAAATCGAGTTCTTGAAGAATCGATTGGCAGGGTATAAGGGATTCCTGAAAGACAAGGTTCCCCTAGAGGCGAGCCCTCCCAAACTGATAGGGCCCCTGCCCAAATCCAAGGTAAAAAAGACCTTAAGCTTCCTTACGGAAATGGCTCAGTTCTATCCTAACCCTGATGCGGCACGGGTGCTTAAGGAAAAAATCTATAGAGTATTGGAAAAAATCCCGAACAATCATAACAAGGAGCCTCAGGGATGACGAACGAAGAAAAGAACCTGCTACATGTAAAGCGCTACATCGAAAAGATCCCTGCTCTTCCTGTTACGGTTACCAAGATTCTCGAAATCTGTAATAACCCCAACACCTCTCCCATCGATCTGAACCGGGTGATCAGCGTGGATCCCGTATTGATGGGAAGAGTTCTGAAGCTGATCAATTCTGCCTACTACGGTCTTTCCAACCAGGTAACCTCCCTGGCTCGGGCGATCATCATGCTAGGGATCAACACGGTGAAGAATCTCGCCCTCAGCACCGCCGTGATGCAGTCCCTCAGTCCCAAGGCAGACAATCAGGCCCTCGACATGCAAGGGTTCTGGAGACATTCTCTCTGCGTAGGGGTGACCTCCAAGCTGATCGCCAAAGCGAGGAAAATCGATCCCAAGGAGCTGGAAGAATACTTCATCGCGGGCCTCCTCCACGATATGGGAAAGATCCCCCTGAACAACACCCTCACCGATCTCTACATTCAGGCCCTTACCAAGTCCGACCGTGATCATTGTTCCCTCCACGAAGCGGAGAAAGCCATCATCGGGTACGATCACCGGGAAATCGGCCTTCTTATCGGTCAACAGTGGAAGCTGGGGGGAGGAATACTGGACACCATTCGATTCCACCACTCTCTCATGGAGTATGTCGGTCCCTACAAAGACATCCTGTTCACCGTGGGGATTGCCAACTACTATGCCAATGTGAATGAAATCGGGTTTTCAGGCAACCTGCACCCCGATTCCATCCCTGATGAGGTGTTGAGCGCCCTGAAGATCCAATGGGAAATGCTGGACGACATCTCGGAAGATGTGGTCCGGGAGATCGAGAAAGCGCAAATTTTCTTGAAGATAGCTACAGAGGAATAGGGAATGCCAAAGGGAATACTCCTTCGATTCTGGGGCGTACGGGGATCCATCCCCTGTCCCGGGCCCAGCACCGTGAAGTACGGGGGAAATACCACCTGTCTGGAATTGCGCTTCGGGGAACGAGAGCAACTGATCATCATCGATGCGGGTTCGGGCATTCGGCCCCTGGGCGACTACCTGATGAAGAACGACTTCCCCAAGGGCCCCATTCAGACAGACATCCTGATCTCTCACACCCATTGGGACCATATCATGGGATTTCCCTTCTTTACACCCATCTACATTAAAAGTTCCAACATCAACGTGTATGGCCCTGTGACCTACGAGGAAGACACCCTGGACAAGATTATCGGAGACCAGTTGCGATACCGGTATTTCCCTGTCCGTCAGGAAGAATTGGCGGCCACGATTCGTTACCACCAGCTTCGGGAAACCTCCTTCCTCCTGGGGGAGGAGGTGTTCGTTACCACCAAATACCTAAACCACCCGATCCTCTGCCTGGGCTACCGGTTCGAGTACAAGGGAAAGGTCCTCTGCACCGCTTACGACACGGAACCCTTCCGAAACGTGTTTCCCACCGATCCATCTCATCCGGAGTACGACCCCGTGGCAGCCGAGGAGGGGGAATTGGCCGCAAAAGAAGAAACAGAAAAATTTTTACGTTTTATCCAGGGTGCGGATCTATTGGTCCATGATACTCAGTACACCCTGGAAGAGTACAAGGCCTCCAAGGTCGGATGGGGGCACAGTACCTTCGAACATGCCATCAACTCCGCCCACAAGGCAGGAGTGAAGAAGCTCCTCCTCTTCCATCACGACCCCCTTCGAACGGACGAACAACTGGATGCCCTGGCAGAAAAGTACCGCTCGGCTATCAGGGGCCGCACGCGCTTGCAAATCGAAGTCGCTCGGGAAGGTCTTGCACTAGAGCTCTGAGTTCCGGTACAATTCACATCGATAGCATGTGCTGGGGGATTAGCTCAGTTGGTAGAGCGATAGGTTCGCAATCTATAGGTCAGGGGTTCGAATCCCCTATCCTCCATACCTTTTCACTCCCAAAGCTTTTCCCGAAACCGGTCTATTTCCTTCCCGGAAAGGCCAGAGGCTTCCCCATGGATCTTCCAGTCTTGCTCTGACAGTCGATCCTTCAACAGGGATCGAAGGGCCTCTTTCTCCTTCCCTGAAATGGTTACCCCCTTCAGCACGTACTCCTCGAAGGCTTCCATCGCGATGGGACAGACCCGTTTGGTGATGTCCAGAATCACCTGGGCATAGAGCCGGATTTCCTTCTGGGCATGGGGATCCAACCGAAGTTTCAGAAAGTGCATCAGGTTGTGGAGGTCCATCTGCCAGTACCATTCGGTATAGGCACTGAGGGGCAACACGATGCGGGCGATCTCCCGTGCCAGGTCGGTACCCAGGAGTTCTTCATACACCTGGTAGGATTGTTTTTGAGCCTGCTCTATCCTTTCCTGGATGGATCTACCCACCTCGGGCGCAAAGGGTTCGGTGGCTCGGCCCTGCTTATTATCTTTACTCTGGGCTGCCAGGTCTTCCAGGGCCGGAACATAGAACTCGTCCTTCAGCACGCTGTACCGGCCGGAGATCTCGTTCACCCGGGCCGTCCGATGCCGGATCCACTGTCGGGCCACGAAAATGGGAAGCTTCACATGGAAGGTGAGGACCACCTGTTCGAAAGGAGAGGTGTGTTCATTCCGCAACAGGTAGAAGATGAGACCTCGATCCTCCCGGAAGGTTTTGGTTCCCTTCCCATAGGAGACACGGGCCGCCTGCACGATTCGTTCGTCGCTTCCCAGGTAATCTACCAGGCGGACGAATCCCTTGTCCAACACGGGGAACTCTCTATCCAGTATTTCCTCCGCAGAGGGAACGATACAATGCGCCATGACCCTATCCTACCCGAAAACGGGAAATCTTTGTATACTTGTTTGTATGGATCGAGGAGGCACTGCAAGTATAAAACGTGTGTACCTGCACGCAATAGATCGAGAGCGCATCGAGCACGTAGATAAACGATCTGTGCACCTACACCCTGTGTGCCGAGGGGGGTGGATTTTATCTTTAATACTGTTGGCTTTTTTTCTATCCCTCCTGCCCGCAGTTGCAAAAGCCCAGACCAAAGATTCCCCCCAAAGGAGCGATTCTGCCCAGCGAAATGAGCCTGCCCCGCGGAGAGAGGCTTCCCCTCCCAAAGACCCTGTCCGAGTGTACCAGGCCCAGGAAGAGGGGGGGGCTTACCAGTTCTACGGAGACAACGGTTATCCCATACCCGTGTGGATTTCCATCGATTTTCCCACTCTCTACAACCTGAAAAGTTCCGTTTCCCTGCCCTTTCGCACCCTCCTTCCTCCCCATTCGGTAAAGGTTCCCCTATTCCAGTTGGAAGCCCTCCCCAATTCGGGGCGAAAAAGCTTCCGAATGACTGTATCCTACGCCCGGGGGGACCCCACCTCGGTTCGCCCGGATCCCTCCTTCCTGTACCTATTTCCCTTTCCCCATGGGAAGAAGTACCGTCTCAGTCAGGGCCCCAACGGAGCCTTTACCCATTACGGGGAGAACCAGTACGCCTACGACTTCGACCTGGACATGGGAAGCCTGGTAACTGCAGCCCGGGACGGTACGGTGATAGATGTGAAAGCGGATTCCAACCGGGGTGGTCCTTCCACCGCCTACGCACAGGATGCCAACTATATCCTGATCCTTCACGAGGATGGAACCTTTGGGAACTACGTGCACCTGAAGCAGAACGGCTCCTTAGTAAAGGTGGGGGATCGGGTGAAAGCGGGAGATCCCATCGGGTACAGCGGGAACACGGGGGTAAGTTCGGGCCCCCACCTTCATTTCGATGTGCGGATCCCTACGAAAGAGGGGAAGATGGTTTCCATCCCCATTCGGTTTCTCAACTACGACGGTTCACCGGTCTCTCCGGTGGAGGGTGAGTATTACTATGCCTTCCATCCAGGGAATCCCCCTTTCCCCGTGGTGTTTGGAAACGCCCTCAAAGAGGAAGATTTTGCAGGACAAACGCGAAAGATCCCGGGGAGCGGGAAGATCGATCTTCGTTTCGAACAGGTGGATTCCACCTATATCGTGTATCTTGCCAACGGTCTACGGACCCCCCAGGAGGTGACTGTGGAGTTCCGACTGGTCAATCTGATGCCGGGGAAAAAAGGACCCATCACTTTGACCGTTGGGGGAGAAACGGAAGTGTTTGTTACCCTTTTGAAAGGGGTACCGGGGGCAACGGTGTTCGAATACGGGTACGCTCTGCGATACCGGCCGGCACCGACCCCTTAAGTCCCCCCTTTCCCTTAACTAAGGAAGTGATCAATCAATCATCATTGCATAAAAGTGGCCAATTAATCAAAGAAGGGGGGCAATACCTGGAAGGCTTTCAGGGGGAATGCCGTCCCTCAATCAACGTTCCCCCATCAAGATGAGGAACACTTCTCCGGTAGAGATGCCGGGGCAGGCAGATAGGCATCTACTCCGGTTGTTTCCGGCGTACCAGGAACTCCTTCTTTTCAATTTTGTCAGCGCTCTTGCTGAGGGTTACCATCTCCTGGTAAAGCACGTGTTGGA
>Ga0123519_10010504_pt1 | contig 13782 bp, 14 predicted proteins | sample YelNatPaOPRAMG02_FD_87396 | JGI IMG/M metagenome (GOLD analysis project Ga0123519, IMG submission 87396) | Hot spring microbial communities from Yellowstone National Park - Yellowstone National Park OP-RAMG-02 (version 2) | ecosystem: Environmental > Aquatic > Thermal springs > Hot (42-90C) ...
AACTGGCCTATGCGGCGTATCGCGCCCGAGAAGGGTCGGCGCTCGACGACTTCGCCACTTGGTGCGCGCTGGCCGAGGTGTACGGCGGCGACTGGCACCAATGGCCGGAGTCACTGCAGCACCCCACCGCCGACGGGATCGCCGACTTCGTCGCGGCGCACGCCGAAGCCGTGGACTTTCACCGCTGGCTGCAGTGGCAGCTCGACGAGCAGCTGGCCGCGGCGCAATCGCACGCGGTGGGCGCCGGTATGTCGCTGGGCATCATGGCAGACCTGGCCGTGGGTGTGCACCCCAACGGCGCCGACGCGTGGGCGTTGCAGAACGTGCTGGCCCTCGGCGTGACTGCCGGCGCACCGCCCGACGAATTCAATCAACTGGGCCAGGACTGGTCGCAGCCGCCGTGGCGCCCGGACCGGCTCGAGGAGCAGGAGTACCGGCCGTTCCGGGCCCTGCTGCGCTCGGCGTTGCGGCACGCCGGCGGGGTGCGCATCGATCACATCATCGGGCTGTTTCGGCTGTGGTGGATCCCGGCCGGCGCGCGGCCCGCAGACGGTGCCTACGTGCGCTACGACCACGAGGCGATGATCGGTAGCGGCGCGCGCGAGGCGCACCGTGCCGGAGCGGTGGTCGTCGGCGAGGATCTGGGCACTGTGCAACCGTGGGTGCGCGACTATCTGCGGGCCCGCGGGGTGCTGGGCACCTCGATCCTGTGGTTCGAGCTCGACCGCGACGGTGCCGGCGGACCGATGCCGATCCCATTGCCGGCCGAGCGCTGGCGGGAGTATTGCCTGTCCTCGGTCACCACCCACGACCTGCCGCCGACCGCGGGGTATCTGGCCGGCGAGCACGTGCGCCTGCGTGCTTCGTTGGGGCTGCTGACTCGCCCCGTAGAGGAAGAACTCGCGGCCGCCGAGGCCGAGCGAGCGGCCTGGCTGGACGAGCTGCGCCGAGTCGGGCTATTGGGCAAGCACGCCGACCTCGACGCGACCGTTGTGGCGCTGCACCAGTACCTGGGCCGAACGCCATCGCGGCTGTTGGGTCTGGCGCTCACCGATGCGGTCGGTGACCGGCGCGCTCAAAACCAGCCCGGCACCAGCAACGAGTACCCCAACTGGCGGGTTCCACTGTCCGGCCCGGACGGTCGGCCAGTGCTGCTTGAGGATGTCTTCACCGATGATCGGGCGGCCAGGCTCGCCGAGGTGCTGCGCGCGTGCACCGCCGCCGAGCCGGCCTGCTAGCTTCGCGGTGCTATGGAAATCGCGCCAAAATTCGCGGTGGTCGCCCCGGTCGGCGCCGGTGTCACCGGCGACGCGATGTGGATGACCGAGTTCGCCCGGCATCTGGAAGCCTGCGGCTTCGAGTCGATCATCGTCGTCGAGCACACGGTGCTGGCCTCCCGCTACGACAGCGTCTACCCCTATGACAGTTCCGGCCGGGTCGAGTTGGCGGCAAACTGCCCGATCCCCGATCCCCTTGACCTGCTGGCGTTTCTGGCAGGTCACACTCGCCGGCTCAAGCTGGCCACCGGCGTTCTGGTGCTGCCCAACCACCATCCTGTGGTGCTGGCCAAGCGGGCGGCGACCGTCGATGCGCTTTCGGGTGGGCGCCTTCGACTATGCGTGGGTATCGGATGGCTGCGTGAAGAGATCGAAGCGTGTGGAACCGAATTCGGTACCCGCGGCCGGCGGGCCGAAGAGCAATTGGCGGTACTGCGGGCTCTCTGGGACGACCAACCCTGCGGGGCCAGCCACCACGGCGAGTTCTTCGACTTCGACCATGTTATGTGCTACCCCAAACCTGTTGTAGGAAAACATCTTCCGGTGCACATCGGTGGCCACAGCCGGGTGGCAGCGCGACGGGCCGGACGGTTTGGCGACGGCTTTCAGCCGCTCGGGGTCGCCGGTGCGCAGCTGGATTCCTTGCTGACGTTGATGCGCGACGAAGCGTCAGCCGCCGGGCGTGACCCGGCGCGCCTCGAGGTTTCGCTAGGCCACTCGGTCACCAGTATCGACGCCGAACGCGCGAGTCGGCTTGCCGACCGGGGGGCTGACCGGATCGTGTTGACGATGCCGCCGATCGCCGATATCGAGCAAGCCAAAGACGCGTTGTCGGCGTGCGCACAACGCTTGTCATTGGTGACATGACACTCTCGCCGACCGACCGGGCGGCCCTGACCGACCTGGTACATCGCTACGCCGCCGGCGTAGATGATCGTCAGTTCAATTCAGTAGCAAAGCTTTTCACTGACTCAGGTGAACTTGCGGTGCCCGGCTCGGGGGCTGAGCTTACGCCAGTGCAGCGCCACCGCGGTGAAGCTGCGATCGGTGCGGCGATCGCGGCGGTAGCCACCACCGTGCGCACCGAGCATGCGATCATCGGCGAGGTCTACGACGACGGCCCGCGCCCCGGTCATGCCCGCGGGCGCATCGCCTGCGTGGCACATCATTGGACGCGGCGCGGCGACCAACTGACCGACCTAGTCTGGCATCTGCGTTACGACGACGAATATCAGCGCACCGAAGCCGGCTGGCGGATCACCCGACGGGCGCTGACGATCAACGCGGTCGAACACCGCGTGGTGCATCGGCTACGGAGCTGACGTGCCTGCCACCGGTGTGGCGGGCCGGATGGTCGTGGATGGCGCAAGCGAACAGATGACCGGGTCAGATGCCCGTCCAGGCCTCATCGAGTTGGGCCGCCACGTCGATGACCTGGGCAGCTTGCGATTGTGGCGAGTCGATCTCGTCGGCGACGTGGTGCGCGATGAAACGTCGTATCTCGCCGTCGACCCCAGCGAGGATACGTAGCAGCTCACCACGGATCGTCGTGGACGACACGTGGACCGTGATATCGGACGGCCGTGGCTTGGCCACGTCGATGATCAGCAGCAACGGTTCTGCCGCGCGCGCTGTCGCGGTGAGCGCGATGTCGCCGTCGACCCAAAACCGCTGCTTGTCCAACCGGAGGTCGACCAGCAGGTTGATGGCCAGCGGGATGTGACTGCTGAACGTGATGATCTCGCCCACGTTGCGCCGGACCTGCGGCTGCTGAATCTTTACCTGGGCGCTGACCTTGGCGATCTTGCCTGGTCCCTGACCGATCGGGGCCATCTCGAACTCATCCCCGGCGATTTGGGCGAACGCGGCACCGACGCGGTCCTCGGTGACGGCGATTTCGAAGAATCGTCGGCCGAACTCCTCGTAGGTGAGGTAGTCGAAGGTCTGCATAAATTCATACCGTCTCATGTCCGCTTGGCAGAAGACGGCCGATCCCGTCGTGTCGGCCACGGTGTCGCCGGGCCCGACGCAACCAATTCGATGACCGACCCGCTGCCGGGCTGCCCGCCGGCCGGCAAGCCGGTCGTCCCGGTCATCACCGACGTCATCAGGACTGACGCGCGGGATTGGACCGCTGATCTTGACATGTCCGCAGGGTGGTGTGCACCCCTCTGAATCGAATTGACACTCCAGAAACCGTCGGTGTGCAGCGGGATGAACGGCAAACGAGGCCAATTGGCTTCGGCTAGTTAACTTCCCAATTATATCGCTGAGAGTAATTGTATTGCAGGTACTTTCGACCAAAGGTTAGAGACTGTAAGCAGGTACAGAGAAGCACAATGGTCGGTAAGGCGCTGACCTGAATCCGGTTTCGCTCGACAACGAAATTTTAGAATGAGAGGACTTATGTAGTCCAAGTCATTGGATACTCTAAAAGTGATGACTACCACAAATTTTGGATGAATACCAACTGTGTTGTTAAAGTCCCGGCGCATGTCTGTTTTAGCAACACTGTTGACATTGGTGCAGCAGGTGTCCGGTACACCGTATGTCACCGGCGGGGATTCGCCTGCGGGAACGGACTGTTCGGGCCTGGTTTCATGGGTGTCCAACGCAGCTAGTGACCGGCCAGTTTTCGGAAATCGCTTCAACACCGGAAACGAAGAATCGGCCCTGCTGGCGCGGGGTTTCCGGTATGGAACCGCACCAGGAGCTTTGGTGGTGGGCTGGAACGGCCGACACACCGCGGTGACGTTGCCAGACGGCACAGCGGTATCCAGTGGTGAAGGCGGTGGCGTGCGAATTGGTGGCGGCGGGGCCTATCAGCCCCAGTTCACCCACCACATGTTCCTGCCGATGGACCTGCAGGAGACCGAGGACGCTCCACCTTCCGCGGGTGATGTGGTCCTGATCGACGTCGTCACCCCGGAAGCATCCGACTCCGTGCCTGCACTGGACGAGCCGGTGGACGCCGAACTGCCTGGGCCGCATCCGGAAACGTTGGGCGATGGGGCCGGTGACGACGCGTGAAACCGCTACCGGTCAGCCTGCCGTCCACTGTGGGCCTGCGGCGTCGACTGTGCGCTCAGGGCGTGTCACTTCGGCGTGTCGTCGCCGGGGACGCACAGTCAACGCGCTCGGCCGCGTCAGCCGACCGTGGCGGAGGCAGCTTGACGAGGTGTGTCAAACCATGGTCAATACAGCCTAACCGGGTCGCCGGTATGGATCGTGCCCTGCGTCAACACCTCCAGATACACCCCGGCGCACGGTAGCATTGCTGATCCTGCTGCCGCCAAACGGTTTTCGGCAACCGGTGTGCGAAGCGCATGCGGGGCCGTGGGCAGCGGGCCGTGTTCGAGCGTGGGCAGGATGCATCGCGACGTGGGCTTTAGGACACGCAGCCGCGTTTCACCGACGGATAGCTGCGCGCCCACCCAGTCGTTTTCCGGGTAATACGAGTATCCAGGCGGTGTAGCGATCACCAGGTTGGGCCGGTATCGCAACGCTTCGGTGCCGATGCGCTCTAGGGTGGCCGTCGTGATCGCATGCAGCGGGGCAAGATCGGTAAACGATTCGCCCGGCGTCGCCCGCGCGATCTCGAGGATTTGGGAGTCCACCTCGGCGTCGACGCCGAGCTCCAGCACCCTCTCCGGGTCGGGCCGCTCTAGGGCGGCACCCTGCGGCCTGCGGCTGATCAGGCGCACCGAGCGACCCACCAGCCGGGAAAGCAATTCGTCGATGCCAGGATCGTCTGCGGCTACGCTCGCCCCGTCGGGCAGCTGAATCCGCACCCTCCCGACATCGCCACTGGCGGTGAACTGCAGCAGCGATCGCCACAGCCGGGGATGTTTGGCGCTGGCCACACGTCCGGTTGCGGTATCGACAAGTGCCAGCCGCCGATCCCCGTCGGCGCCGCGCTCGTCGACGAACAGCCGGGTCACGACCTCGCCGAGCATCGACTTCACCGGATAGCGGCGCAGACTCTCTACATACATCGGCGCCCTCACAACTCCCCAGTATGCAGGGCCCGACCGTGATGATCGTGATCGCAATGCCGCGCTGGGAGCGCTGGCCACCGGACAACGGCGCCGCCTCCTCTGCCAGTTCACCTGCTAGCCCCACTCCTAACGCAGCGCGTCGGCGACTCAGGGTGGGCACATGTCATTGACCGCGAAGGTCACTTCCTGTCGCGCCTGTTCGAGGCTGATGCCGTTGTTTTTGTTGGAAACCGCCGAGTTGTAGAACAGTTGCCTGGCCACCTGCTCGGGGGTCCGGCCATGTTCTAGTGCGTAGCAGATGGCCTTTCCGATGTCGATGACTCCTTCTTCTCCGTCACTGGACGTGACTCCGATCGCGGTAACGTCGTGGTAGAAGTCGATCGGGTCGGCACGTGACATCGGAGCCGCAGCGATCAGCAAAGCGGCCGCCGGAATCACCGAACTGCGGATATGACGGTATGCGGTCACCTGCGATCTCCCGGCTGCGAAGTTTGCTGCCCGACGGAGCAATGGTAATAAGCGGCGCTGTCCAGGCACAATCGCGCAACGGAGCCAGAGCCATGCCGTCGAGCCGCCGCCATAGCAGCGTCATACCGTGCCGGGACCTCGTGACACGCATCCGAGCATCCTCCGGCAGCGAACCAAAGTGCCCCACGCGTGTTGTGGCGCTAGGTCGCCTCGTGCGGCAGTCGAAGAGGTCGACCGTCGCCATACCGGTCGGCAGCGACGACCGAGCGGGCATGACCGCGACGGGCCGGGCTCTCGTCGGTCTGGCCGGGCCGCGGAAGTCTCCGCGATGGCCCGCCAGCGTTGACAGTCACTGTCGACCCGCCATACGCTCCCCTAGCCGCAACGGCTCATTGGCAGTTCGGTCCGCTGACGGAGGGTCGACCGTGCAATCACGAAACACTAAGGCTTGGCGAGTCATTCAATGGGCTACCGGCGGTGTCGGTAAGGCCGCCATCGAGGCCATCCTTAATCATCCCGAACTGGAGTTGGCCGGCTGCTGGGTACACAGCCCCGAGAAGAGTGGCCGTGATGTCGGTGAGATCGTCGGGCGCCAGCCGCTTGGCATCGTGGCCAGCTCGGCCAGGGATGACGTGCTGGCAGTCGACGCCGACTGTGTGATGTATGCGCCGCTGGTTCCCGACGAAAACGAGGTCAAAGCCATTCTACGGTCAGGGAAAAACGTCGTGACCCCGGTCGGTTGGGTATATCCGGACCGAACCGATCAGCGGGTGAGGGACATCGAGGCGGCCTGCCTCGACGGCGGGGTGAGCTTACACGGCTCAGGCATCCATCCCGGAGGGATCACCGAGAAGTTCCCGTTGATGATTTCGGCGCTATCCACGGCGATCACGCATGTGCGGGCCGAAGAATTCTCTGACATACGCACGTATAACGCCCCCGATGTGGTGCGCCACATCATGGGCTTCGGGGCCAGCCCCGCGGAGGCTGCACGCAGCCCGATGGCGGGCCTGTTGGAAGGCGGCTTCAAAGCCTCGGTGTGGATGGTGGCCGACTACCTGGGCTTGCGTGATCCGAGCTTCGCCTCGACGCAGGATGTCGCGGTCGCCACGGCTCCCATCGACGCCGGTTTCTTGACGATAGCGCCCGGCACCGTCGCGGCGCGTCGTTTCCGTTGGCAGGCAATCGTGGACGGACAGCCGGTGATCACCGCTGCGGTGAACTGGCTGATGGGCGAGGCCGACTTGGATCCGGCCTGGAGTTTCGGCGAGCGCGGTGAGCGGTTCGAAATCCAGGTCACCGGAGACCCCGACGTCGAAGTGATCTTCAAAGGTTTGCAGCCGGATTCGATCGCTGAAGGCCTGCGCAGAAATCCCGGCGTCGTGGCGACCGCCAACCACTGCGTCAACGCGATCCCCTATGTGTGTGCCGCCGGGCCTGGTATCAAGACCTATTTGGACTTGCCGATGATCGCTGGACGGCCCGCACCCAAACTCGCCGCGACGGTGCGGTGATCCTCGCACCGGCAGTGGCCGGACCGCAACGGGCCTGCGGCAGAACAGAGAACAGGCGGCGCGACGGCGGTGTGTGGGTACAGCAGGCGTTTCACGGCATTGAGGACCATCTCCGAGGACGCGCTTGCCATCGCCGAGAACACGAACTGGGAGCTAAAGTGGGACCGGTGCCGCGCAAAGGCGGGTGCGTGTTCAGCGGTCCCTACGGTCGGTCTCACTCGCCTGCGCCGCCGGCGACAACGGCTATTGGCGCTGCGCGGATGCGTTCGCACGGACCGCTGCCGGAGTCGCTGCGCGTCGAAGCCGATGCCGTGAAACGGGGCGGTTTGAGAGATCGTGACACGTTGACATCCTCCGCTACTCCTGCTCCCCGGAGCAGGATTGGGTCGTACGACCAATTCAGCACGCCGGATGCATTCGGGTCGAACGCCAATCTTTTCAGGCAAGACACCTGGCTGGCGGGAATCCGGTAGGCCACGGTTCATACCGGCACGTCCAACGACGTCCTCGCCTTCCTGACGCCTGCCGCCGGGGATCAACCGGTCGTCGATCTGGTCAGCGTCAACGCCGGCGGCGCCCCGCCGTTGGTCAGCCCGGACCCCACCGGGCCGGTCGATATCGGCGGACTTGAACTGGCAGCGCCTGGCGGCGCCGCAGGACGGGACGCTGCTCAACAACCTCTTCGACGACCCCACTGCCTGACGCAACCACGCTGATCGCGATCGTTGTGGTCAGGCGGACGACGCCGCGCAGCCCACGGGTCGGTGGCGTATCAAGCTTGTTGACCGCGGTTGTCAGCCGCGCGATCCCGGCCAGGCGCCTCTCCGGACCGACCGCGGTGACCCAGGCCCGCGAGCCTCCCTCCACGACGAGGGTGCCCGCGAGGAGCATTTCGCCCGTGTGCACTGCGCCGGCCGCGCTCTCGCCGCCCGTCGGCCGTGCTCAGCCCGCGACCTTTGACACCCGCCATCGCGTCCTGCTCAACTGCACTCGAGCTGAGCCGTGACGCTCGATCTCGCGGCCGCGACGCTCAAAGTGGAATACATCAAGAATGTGCGGCACCTGCCCTTCGTGCACGGCACCAGACCGAGTCGAGCTCAGAACCGCTAAGCTGGCTCTGTCATTTCCGCAACAGCAACGGCTTGGCGTACGTGCACTGACGCCGATCCATGGAGGAACATGAAGAGCCCTGCATTCAGCGCCCTGCGCCTTGCCGCCTTCACACTAGCGGTCGCCGGGATGATTTCGGCGCCACCTCTTGCCCACGCGCGCACCGATGTTGAGAGTACCTGCAGGAGCTCCGGCGGCGACTATTCGTCGGAAGAGGTCGCACCGCATTGGGGCGCCAATCCCGTTCTCATCGAGACATGCTGCACGGGCACTGGGACATCGCGGAAGTGTGTCACGTACCGCGATGGCGTCCAGGGACCAACCTACGGCGGCGGTTAGCCGACACCTGCGACACCAGTCAACGTTGGGGGGGCGCCGGCTGGAGCTTACGGTCGCTGGGCCAGTGGCTAACGCACACTGACACGCTTTACGCTCAGGACATGCGCGATCGAGACACGATCGACTCGGAGTTGCGGCGCCTGGCGGCAATGCGCCGTTCAATCCGTGCGCACGGCGGCGAGCCGTTGAATCGGCTGCTCGACGAACTTCTTGATGAGCGTCTGGGACACCCTGCGGAAACATCCGACACCGAGGCGGGCGACCGACATAAGACCAAAGTTGCCGCTGACCCCTGCGGGCCTTTCAACCGTACAAGAGTGCTGCGCCGCCTTAGCCTTCTTGCGGCGTTGCCGCTATCTGTGCTGGCCATCGCCGCGGCACTGGTGGTGATGCTGGCGGTCCACAACCCACACCCGGCAGCGCAGCCGACGGCGGTCCCGCCGTCGGGTGCGCCACCCAGACCGCCGCCGCCGAGTGCGCGACCCAACCCGGTGGCGCCGAAGAACCCCGCTCCGCCGCTTGACGTCGCCGAGAGGGCATTTATCGAGGTGTTGAAACAGCAGGGCGTGCCAGTTCCCGACCACGAATACGTCAAGATTCATGGGCACGGGGTCTGCGACTTCCTGGCGCAGCGACCCAACTTCGCAGAGGCCGTTCGCTTTGTGCAGCAATCGTCGATATGGGACGCCACCGAGAGCGCCGAATTCACTGCTGGTGCCATCGTCTCGTACTGCCCTCAATACGAACCGGCAAATCTGGACGAGATGCAGCAGGATTTCCGAAACACTCTCACCGGTGTGCAGGCCATCCAGCGCGACCTGGAAGGCATCCGCGATGATCTAGAAGCGATACCCGGCCAGATACCCGGCCAGTAGTAATCGGGGTCTTGACGTTTCTCCGCACGGCTGAAGCCGCGGATGCCCACTCCCCAGATGAGTTGAAGCAGTCATTCCTGGCGGTTTCCTGCTTGAGTGCCACTGCAGCGCCCGGGCGCTGCAGATGCTCGACGCTCGCACACCGAGCAGCGTTGCGAGGTGAATGCCGCCCAAACTTCTACCGCGGTGATCGCAGTGCAGCCGGGCACGTGGCGATGTCAACGCTTACTCGAACCGAAACCGGCCGTCCGACACGATTGCCCTGTTGAGCCCCGTTGAGGCCCGACTTGGCGGCCTCGTTCGGCCGATACCGCCGGAATTTTGAGGAGTTAGCTCCATTCGGCGCACCCGGAGCCTACCGGCCAGGCGGATTTTACACCTTTATCGACGGCAGCAATCTGATGAGATTCCACGTTCGATTACGTCGAGCCGAGAGGGCCGAGACCGTTAGGCCGACGGCGCACATGCCCACCAATGTGATGATCGCTTGCCAGAGCCGGAAATCGATGCCTCCCAATATGAGTTGGCGCAGCCCATTTACCCCATAGGTCATCGGGTCGTAGTTGTGCAGGATTTGGAACGGTCTGGAGGTGGTTTCCACCGGATACAATCCGCCAGCGCTGACGAGCTGCAGCATAAGCAGCGCCATGAGCAATACCCGACCCACCGCGGGGCCAACCAGAGCGTTGACGGCCTGCGTCGCGGCGACGAATGCGAAGGAGATCAGCACCATGAAGGCCAGCATCGCGACGGAATGCGTGGCATGCATGCCCAGACCGAATCGCACCACGCAGTAGAGGATGACCGCCTGGAATATGCCGATCACCGCTGCAGGCAAGTAACTGGAAAGGGCCACGCGTATCGCGACTACCTCTGCGGCAATTGCACGGTTTTGCAAGGGCCGCAATATCATCCACAAAACAAGCGCGCCAAAGAACAATGCGAGTGTGATAAAGAACGGGGCCATACCGGTACCGAAATTAGGCGCGGCATTCTCGTGTGAGGTTTCCAGATGGACAGGTCCGCCGATGGTATCGGCAATCGCATTCTTTTGCTGGTTCGACCAGTGGGGAATCTGTTTCACGCCATCGGCAAGTTTGGTCGCGAGTTCGTCCGATCCCGATCTGAGTTGTGCGGTGCCCCATTTCAGTTTTCTGGCGCCATCATCCAATTTTGCAATCCCGGCCGCCAATTCTGCGTTGCCGGCGGCCACCTGCTGGGCGCCGTTACGCAATTGGTTGAGCTTGTCGGTAAGCTCTTGCCCCCGGCGACCGACTTGGTCAAGAGCTTCCTTGAGGGGACTGCCAGGAGTGCGGAGCGGCTCGGTTGCCGCGATCGCAGCGCTGTTGGCGTCGGCGAGCTGCTGGCGGATCTGTGGCGTGAACTCGTGCGCGCGCAGCTGGTCCTGGATGCCACGCAACGTCCCCGACGCATTGTTGGCCATCGGGTCCTGGCTTGCCGAGAGCTGGTCGATCACCGCTGACAATGAGTTCGCCGCCGCGTCCTGCGCCTTGGCGATGGCACCGATCTGGTCACTGGCTTGTTGGATCGCGGTAGCGCCTTGCTCGAGCTGCTCGGTGTTGCCGCCGATCACCGACAGCGCCTTGGACACCGATAGCAGCGGGTCCGTGGCGCTGTTGATCCCGTCCGAGAGTTGTTTGGAGCCCGTGGCCAGCTGAGCCGATCCTGATCGAGCGGTGTGCAGGCCTGCCGTCAGCTGCCCGGCGCCGTCATCGACTTGTGCGGCTCCGTCGGCGAGTTGCCGGGCCGCATCGGCGGCCTGCTTGATGCCGGAACCAGACGAAATGACTTGGGATAACATCTGGTTGACTGCCTGACCGGAGATCCGAGTCGATACTGCGTTGAGCACCTGATCGATGACCGTACGACCGATGTTCGATGAGATGTAGTTATTCGCGTCGTTGTAAACCGCGATCAGGTTGGCCTGCTTTGGTTGTCCGGTCACCGGTGAAGCGACGGCTTCGCTGAAGTCCGGAGGCAGTTCCAGCATGAAGTAGTACTTGCCGTGATCGACTCCCTCACGTGCTTCGTCAAGACTGAGTACATGCCAATCCAAGCTGCCGTCGGCGATCAGGCTTTTGGCGATATCGTCGCCAATGTTCATCTGTTGGCCCGAGACCACGGCGCCGCGGTCGGCGTTGACCAGCGCGACCGGCATCTTGTTGACGTGGCCGAACGGATCCCAGTACGCCCACAGGTAGAGTGCGCCGTACACCAGAGGTAGCAGCATGAGCACCAGAATGGCAGCGCGGGTCATCCTGCTGCGGCCGAAACGTTTGATTTCCGAACCGAATGCGAGTCCAGCCAGCATCATCAGTCCTTCCCGGCCAGGATGCGATGATCGTGTAAATCGTGATCGGGTGCCTGTGCGCCTAACGGATTGGTCACGCCGACGACGACGGTGCGTTCCTTGGCGATGGCACCGAGCCTGCCGACGGCGGCTTCACGCCGGGAATTGTCGCGAACCTGCTCAAGGTCGCCGACCACCAGGATCGGGCGGTCAGAAAGCAGTGCCAGAGTGATCCGCAGCAGAAAGAGTTCCAGGTCTGACAGTTCGACGATGTAGGTCTTTCCCGACGGAGGCGACATCTCGCCGAATACCCCGGCCAGCTCGTCTCTTCCGGCGCCGATAGGCACCTGCGCATACCAGGGCGCCAGCCACCGGCACTGCTCGGCGAGCACGGTCTGCACGGTGACGGTCTCCTCCAGCTCGTCAATGTCGGCGAATGCCGCGATCGCGCAGTACTTGCGGATCGCACCCGGTTGCGTCGCGCCCATCACCGTGACCGTGCCGTGGGTGGGCTTAAGCCGCCCGGCCAGTGTCAACAACAGCGTGTGCTGGCTCGGTCCGCCCGGCATCTGGATGGCGTGGAAGCCCGGTGTGAGCTCAAGATCAACATCCGAGAACAATGGCCCGTGCTCGCCATCCAGTCCCAACCCAGCTGCGGTGATCAGCGGTGCGGCCGAGTCGACCTCGGGCTCGTCCGACTCCTGCGATGCGGTGGCGTCGGGTTCTTCCGCTACGTCCATAGATTTGCTCTTTTCCGACTGCGAACGGGTAGATCTATTCGACCAAATCCGCTTCCAGCAAACAAATGAGTCCGGCAATGTGGAGGGGGAGGCGTTTCTGACCTGGCCGCGCAGATGGGGCGTTAAATTACCCAGCGCACGGCACCTCCCCCGCTGGGACTGGTGCTGGTGCGATGATAGTCGATTCGGCACCGCCGAGCGGGCCCGGTTCGGTCGCGGCGGGTTTGGCCGATGGTCTCCCCCAGTCGGTGTGTTCGTCGTAGGGCGTCGCGTACCCGATCACATCGTGCAACCGGGAGCCGGTGTATTTCGTTGGATCAGCGAACTTTTCGTGCGGGTAGAAATGACGACGGTCTCCTAGAGGCGCGCACCTTTGATGTGGGCAAAGAACGACGCTAGGGTGCGTGACCGAACCCAAGGCCTACACCGAGCAAGGATCGAGCCGCAGCCGCGGTCAGTAGGCTGCGTTTCTGCAGGTGCGGGGCATAGGACTGGCCGAGTGCGGATCACCCGCGATCATCGATGCGGCGAGGGATGCTATTGCCGGCCGATCACGGATTATTCGTCGATATCCTGTGAGACGCGAGGCGCACCACCGGAGAACTTGGTTATTCCTGTGGTCATCGATTACGGCCATGGCCCGGAACAGATCTGGTTCACCAGATCGCTCCCGCGTTTCTCCCCTCAGGCCCCGCCGAACCCCGCTGACGCGTCACCTGCGAAATCCTGGGTGCCAGTGCGTCCCGAATCGCCGCAGTGGAATAACCACGACGAAGGATCTTTGCATCGGTGGCCTCAGGGTCAGCCGGCCGGCCGCCGGACGCATCACGGCCGTTGTCGCGCCGATGGGGCTGCAGCGATCGCGGCCCGTGCAGACCACGGGTGGTGCTGCGTGCTGGTTGGATCGACTGCCGACGACTGCGGTAGGCTTTCGACCTGCCGCCGGCCCATTTCGGCGGTACCGGGCTGTGGCGCAGTTTGGTAGCGCACTTGACTGGGGGTCAAGTGGTCGCAGGTTCAAATCCTGTCAGCCCGACCAGAGTTTTCGCAGCTGAGAGGCGGTTTTGCGGAATTGCGAGGCCGCCTTTTTCGTACCCAGCGGGGGTATGGATGGCAACGCGGATGGCAACGCGGCTCAGATCCCGAGGGC
>Ga0123519_10010507_pt1 | contig 13778 bp, 11 predicted proteins | sample YelNatPaOPRAMG02_FD_87396 | JGI IMG/M metagenome (GOLD analysis project Ga0123519, IMG submission 87396) | Hot spring microbial communities from Yellowstone National Park - Yellowstone National Park OP-RAMG-02 (version 2) | ecosystem: Environmental > Aquatic > Thermal springs > Hot (42-90C) ...
ATGCCTGAGTCTACGGCGATAACCACCACTTGCTGGGATACCGACACCAACCAGTGGTATAATTTCGGACCCACATCCAATGTCTCGCCGACCCTCAGAAGAAGTATCGCCATCACCCCGTAGCAGTTTTCCGGGGTGATGCGAAAGCAAACACCGGAAGGAGGTGAGGTTTGCGCTTAAAAATGCGCGGTCTGCTTTATTTTCGGTTTTTCGCTTTTGCACAGAGGCAGTTCGAAGACAGCTGCCGGAACACGTAAAGCCGTGTATAACGGCAAAATTCTAAGCAATACAGCGTGCAAGAAAATTAAGGAGGAAGTTCAATGCTTGCAAGAAGAAAGAGTGGCTTTACACTGATCGAACTTCTGGTTGTTATCGCGATCATCGCCATTCTGGCTGCTATCCTTTTCCCGGTATTCGCCCGTGCAAGAGAAGCAGCGCGAAAGGCTAACTGCCAGAATAACCTTAAGGAGTGCGCCGTCGCCCTCCAGCTCTACTGGAACGACTATGATGGCACCCTCCCGTCGTCTTATGTCAGCTTTGTTAACAAGAGCGGTGGTACTACTACCACGACGCCTTCCGCGTATAACAATAATAATGGCGGTATGGCTGAGTTCCTTACCTTCGCAACCAAGCCCGGCGATCTCCCGCCCTCCTCTGGTATGGCGCTGAGAACCTGGCCGCAGATGCTCTACAATCACATGAAGAACAAGGACATCATGTGGTGCCCGTCTGATTCCGCCGACCGCACAGCTCCTTCGGCTGACCTTTACGACGCGACTAAGCACAATACCGATACATCGTATTGGTATAAGTTCGCCGCTGACTGCGCATGGTCCAACGCGAATGTTATGGCTCAGAAGGAAGGCGACTTCAACTTCAACTCCGATCAGGTATGTTTCTACGAGCACAAGGGCTGGCACTTCGGTGATCAGACCGGCCTCAAGGATTCTCTCCAAATCAATGCCGCCTTCATGGATTCTCACGTTGAGACGATAGTTATTAAGAATGGCCCGACTACAGTACAATCGAGCCATCCTGCCCCGAATGACTCTAATGTTTACTACGAGCCATTCTGGTATAACTACAATGCTCAGCCGCCGACTGGCAATCCGTATCAGTGGGGAACCGGCGCAATCGACAAGACCTGGTTCGATCCGAAGCAGTTCTCGGACAAGTTCTAGTCAGATTGAAGCCTTATCGGTGTAAATCCGATAGGATTCACAGTTACTTAGGTAGTAAGAGGCGGGCTCCGAAAGAGCCCGCCTTTTTCATTGCAGGAAATTATAACGGGGAGAGAGATATGCAGGACAGTAACTACTTCGACATCATAATAATCGGTGGAGGGACAGCGGGATGCGCCGCGGCGGTATCGAGCGCGCGCATGGGTCGTAGCACGCTGCTTATCGAGAAATTCGCCTACCTTGGTGGATGGGCCACGGCGGCGCTCGTGAACCCATTCATGACCCATTGCACATCCGACGGCAAGCCGCTTATCGGCGGGTTTTATGACGACATCCGCAATCGGCTCAGTAAAAACAACGGTCTGCTTGTAAACTCTTTCGACACCGAAATAATGAACTTCGAACTCCAGGAGATGGTTATAGAATCCGGAGTGAAGCTGCGTTTTCATACGACATTCGATTCCGCACATTACGCTGAGGACGGCGGTATCATTGTACGCACACGCTCGAAATCAGGCGTGGAGGAGTTCAAATGCGCCCGGTTGATCGACTGCAGCGGCGATGGCGACGCAGCCCTCGCGCTCGGAGCAAAATATAAGATGGGCGATGCGAACGGGCTCCCGCAGGCTGTAACGTTGATGTTCGATATGGGCGGAGTGGACCTGGTTAAGGCGATGACATACGTAAGAGATAACCCCGACCAGATGCTCTTCCCAAAAATGTCACCTGACGTCGACCCGGTTAAAATCGCAGACGGTATCATCTCGGTAGCCGGATACTTCGACCTGATATCGCAGGCAAGGGCAAACGGTGAATATAAAGCGGCGGGAGAACTGATTTTCTACATCGGCAGGCCGAGAAAAGGTGAAGTAGTTTTCAATACGACGCATGTGGGCAATGTCGACGGGACCAATGCCGAGGATTTGACTCGCGCCGAGATCGAATGCAGGCGACAGATGATGTCGATTGTGGCGTTCGTTAAGAAGTATGTGCCCGGTTTCGAGAATTCATATCTGCTGAGAAGCGCGGACCATGTGGGGGTGCGCGAGACACGCAGAATAATGGGCGATTATGTATTTAACGCAAACGATGTGGTGGATGCTCGTAAGTTCGATGATGCGATTTGCCGGCTCGCTTATCCGGTCGATGTTCACTCAGGTAAAGGAGATGGCTACACAAAAAACGAAGAAAACAGTGATGACGAACAAGAACTTGAGGCAAGGTCAGGAAACGCTCCCGCGGGCGACTGGTATGAGATACCTTATCGCTGTCTTCTGCCAGTCGGGTTGGAGAACGTACTGGTAGCAGGCAGGTGCGTATCGAGTACCCAGGCCGGGCATGGAGCGATCAGGATTATGCCGGCTTGCATGGCGATGGGGCAGGCGGCGGGAACAGCCGCGGCGCTATCGTTAGACGAAGGTGTCTGCGTGCGTAATGTGAACGTTAGCAGATTACTCGAGAAGCTAAGAGACCAGGGCGCACTGGTTTAGGACACAGTTGTCCTCTCAATAACCGGCATCCGAGCCGGCAAGGCTATGCTAATAACTGAGAGGATACCTGAATCAACAATGGCTGTCGATATTCAAGAGCATGATGCTGCTGAATCTAATTCTCAAGCGGATGGGCAACAGGATCGAGGGATAACCCTTCGAGCCATTATTATAGGCTTTATCGCGATCATTCCGGGAGTGTTCTGGGGGGTCTACGGTGATGTGATCTCCCAGACCGACCTCACATCCACATCGCTGATGATGCCGCCGATCATCATCCTAGTCGCATTGCTGATCATAAATGCGGTGGTCAGGAAGATCCGGGCCGAGTGGGCGCTTTCGCGGACCGAGCTCATCACGATCTACGCGATGCTGACCGTATCGGTGGTCCTGTCCGGCATGGGAATGTTGCAGTTCCTGTGTACCAGCCTCGGCGCCGTCCCTCACGACGCCACACCCGATAACCACTGGCAGGACTACCTCGGCTATGTTCCGCATTGGATCATGCCCAAGCTATGGGCGATAGATGGGTTTTACAAGGGTGGGCAGCCGATCCCATGGTCGGCATGGAGATGGCCGATCATCTATTGGAGCGGTTTCCTCTTTACCATGCTTTTCTGTATGTTCTGCATCAACACCATAGCACGAAAGCAGTGGATGGACAAAGAAAGGCTGACATTCCCAATTGTGCAGCTCCCCCTGGAGATGACCGATCCCAAAGGCAGCTTCTTTCGAAACAAGATGATGTGGCTGGGTTTTGGGATTGCAGCGGCGCTGGAGTCGTTGAACAGCCTTAATTACCTCTACCCCAGCTTTCCTTACTTCCACTTAACATCTTATGATCTCCACCCATACTTCGCTACTCAGCCGTGGAGCTCGATCGGCTATTTTCCCACAACATTCTATCCGCTGGCTATAGGATTGGGATTTATGCTCAGCGTAGACGTGAGCTTTTCGCTGTGGTTCTTTTACCTGGTAACAAAGCTGGAGAACGTAGCCGTCGCAGCGGTCGGCTGGCAGGGCGGCGCCGGAGGAACGGTGAGTTCCCCACCCTACCTCGGTCAGCAGGGAGCGGGAGCATTTATCGCCATTGCGCTGGTCACAATCTATCTTTCCAAAAGTCATCTAAGGGATGTGTTCTCTAAAGCGTTCGACAAGAACAGCCGCGTAGATGATTCCGGTGAGCCTCTAAGCTACGGAACAGCGGTTATCGGGCTTATTGCCGGGTTCATAATAATGGTAGCGATGTGTATGGCTGTCGGAGTCTCACCGCTGGTAGCCGCGGCTTACCTTGGCATTTACCTCATATTCGCAACCACGATAACCCGCCTCCGCGCCGAAGCCGGACCCGCATGGGTGATGGGACCTGATCTCAATGCGCTCGATAGTGTGATCCAACCGGTTGGCAGTGGAGCATTCAGCCACAGGAATTTGATTGCGCTGGCATTCTTCCACTGGTTCAGCATTGAGATGCGATGCTGCCCTATGGCCGTGCAATCTGAGAGCATGAAGATGGCGCAGGCAACCCGGACGAGACAGCGCGCTATTGCATTTGTACTGCTGGCGGCGATTGTGCTGGGAATAGCAATCGGGTTCTGGGCGTGCCTTGCGGTATGGTATAAATATGGCGCCGGAACCGCGAAGGTCGAATCATGGCGCACAAGCATGGGGAAAGGCTGCTTCGACCGGGTAACGAACTACATCAAAAACCCGACGCGAACCGACATAGCAGGAATTATGGCGATAATTTTCGGGATGTGTGTGGTCTTCTTTCTCAGCTTTATGCGCACGAAATTTATCTGGTTCCCGTTCCATCCCGCGGGATATGTGCTGGCGAACACGGGCACGATGTACTGGCTCTGGTGCCCGTTCCTGATCGCATGGCTGTGCAAGGTCATAATTACGAAATACGCGGGGATTAAAGGTTATCGCGCGGCGCTGCCGTTCTTCCTGGGGCTTGTGCTGGGAGATTACATGACTTCGGGGATGTGGGCGCTTGCGGGATCGATCCTCGGGATCAGAATGTATCGCTGCTTCCCGTGCTAAATAAAACGGGGGCATGATCGATCATACCCCCGTGTCTTTCTTCTCTCGCCCTATCCCACTGTCATTTCATCAATGACCGCTGCTACCGCATCTACATTTCGCGCGAGCCGCAGAGCGTGCTCCCGCGCGGGCTGTGTAACGTTACCTTTAAGATAAACGATACCGTTTCTGACATTTACATCTATTTTGAAACCGGAGAGCTCTCTGGCCTTACGCAGGCTTGCTCTCACGTCGTCGTTAAGGTCCATATCTCGGAATCCCATCGTATTCGCCTCCTTTGGGAGCGGCGATAAGACCGCTTCCGCCTCCTTCGTGCGAAGCCCGGGCAGCGTAAGCACTGCGCCATCCATTGTTGCCGTAACCGGCTCCAGGCACGATGCCTCTCGAAGGAGATGATGCCTCCGATTCACAGTATAGGGTACCCCACGCCAACCACTAGCAAAACTATGACGCTTCCCCTCAACAGTTTCATACCATAGTACAACACTGTGGCCCCGTAAAAAATTAAACGGGGCCACAAATAATATAGTTCCCTGCAACTATGCAGCCAGCGGAAGCTCAGTATCCTCCGACCCGGCAGCCATCCAGCGCGAGGTTAGATCCTCCAGGCTTGGGGAGACGTATTGCGCAATCTCGTCAGTGGAGTCATAAAGGCGGACCGATGGGCCAAGCTCCGCCTTCTTCAACACACCCACGGTGGAGGCGGATGTAACTACATGGACGCACATCTCCGGCCCAAGCATTCTCAGGGCATTGACCATCGATGCGACTCCATTCATTCCCGCAAACGACAAACCGGCGATGTCGAGCACCAACGAAGAGGCGCCCTGGTCGCGGAAACCGGATAGAACTCCGGACATCGCCTGATCGTGCCAGCTATCCATGCATCCGCGGAGTGTTACTCTCGGCACTCCTATAAGTTCGCCAACGGCGATTGATAATTCAGATCTTTCCATTATTGCATTTCTCCTTTGGGCGAAGGGCCATATCAGTGGCCTTTCTGCTGATACAACCGATATAGATTATCGGTAGATAGCTGGGAGCGCTGTAGCCGTGCACGCGTCATTAAGGAGAAACTGGTAAGAGACCTGGGGAAGTAATTTTAGGGCTATATAAAATCTGGGAGATACGAGCTTAATTCGCTATGCAACAAGCTCTGGTAGAAATGAAAAAGGGTAGGAGAAGTCTCCTACCCTGGGTAATCACACCTATTGACTTTCGCATAATGATGTGACGTACTGGCGGGTCGGATCGAGCACGAAACCCTCTGCCAGGTTGTCACTACATTACCTGAAACTCAGTAATGATGATTAAAACTGGCTTGCATCGACAACAAAGATTACACGGAAATCTTGCAGGAACTTGCCCCGCTTGTTTTCGGAGACGAGGTAATCGGCATCGGCATCTGATAGAATGACATCGGATTTATATGATGAAGGCCCCCTATCGATAGCGCGTATCACAAGTGGATTATCGCCTGCGCGCTCGTTGGAGTATGCTTCGCCCATCGTTCTCGTGTAGGCTACGATACCATGATCAGCAATAAAATCGTAATTAACCTTCACCGTGCCCCACAACTCCGAGCCATCCTGACGAAGAATCTTCGGCGACATCGACCTCGACACACCAAGTCCGTGAGCGTTGACAATCAGAGATGTATAGACGGATTCCTTTGCGCGTTGAACTGCAACTCGCGCCGGAGCGGCAGTCTGCGCCGTCTCTGTTACCCATGACGGCTCTGCATTCTCTGAAGCCTTTTTTTCAGTGGGCTTAGCTGATGCAGCCTTTCGAGCCGGCGCTGCTTTCCAGCGTTCCGGGATAGGCGACTCGACCGTAACCTCGACTACGGTGTCCTTACCAACCTGCACCTTGCGTTCAGAGACAATCTGAACGTGCTCGACCATTCCTTCGATCTCCTGGTTGACCTGCTCTTCCATGCCGAAATCCTTGCCTGTGGCATGGTAGCTGATGCTGGTGCCCTCGGCTGCCTGGATGAGATTTGCAACTGCTTCAGCTTTGGCATAAGCTTTCGCCTGCAGATAGGCTTTTGCCCGATTGGGTTGTTCAGTGACAGTAGGCATAGCGCCTTCACCGATGGCATAGAGCATGTTGGGGTCTTTCTGGGGGCTCTGCTGTTTGACTACAGTCAGACTGATCGGGGCGGGAGCTAATGTTTGTGCGTTTTTCGCGCAGGCTGGGACAGCGGCAAATGCCATGGTAAGGATTAAGCCGCCCGCCTTCAATAGTTGACAGGCATTAAGCATGTTCATCGTCCTCTCTGGTCCGATTGATTTGCGACTCGCAAACGCGGCAAGCACCTTGTGGTAATCCTTGACGGTATATACCCCGCCAGATTGCTTAAGGAGCATAAATTTTTCGATTCCGAATTTATGGCAGTGGAAGGGAGAGATAACTCTTGATTCATAATTCTCCCTTCTCCCTCCATCATATTCAACATAACCGGGATATACCCCCAATATGAACCTTTGCCTGGTTTCTGCTATACTGTATAGCAGAGCAACGTGGGTCTCGGGAGCAGTGCAGCTCGAACAATGGTGTGAGGAAAGGAGCATCAGTATTATGATATCCAGAGATCCCAATTGGGGTTTACTGAAGGCAGTGGTGAAACGGGAGGTTAGTGATATCCCGGAACCGAACCTGCTGCGCGAGATGTTTCCTTACCTAGAAGTACCCCGCATCATCTTCGATGGTAAGAGCGTTCCGATGGAGCCCGCAAGGGATTTTTTCATCACCGACACAACTTTCCGGGACGGCCAGCAGGCACGACCACCGTATAAAGTCGAACACATCGTGCGGCTTTATGATATGCTGAGCAAACTCGGTGGACCGAACGGGGTCATCCGTGCTACCGAATTCTTTCTCTACAGCGAGAAAGATAAAGAAGCCATAAGACGCTGTCTCGAACTCGGGCACCGCTATCCGGAAGTAACCGGTTGGATAAGAGCTACAAAGGAAGATTTTCAGCTCGTTAAAAGCATGGGGCTCAAAGAAACCGGCATATTAACCTCTGCTTCGGATTACCACATTTTCTTGAAGTTTAAGAAAAGCCGCGCCCAGATCCTCGATCACTACCTGGACCTGGTCTCTACCGCGCTCGAGTCGGGGCTCGACGCTGTAAGATGCCACCTCGAGGACATAACGCGCGCTGATTTCGACGGATTCATTATCCCGTTTGTGCAGAAACTCATGGGGCTTGCCAATGAATCGGGCAAGATCGTGAAGATCAGGCTGTGCGACACGATGGGATACGGTCTGCCCTACACTGAAGCAGCCTTGCCGAGAAGTATCCCGAAGATGATCCATACGATGATACATGAATGTGGGGTACCGAGCGAGTGGCTGGAATGGCACGGTCATAACGATTTCCACAAGGTGCTCGTAAACTCGACCACCGCATGGCTCTACGGCTGCTCGGCGGCGAACTGCTCGCTGCTGGGATTCGGCGAGCGCACTGGCAATCCTCCGCTGGAGGGAGCTGTGATGGATTATATCGCTCTCCGCGGAGACATAAATGGAGTGGATACGCGAGTCATCACCGAGATCGCCGAGTTCTTCCGTAAAGATATAGGCGTGGCGATTCCGTCGGGATATCCGTTCATCGGGACGAACTTCAATGTCACGAGCGCGGGAATACATGCGGATGGCATGCTTAAAAACGAAGAGATTTACAATATCTTCGATACCGATAAGATCCTCAGCAGACCGGCGAGGGTCAACGTGACCGATAAGTCCGGTGTGGCCGGAGTTGCGCACTGGGTGAACAGCTACCTCGGTCTCAAGCCGGAATCCGCGCTGGATAAGAGGCATGCGGGCGTGGTGGCTATACACGATTGGGTCAAGGAGCAGTATACGCTCGGCAGGGTAACTTCGATCTCCGATGAGGAGATGCTTATGCAGGCGAGGATGCACCTGCACGAATACTTCAAAAGCGACTTCGACAGGCTGCGTGACCATGCTCTCGACCTTTCGGAGAAGATCATCGAGAAGCTGGCAGAGGATGTCAGGGTGCGGAGCATGGACGCGGAACGGATCGAGCCTGTGCTGGAAGAAGCAGTGCACAAGCACCTGTTTATCCAATTTATATATGTGACCGATATGGCCGGCAAGAAAGTTACCGAAAACATCACCCAGCCGGAATACCGCGAGAAGTACGGCACATTCGGGCTGCATGAGGACTTTTCGGATAGAGAATGGTTCAACGGCGCGCTTAACTCGGGTGAAGTCTTCATCACCGACTTCTACAAATCTCGCATTACCGGCGCGTTGTGTATCACGGTCTCAGCGCCTCTCTTTGACGATGACGGCAACGGGCTCGGAGTTATCGGCGCCGATCTGAAGTTCGAAGAACTGGCGAGAACTCACGAGAACCTGTTGTAGCTGGATTAACAAATAAAAGGCCGGCTATCTGGCCGGCCTTTTTACCTTACGGTGGGCACAGAGCACGCAGCTGTGAAAATCGATATCACAAAAGAACGCTGAGCGCTATCTCCCCTGCTTTTCGTAATAACGCTTCATAATTTCTCTATCCGTAGCTGTCTTTGAACTCTTCTTGCCCAGGAAATGGTAACCCGATGCGCCGTCTACGGCCGCGGGTTTATTTACGAGGATCCGGTCGAAGTATTTCAGATACCAGGCCGTAAGACCGACGAAAAAGTTGACCGCTAACCTGGCGCCTTGTCTGGTGAAGCTTAAAAGGAAGTATCGATAAGCCCACGCGAGAGCCATTCCCGGGCCTGTGCAGGTCCCGCAGTCGATCTCCTCATATCTCCTGAAAAGCCTGCGGTATCCCTGTATCGAGAACCGGGTGTAATCATACGGAGCGCCGTGCATCTGCTGCATAAATGGTGTCTCAGCGTAGACAAGACCATCATCTTTAAGCACTCGATGTATCTCATCCACACAGCGATAAGGATCAGCAACATGCTCGAGGACAGCCTGCGCAACGACGCCATCGAACGATTTATCGGCAAACGGGATATCGTGCGCGTCGCAGACGAGTTTGGTGCGGGGACCAAATGCTACATCGCTGTCCACAAGCTCGATCTCGCCGCGTTCGAGCAAAGGCTCCATACACCTGCCCTGGATGCTGCCGCCGAGTATAAGCACCCTTGGTGATTTCGATTTCTTCAGGAGAAGCTGCGCGAACCTGGCATAATTCTCTCTACCTTTGATATTCGCGCTGATATCAGGAGTCATTTTTACAACCAGATTGCGAATAGCCGCCTTGAAACCGCTGGCCTTGGAATCCCGGAAGAATGTGTCGCGGTGCTGGGCAAAATCCTCTACGCTGAAAAGGCTGTTATCATCATTGATTAGAACAGGAACACCATCGACTATCGGAAACCGTCGGCTGCATCCCGAGCTGGTGCAGACGAGATAATTATCTTCATGCTTCAGTCCGGTTTTACACGCCGGGCAGCATAGAAGATTTTGTGTATCCTGGGACAGGCTCATTTCTACGTGAGTCATTCAGTCACCTCATCGGGAATCGGTCCAGCAGTGGGCTATCCGTCAGCACGACGGTCTCGGCGCCCCCATTAGTCTAAGTATAGTTGTGTCAAGAATGCGGGTCAAGCCGGAGTGCATCCTGCGTCTCACCCCTGTGGATTATCGGGTAGAACAAGCGCTATTCCTTAGGTAAGGCATTTACAGCCACCTTTTAGTAAAGAATTTTCACCTCAGGTATAAATACCAATTGCTACTGATCTACCTCTACTGTATAATGCAATTAAGAGGCATTTTTATTTGACACCTTTGGCACGGCTAAAAAGCCCTCATTAATGTTTAAGTTTACCCCCTAAGCTTAGACAGCGATTTGTGTCTCCTGGAGGAAAGGATGAGGTCGCGTAAGTATTCAGGTGGTTCTCGTTACGACCGCCTGCCTGACCAGATCATCGTGAAGCTCGCGCAAGCGGGCGAAATCCATGCGTCTGAGTATCTGCTTTATAAGTATCGCAGTCTCGTGCGCACCAAGATCAGGTCATATTTCCTTATGGGAGCCGAGAAAGAAGATCTGCTTCAGATCGGGATGATCGGGCTCTGGCAGGCAGTTATGGATTACTCGCCTGAAAAGGAGATATCGTTCCTCTCATTCGCAAGAATCTGCATCGAACGCCACGTTATTACCGCCATCAAAACGGCTACCCGCCAGAAGCAATCACCTTTGAATAGCGCAATCTCACTGGAATATTGCGCGGAGGATAATGAGTCCGATTTCAACCTTACCGAAGTCCTCGTCTCGGACAATGACCTCGATCCTGAAGAGATACTTCTTCGCAGGGAAGATGGACGCGTGCTGCGCGAGGCACTGAGAACCCTGTTATCTCAATTCGAATGGGAAGTATTGAAGCGTTATCATCTAGGCAAATCCTACCGCGAGATCGCGCTCGACCTGGAGTGCAACACAAAATCAGTAGATAACGCCCTGGGCAGGATAAAGCGTAAAGTAGCCGGCTCCGCCGGCGCGGAATTAGGAATTATCAGCGCGGAGAGATAGCTATCAGCTTTCAGCTGTCAGCTATCAGTGATCTCTTAGGTAGTCTTTATTATCACAGGCAGTAAGTAATGTTATTCCCGCGTAGGCGGGAATCCAGTCTGCAGCAGCGTAAGTTTCGGGATTCCGGGTTGAGGTGGTGGCCCGGTACATCCATCCGTACCATTCGTCCCTATCCGCGGTATCCGCGATTCAAAAAACGTAACATCAATGAAGCTACCTCAATCTCCTTCAGCCCATTTTTCGAAATGTCAGTATATACTGGTGATGGATGTTCGATACAAACGCGAATGGGATACCGTAGGGATAAAGGTTTTTGCTGTCCTGCACCAGTATCGTTATCCCCTCCAGGCTGAACCCAACCGACTCCACTACACGACTGATATCTGCATGGTATGATATGAACCTGGACTTATGCCTGAAATCCGATACGACCACGCACATGTAGCGCTTCTTCTCGAGCACCCTCCGGCATTCCGCGAAGACCTTGCCCAGCTCCGATAAAAAGTCTTCGTATGACTCTGTGTTGCCCAGGTCGTTCTCATCGTCGCTATAGCGGGTGTTGAGGCCTTTGGATTTTCGTTCCGCGCGAACCTTATGATCCCAATCTTTGAGAAGTATACTCCAGTAAGGCGGGCTGGTCACGATGAAATCGAAAGAATCATCCGCGAGCTCGGGCAGATGCAACCGCGTATCTCCGACCAGGATCTGCTGCTCGAACCGCGGCTCTTCTTCTAGTATTCTCTTACGCGCGATATCAGCCCAGCGCTCGATCAGCTCGATGCCAGTGCCAATCCTGCCGCTCTGAGCGCATGCGACAAGCGTCGATCCACTTCCCAGGAACGGATCAAGGACCCTCTCGCCGGGCTTTGTAAAAAACTCGATCAGGCGGATAATATCGGACTCAGCAAACGTAGCCGGGTGCTGAGCCTTGAGCTTATCGCGCTGAGGCGGGCGGCTGAACCACACGCTCTTGGTTTCCATCATCCATTCCTTGTTTGTAAGCTCGTTAAGCTGGTTTCGCGGGTCGATCTGCCGCTCTATTTCGATGTCTTCAATCATATCAAAATGCTCCCGCATAATAGATTCGATATAAGCAGCTTATGCTCCTACGTCAAAGGTAATTGAGTATGCTTGAGCGAACTCTTCATTGAATGCAGGTTTAAGTTCTGGAGGAGACAATTGAATAAGCTTAGGATCGGAGTTATAGGAGCATGCGGGCGAGGGCTACTCGCTAACAACTGGCGAGACAACAACCGCGCGCAGGTGGTAGCCGGAGCTGACATATACCCGGATAAGATTGAGAATTTCAAGTCGAGAATGGGCGATTCGGTATTTACAACGCTCGATCCATTCAAGCTCCTGGAACGGGCTGATGTGGACGCCGTAGCGATATGCTCGCCGGATTATACGCACGAGAAATACGCAATCGCGGCGCTGCAGGCGGGAAAGCACGTCTATCTGGAAAAGCCGATGGCGATCACGATCGAAGGCTGTGATCGCATCATAAGGGCCGAGAAAGAATCCAATGGCAAGCTGATGATCGGGTTCAATATGCGGTGCATGAATATGTTCCGCGCGATGAAGGAGATAGTCGACTCCGGCACTATCGGTGAAATCAAATCGGTGTGGGTGCGGCACTTCGTGGGCCTCGGCGGATATTTCTATTATCACGACTGGCACGGTACACGCGAGAATTGCACGTCGCTGCTGCTGCAGAAGGGCTCGCACGATATCGATATGATCCACTGGATCACCGGCGCTTACACCAGGCGCGTTTCAGCGTTCGGCGATCTCGATTTCTACGGCGGCGATCATCCCAACGATCTTTTCTGCCCGGAATGCGATGAAAAAAGCACTTGTAAAGAATACTCGCCGTCCGTGCTCACGCAATGCGCGCTTCGCAAGGAGATCGACATCGAGGACAATCAGGTGATGATCATGCGCCTCGACCGCGGGATTAAAGCAGCATATCTGCAGTGCCATTTCACCCCGGATTATCACCGCAACTACGTCTTCATCGGCACCGAAGGGCGCATGGAGAACTCGGAGCCGGAAATGAAAGTGTGGGTAAAGACCCGCCGCACGGATGATTGGCGCGAACTCTCGGACAGGACCTATTCGGTTAAAGAAGCAGCGGGCACGCACGGCGGCGCCGACCCCGTCATCACCGAACAATTCCTCGACTTCGTGCTCGACGGTAAGCCACCGGTGGCATCTCCCATCGACGGCAGAATGAGCGTAGCCGCAGGCTGCTGCGGAGCGGAATCGATGAGAAATGGTGGAAAGCCGGTGGATGTGCCGGAATTGAAGATTTAGGTAACGGGTTTTGCTACTGAGTTTCAGGTAATGTAGTGATAACCTGGCAGAAGGCTTCGTGCTCGATCCGACCCGCCAGTACGTCACATCATCATGCGAAACTCATTAGTTCTAGAGGCCCTGGATGCTGAGAAGCTGATTGGCAAACTGGAGCGTGAGCGCAAGGGACGACGCAACACCTACCCGGTGCGAATGCTCTGGCAGTGCCTGATAGCCGCCAAGGTATAC
>Ga0123519_10010513_pt1 | contig 13773 bp, 14 predicted proteins | sample YelNatPaOPRAMG02_FD_87396 | JGI IMG/M metagenome (GOLD analysis project Ga0123519, IMG submission 87396) | Hot spring microbial communities from Yellowstone National Park - Yellowstone National Park OP-RAMG-02 (version 2) | ecosystem: Environmental > Aquatic > Thermal springs > Hot (42-90C) ...
CCCGCCTTCTTTTATCAATCGACCGGCATTAGCCACCGCGGTTGGGCAATCTATCTCATAAGACATAAAAGGCATATCGGCAACCACCAGCGCTCTCCGGGCCGCCCGACTGACAATTTTAGAGTGATAAACAATATCGTCCATAGTTACCGGTAAGGTATTTTCATAGCCAAGTTTAACCATCCCCAGAGAATCACCAACTAACAATATCTCAATCCCGGCTTCCTCGGCCAGCGCGGCCAGTGGATAGTCATAAGCGGTAATCATCGTAATTGGCTCATGATTTTTCTTCATCTCCATTAATTTGGGAATAGTAATCTTTTCCATGGCAATTTCTCCTCTAAAACAACCTCCTGATTGGCCCTGACCAGAAATCTTTCATAATATCTTTTTATCATTTTTTTCGTAATCGGATGGCGCAATCGCGGAGCAATTTCCATCAGCGGTTCAAGAACAAAAAGCCGCTTTAATAAATAGCGATGGGGAACCGTCAGGTTTGGTCGCCGAATGATTTTTTGGCCATACAACAAAATATCCAGATCAATTTTTCTCGGTCCCCAGGGCCGGCTTTTTTTACGGCCAATTTCCTTTTCTATATTTTTAATCATCTGAAATAATTCGGTCGGCGGCCAGCTGGTGGAAATTTGCACCACCGCATTTAAAAAATCCGGCTGTTGTTTGTATCCCCAGGGCCGGCTCCGGTAGAAAGAAGAAATTTTTTTCACTTTAATGCCCGGGGTTCTGGATAATTTCTTTATCGCCAGAATTATATTTTTCTTTTTCGGGCCGAGATTGCTGCCCAGACCAAGATAAACTATGGTCATTTAATTTTTGCCAGACGACTTACTGCCTCGGCAATTCTTTTTTCATCTACCGTCAGGGCCATCCGGATATAACCTTCGCCCGAAGGCCCCAGCCCGCTTCCCGGCGTAACCACAATGGCCGAATCCTTGAGACATTTTCTGCTAAAATCAAAAGAACTAAAACCAGCGGGCACCTTAACCCAGAAGTAAAAAGTAGCCGGAGGTAAAGTAAAATCCCAGCCGAGAGTTTTTAATCCCTGGGCCAGAACCTGACGACGCCGACGGTAAACCTGGCGATTTTTTTCGGCAAATTCATCGCCATCAGCCAGGGCAACTGTTGCTGCCTCCTGGATTGCGGTAAAGACCCCGGAATCATAATTATCCTTTATCCGGGTCAGAGCCGCAATAATTTTCTCATTGCCGACAGCCATCCCGATTCGCCAACCGGTCATATTAAATGTTTTGGAAAGAGAGTGAAATTCAATCCCGACCTCTTTTGCCCCGGCAACCGCCAGAAAAGAAATCGGCTTTTGCTCAAAATAAATCTCGGAATAGGCGGCATCGTGAGCGATTATAAAATCATATTTTTTGGCCAGTTGAACTGCCTGAGAAAAAACCTGTTCTTCCGCAACCGCACTGGTAGGATTATTGGGATAATTCAAAAACATTATTTTTGTCCGACGGAAAATTTCCTCAGGGATCCGGGAAAAATCCGGCAAAAAACCATTCTCCTGTTTTAATGGCATAAAATACGGCTGGCCGCCGGCCAGGACTGTGGCATTGGCATAGACTGGATATCCTGGCTCCGGAACCAGAGCAATATCTCCTTCGTCTATAAAGGCCAGGGGAAAATGCCCGATACCTTCTTTGGAACCAATCAGGGCCATAATTTCATTTTCCGGATTGAGTTCTACCCCGAACCGTCTTTTATACCAGTCAGCCACGGCCTGACGAAAATTTTTGGCCCCGGCTCCGAACGGGTATTGATGATTTTGTGGCCTGGCCAGGGCTTTCTGTCCGGCCCGGACGATAAAATCCGGAGTGGGCAAATCCGGATCACCAACCCCGAAAGAAATTATATCCTTACCCTCACTGATTGCTTTCTTTTTCATCCGGTCAATTTCAATGAAAAGATAGGGAGGAATTTTTTCTAATTTTTTACTGTAATTCATTTTTGTCCCTGGCGGAAAATCTTTTCTGGTAAAAATAATAGAGAAACGCTACTATGGCAAAAATTACTATGGTCGCCACCAGATTGGCCAGCCAGCCGCTAAAAACACTAACCGATACTGGTAAACCCGCGGGCACAAGTTCGGACCATTTTTTCTGTCCGGATAGCACCAGCCAGAGCACGGATATTTTCCCGAAAATACCACCCTGATAAACCAGGGCTGTCCAGAGAATCCAGAAAAGCAGCCCGGCAGTAAAGATTACTCCCACCACCATTGCCCCAAACATCTGGGGGTCATACTGCGGCTCATCCTCTTTTTCGGTAAAAATATTTTTTAATTTTTCCTGGAGGTTTTTCATTTTCTTAAATATTATACCAAATTGGCGCTTAGATTTTGACTACCCGGTTAGTCAGAGAACCAATCTTTTCAATTTCTACTCTTACTACATCACCTGGCTGGATTTCGCCAACCCCCTCGGGTGTACCGGTGGCAATTACATCCTGCGGATACAGGGTCATTACCGAAGCGATAAATTCCAGAATTTCCCTGATAGTGAAAAGCAAATCCCGGGTGGTTCCGCTCTGTTTTAATTTATTATTTACATAACAGCGTAAATGTAAACTCCGGGGATTTATTCCCGAAACAATTACCGGACCAAGCGGAGCAAATGTATCAAAGGATTTAGCCCGACTCCACTGCCCATCTTTTTTCTGCAGGTCGCGGGCGGTAACATCATTAAAAGCAGTATAGCCCAGAATATATCTTGACCAGTGGCGACGAAAATCAGCAATTTGTTTTTTATCGGCCCGAACCAGCGATAATTTTTCTTTCATTACCACGGCCAGTTCGGCTTCGTAATCAACGCGGCTGGCCAGCGGTGGATAGATGATATTTTCCTGTGGGCCAATCACCGCTGAGGGAGCCTTCAAAAAGATGGTTGGCTCGGCTGGCTCTTTCCGGGCTTCCTTCAGATAACTAAGTTCCCGACGATGTTGGCGATAACTGAAAGCCAGCGCAATGATTTTAGAAGGTAGGGCCGGCGCCAGAAGTTTTATCTCTGAACGATAAAAGGTGCGACCGGTTAATTGATAGGGAGAAAAATAATCCGGAACTATTTCCTGAATTTTTGCGGCAACATTTTTCTGAATTCCGAAGTGGATTTTTCCCCCGACCCGAAAACGCAAAAAAATCATTTCAATCCCAGAACATCACCCATTGAGTAAAGTCCGGCCGGTTTATCAACAATCCATTTGGCCGCCCGCAACGCGCCAACCGCAAAACACTTTCGGGAAGTGGCCCGATGGGTAATCTCCAGCCGTTCACCTTCACCAACAAAATAAAGGGTGTGTTCACCGACGACATCACCAGCCCGGAGAGCCATTACCCCGATTTCGGTCGCCGGTCGCGGACCGGTTATTCCCTGACGACCATAGACAATATTGACCCTCTGGCCTTTTTCTGCGGCAACAATCTGGGCAAGTTTATTGGCCGTGCCGGAGGGAGCATCTTTTTTCTGCTGGTGATGAAATTCCAGAATTTCCACTTGATAATCCGGCAATGTTTTAGTGACTTCCTTTGCCAGAGAAAACAAAAGATTTACTCCCAGCGACATATTCGGCGAAAAAACAATAGCAATATCCCGGGCGGCCTGGACAATCCGGTCAACCTCTTTCGGTGAAAAACCGGTAGTGCCGATAATCAGGGCTTTTCTGTTTTCCTGAACTGTTTTTAGATTTTCTAAACTGGCGGCCGGGGTAGTAAAATCAACAACCACATCAGCCAGCGAAATAAAATCAGCCAATTGACTGGAAAATCTTGGGCCAGCCACTGGCGCAACTATATCCACTGCCCCGACCAATTCCAGTTCCTGATCATCGCGGGCCAGAGAAATAATTTCTGTCCCCATCCGGCCAGCCGCGCCACAAACAATAATCTTTACCGGTCTTTTGCCCATTTATTTTATCAACTGATATTCCCGCAAGATATTCGTCAGCACCTGCCGATTTTTCTCACTCATCGGACAGAGTGGCAGGCGCAAATCCGGCTGGCACAACCCCATAAGTCCGGCCGCGGTTTTTACTGGTATTGGATTGGTTTCTATAAACAATGCTTTAATCAGCGGCAGATATTGATAATAGATTTCCTGAGCCCGGGCCCGGTCATTTGTCTCCCAGCTGGCCAGCATCTCAACCACCGGCCGGGGAGCGATATTGGCCAGCACTGAAACAACCCCGACACCGCCAATCGCCAGCAGCGGCAGGGTCAAAGCATCATCTCCGGAAAGCAAATCCAGACGGGGAGCAAGCATCTTTATCCTGGCCATCTGCTCCAGATTTCCCGAGGCCTCTTTAATCGCAATTATATTCGGACAATCCTGAACCAGACGGGCAATTGTCTCCGGCTCAATATTGACCGCGGTCCGGCCGGGAATGTTATAAAGCATTATCGGAATATCCACCGACTCGCTGACCTGGCGGAAATGCCGGTAGAGCCCTTCTTGAGTTGGTTTATTATAATAAGGAGATATTAACAACGCCCCATCGCAGCCGGCCTTTCGGGCAAACTCGGTCAATTTTATTGCTTCGGCAGTATTATTGGAACCGGTGCCGGCCACCACTTTTACCCGCTGATTAACATATTTCACCGTCAGAGCAATAACCCTTTCATGTTCCTCGTGACTCAGGGTCGCTGATTCCCCGGTGGAACCGCAGGGCACAACTCCGGCAACTCCGGCGGAAATCAAAAATTCCAGTAAATTTTTTAAGGCGATTTCATCAATCTCTTTACCATTACTGCTAAACGGGGTAATCGTCGCTACATAACATCCGGAAAACACTGTTCATCACCTCTTGGGGCTAATTATACATATTCGGCCGGTTAAAAGTCAATAGAAGATAAATTTAGCGGGCGCAGCGAAAACCCAGGTCGGCAGCTCTGGTCTCGGGTTTAGCCGCATCCCTCCGGAAAACAAAGGAAAAACTCCGGCTTTTGCTGAATGACCCGCCCCGAATAACAATAAGTTCTTTTCCATAAGCCGGATTAAATCCGGAATTGCCGGCATAGGGCAAAAAATAACTACCGGTCCACTCCCGGACATTTCCCGCCAGATCCTCAACCCCGTAAGGACTGGCCCCAGCCGGATAAGAGCCAACCGGCCGGGGAAAACCAAAGCCAAACCAGTAACTTACATTGGCGGAATTTGCCTGCCACTCATTTCCCCAGGGATATATCCTTCCATCGCAGCCGCGGCCGGCTTTCTCCCACTCTTCTTCCGTCGGGAGACGCTTTCCCGCCCAGCGGGCATAAGCCAGCGCATCATAATAAGAAACATTTACCACCGGATAATTTTTTTCTTCTGGCCGGCAGGTGTCATTTTTCCAGTGTGGTGGTACCGGATTGCCAGTTGCCCGACAGAACCTTTCATACTGGGCATTGGTTACCTCATAGCGGTCAATATAAAATCCCTTTAAGTAAACAATATGGGCCGGCCGCTCTTCGGCAAAGCCCTCATTTGAACCCATTATAAACTCACCCTCAGGAATATAGACCATTCCCGGAAGTTCCGGTTGCTTGCTGGCCGGGATAGTTTGTCGCCGGCCCGGACTTGTCGGATGAAGCGGAGCGGTTTTTTTCAATAATTCCTGGACCGATATTTCGGCATAGCCCCGGATAAGAAAAATTAAAATACCACCAGGCAATAACCACCAATATTTTTTCATTTACCGGCAGAAATTTTTTCTATCAGACGGTTAAAAGCCGCTACCAGTTCAGCCAGCTCGTCTTTCCGACGAACTCGCAGAAGATGAATCTCTTCGGTTTTTAACATCTGTTCTATTTCCTGGCGCAGACGCGGGAGTGGTCCAACCAGACGATGGAGATAAAGGATATTCAACGCCGCCACCACTACCACAAAAACAAAAAATTCCAGCATTAAAATCAAACCATGGCGTAAAATATAACTTTGCGATGCCTGAAGAGTTACCGCCGGTAGAATTTTACTTAATAAGAGCCAGACCTGTAACTCCGCCAGAATAAGAATGACCAGAAACGAAATCAGCAGGACAGCAGTGTGTCTTAACTGGATTTTTTTCTCTACCAGAAATTTTTTTCTTCTTTCCGCCGCAGTCATAACCATCCTCCATTGGCTAAATTAAAAACTCATTGCCAGACGAATATTGCCGGAATTTTCCCGATAGGTATTGGTGTTATCAATCCGGTCCTGATAATTACTGGCGGTATAACCAGCAATCAGTGAGAGGTTTGTCCGGAGATTATAGTTAATCTCGCCAGTCATCGTCAGATAATTATTGTCAGTGGTGGTAGATGTTTCATCATAGTTGCGAATATACGCCGACCAGAAAGCCAGAGATAGTTTATCCCGCCAGAGTTGGGGGCAGGAAATGCTGGCCGAGTAAGAATTGGTATAAAATTTAGCGGAAGAGACATAATTTCTCTCACTAAAACTGCCATTCACAGCCAGCGAGAGTAACCAGAAAGAGGTCTGGAGGCCAATGCCCCTGGTCAGAGTGGTCAAATCCGCACTCGGGTTAATATAGTCATGAAATTCGGATTGTTGCCAGTTTAAACTCAGGGTGGTATTTTTGAAAGTATAACTGCCAAGAACCGACGGAGAACGCGTAACATTATCCAGGGCCGAACGCGGCTGGCCAACCGCAGTATTTAAACTGTAGCCAACACTTACTACTGGATACCGCGGCCGCTGAAAAGTAAGATAACTGCTGATAATCTGCTGATTGGCGGTGGTCTGGCCGGGATTTTTATTCAGATTGTCATGGTAAGTATTGAAGTAAACTGATACTGAACCATAATCCGGCAGGGAATAACTGCTGCTGACCTCATAGGTCTCTTTATCGCGACTGGCCAGCGGTGCCCCAAGTGAAACAAAATCCGGCTCAGTCCGGGAATAACTGGATGAAAAATTAAAATTGTTAATATTTAAAAGTGATAGGGTAGCCCGCAGGCCCTGCCCGGAGACACTGGCCGAAGAAATATCTGACTGATAATCGGTCCGGGCATATTCCAGCCGGGTTGCCAGAAATCGGCCGGGCTCCCAGGAGAACTGGCCGGCCCCAACTTTATTCTGGACCGGAGTAAGTGCTGGCCCGGGATTTTTTAACGAACCCGGGTCATCGCTACTCTGGACAAAACTGGCGGCAAAAGAACAATTTTCTTTAAGAAAAAACCTGGCCTCACTCCCTAACAAATACCGCTCATAAACTCCGTTGCTAACACTGCTGCCTTCTACTTTTCGGGCACTCTCGGAAGCCAGGGCCGAGAAGGAAAGCCATTTTTTTTCATAATTCAGCAACAGCCCGCGCAACCCGGTTCCGGCCAGAACCAGCGAATTATAAGACGGCAATATATCACCTAACAGCAAAGAAAGATTTGTCCCATAATAATTAAACAGAAAATTATCTATTAATACCTCCTGGTTATTCACCAGGCCATAGAGATTAAAAGATACCGGCGTCTGGCCAATTTTTCCAACGGTGTTTATATTCAGTGAGTGATTAACCGAGTAAGAAGAAAATCCCTGAGCATAATTCCTCTCGGTATAGCGCAGAGACAGTACGCCGTTACCAGCCAGAGTAATTGGCCAGCCGGAAACCTGTTCTCCGGCGGCCGGACCGGGGGGAGCAATATTGGCCAGAACCCGCACCGGTCGCCAGTCGGAAATGGCCAGGCGCTCTTCCTGATAACCAAGAACTACCCGGTAATACATTACCCCAACCAGATTTTCGGGCATTTGCAGGGCAAATTCTATCAGGGCACTTTCCCCGGGCTGGACCGGATTTACTCCAAAAAATCTCTCGCTCTTTTTCCGGTATTCCTTTTTTTCGTTATAAAATTCCACTTCCACAAAATATTCATTTCTTTTCCAGGCAACATTGCCATTATTTAAGACCACCACCTGATAGGAAAGTTGTTCTTTGGCTACTACCGGCTCCGGGGTGGTAATGACCAGCTGGATATTGCCGGCCGGTGCCGCCAGAAGTTCCCGGATCGAAAAAATCAGAATTATTGAAACCCCCAGAAGAAATGTGGCCACCACCCGGCCCCGATTTATTCCGGCCATCACTCACCTCCGATTGCTTCAAGATATTTCTGCCAGCGCCTGGCCTCCCGCAAGGTTAGATATTTTTTGAGATTGCTTTTGGGTATCCGAAAAATCTGACGCGGATAAATGAGACGGGGATTGCGAATTTTTTCCTTATTGGCCCGATAGATAATCGGCCAGAGAAAACCCCGCCGATAATGTCGTTTCATCGCCGAAATTTTCCACAAACTATCTCCGGGCTTAACCGAATATTTTAACTCGGCGAGCGGAGCGGTGCGAAAGATGTCTACGGCCTGATGAGCCAGTCGTCGGGCTGAGTCGTATTGCTGGTTATTCAAAAAATCCTTTGCCTGCCGCAAAATCGGCTGCCCGGCGGATATGTCCTTGCCCTGTTGCCGGGCAATCTGGTAATACTCCCCGGCCACCGCTACTGCTTCTCTGGCCAGAAGGGCTTCTCTTAATCTTTGCTGGCGCTCGGCCTCCTGCTGCTGGAGAGTAAGTTGGCGCAATTCCTCGGCCCGTCGGAGTTGCTGGCGAAGTTGTTCTTCTTTTATCCGGGCCAGGTTCTGATAATAGCGAATGCCGTAGAACCCACCCAGACCAACAATAATCAGCAGCAATAATAAATGAAGTCGGGTAATTTTCATTTATCCGGCATAAACCCGATAATCAATTTCGGGAAAAATATTATTGCGATATTCCAGATCTTTCAAAAAATTTTCCTCAATCCGTCGGTTTAATATCTGGTCATACAACTGGTTAAAATTCAAAAGATGGTCCTGGGTCCGCTTGCGGGCATATTCAATCATCGTGCCAGTAGTCATAATAAACGCCCAGTCAGAACTCTGGGCCAGCAATAATTCTCTGGCCGCCTGATTTAGTGCCCGGCGCTCCTGGTCAGAAGGACGGGAAAATTTTCTCGCCAGTTCCACCATCCGCTCACTGGCTTTGTGCAAGTGCCGGTAGATATAATCATTAGAACCATTCAACCAGACCTCAAAATAACCCTTATCACCCCAGGAAGAAGCCGCCGGACTTACTATCTGATTGCGAGGATATATCTGGAGATATTCCGTCGGAGTAATCGTTTTTATGGTCTTCTGGTCGTAGTGGATTTTTCGGAATAAAAAGTTTAAAAAATCCGGGCCCTCAAACCACCAGTGGCCAAAAAGTTCGGCATCATACATGGAAACAACTACCGGCTGGCGGTCCATAATTGAAGCAAGATATTCTATCTGTTTTTCCCGGTTAAACATAAAATTGCCGGCGTGTTCGGCGGCTTTATTGCTGGCCCACTCCGGGTTGTAAGGTTCTTTCTTATCCAGGGGCACCCGGCCAGTTATCCGGTAATATTTTAATCCGACATTGCGACGAACGCCATCGGAATGTAGATATGGTTTGATATAGTCATAGTCCAGGTCATAGCCAACATCCCGGTAAAACTCGCGATAATCGCCATCTCCCGGATAACCGGTATCGGCACTCCAGACCTGATGGGCAGTTTCCAGATCCCGGCCAAAAGCCGCAACCCCCGACGGACAGAACACCGGAGCAAAAACCCCATAGCGCGGACGGGGGCTGGCATAAAGTATCCCGTGGGCTTCCAGAAAGAAAAAACGCAATTTCTGACGGGCAAGTTCTTCATCTATTTCTGGTTGATAAGCACATTCCGCCAGCCAGATACCCCGCGGCCGACGACCAAAGTGTCTTTGATAATCAGCCGTAGCAATACTTAGCTGGGCGCGCTGGGCCTGCCGATGAATTGCCAGTGGTAAAAAACCGTGGGTGGCACAGCAGGTGATAATCTCCAGGAACCCTTCATCCTGTAATCTTTTAAAACCGGTCAGGATATTTCCGTGATACTTTTCCCAGAGCCGCCGGGCATTTTTTAATTTTTTTTCATACATCCGGGCGGTGGCCGAAAACTGGGGCAAATTTTTTGTCCGCCAGACCTCTTTCTCGGCCAGTTCCACCAGTTTATTTAACCGGGCAGTATATCTATCCTGTAAAAGTTTATCACTTAACATTCCCGCCAGGGAGGGAGTAATCGTCATTGTCAGACGGAAAAAGACCCCATCTCTGGCCAGATTTTCAAAAATTTCCAGCAATGGCAGGTAGGTTTCGGTAATGGCTTCGTAAAGCCAGTCCTCTTCTAAAAAATCGGGATATTCGGGATGCCGCACATAAGGCAAATGGGCATGGAGGACCAGCAACCAGTAGCCGGCAGGTTTTTTTTGTCCGGTCACTTCTTATCCTTTAACTGACTTTCGGCTGACCTTAAAAATAATTTTCTTTCCCATCTTTTTATCCGCCGAGCGGGCCTCAATGGGAATATCAATAACTCCGTCCGGCAAAGAAAAGCGCAAAGAGAAACTTCCATCGTCACGCAGATTAACCTTTTTCCCCTGAACTGTCAGAACCGCATCCCGTTCGGTACTGCCATAGACAATCAACTCGGTATCGGCTTTGAGCCAGAAATCTTTCTTCGCCGCGCCTTTTTTGGGCTGGAGGCGGAAACTGCTTACTGCCAGACTGGAAGGCAGGGATACCGCCACAATCTCTTCCCAGCGCTCCTTCATCAGTTTCACCACATCAAAAGAACTTTTCCCGATCCGCTCCAGACCGGAAAGTTGCATTAACTGTTCAAACTCTTTTTGTAAGATTCCCCACTTCTCATCAATAATCGGCGAAATTCCCACCCGCGGCATTTTCACCACATTGGAACGAATAATCGGATAAAATTTCCCGTCGGGTAAAATCAGACCCAGGTCCACGCACCAGGCCCGATTGGTCTTCTGACAGTTGATATACCAGTTATTGGCATCCGGATTAATCTGGACATCAAAATAGGCGTGGGCATTGGACCCATCAAAATCAATATCAGTCACATCATAAACCCGCAAGGCATAGCGGCTGGCGGAGTAGTTAGCCCCGAACTTTTTTTTAAGTTCTTTTCGGGTCAAATCATCAATCTCCCAGTAAGCAAAAATCCACAAGGGGTCGCGCGGTAAAATTACCAATTTTGTCTCACCATAAGCCGCTGGCAGACCGGTTGGCGACGGCTTTGTCCCGGTTTCCCGGACAATCTTTCCTGACGAAACACTCTTAACCATAAAAGCACCTCCCCCGGCAAAATTTTCCTGCTCTTAAGTTTTATTATAGCATTTTGGGAAAGGGATTAGAAATGAAGGGAATATTTAAAACCAATATAGTGGCCGGTATAATTATAGGGAAGGTATTTTTCGTACTTCATATTTGAAGAGGAACTTTGATAGGTGTAAAAGATGGTGGTGGTTGCGGTCTGGCTGTAATGATGGTTAAGCCCGAGGGTTATCAAAAAGATATTGTTGCTCTGTTTCGCGTCCAAGAAACTGCCGTCATCCGCCCGGGCCGGTCGATCCGCATAAGTTTTGATATCCCACTGAGGGATCAGGGATATTTCCCAACTTTTAGATGTCGCCAGATAAACCGGTAAACTAAAAATAATTTCTGAATAGGAAAAATAATTAGAAAAATATCTTACCGGGACAGTATCGCCAATATTTTCAAAGTGCTGATAATTTTGATTGGAGAAACGCAACCGCCAGTTCAACTCTGGAATAATTTTTAGCCATTCCAGCCCGGGGATTTTTTGCTCCCGCGCCAGCTGGAAAGCCAGAATTCCATCTCGCTGTAAATCACTGCTATAGTAACTGCCGTCTGGCTGAACTCTATCCGTTACCACCTTTTGTTTAAGATAATTCTGGAAGATATAATCAAGTTCGGCATAAGTTTCCCCATAACTTGCTCCCAGCGATAACTGATAATTGTTCTGGTCCTGCTTGCCCGCTGACGACTCAACGGTAGTGGAAGTACTGGTCTGAATTTCAGAGAGTAAATCGGTATAGTTAGGAAATCTTATTGTGCTGAGTTGCAGTCCTCCGGTCAACTTCACTTCCCCCAGTGGTTTGGTTACGGCCAGTTTTATTCCTAACTGGTTAAAATCATACAGCCCCTGTCCCCACAATTCATTAGCCCCGGTCAGCCGGTATTCCGTCAGGTAATTGGTCTGAAACTTCAACTGCCAGTCAGTCAAAATTGTCCGTTGATAGCGGGCCACCACCAGATGGTCCATATAACGGTCGGAAAATTTTTCCCCTTCCTGGGTCCGCAGCCCCGGGCCGACATATTTAATTTCATAAAATCCCACCACCGAATCTTCCGCGGTTGGCTTGACAATCAAACCGACATCGTTGGTTAAATTTATGGTATAATCCCAATCGCCTACCGACGGTAAAGACACCCCCTGGTCCAGAGAAAAATTGTAATAGGGAGCAATCCGCCAGTCCTTGAGCGCTGCCAAAAGCGGGGCCACCAGCAATCCCAACAAAATAGTTAAAACTATCTTTTTCATATCCTAAAAATACCAGTGCCAGCCCAGAAACGGATGGACTACAAACATCCCTTCGGGATAGATATTAAATCCGACCTCCAGATGTTTATGATAAAAACCAATCCGCGAAGTCAGTTTTTTATATTTAAACCCATAGGAAACTGTTGCCAGGACATAACTGGTCTGGCTGTAATAATTTTCTATTCCGAGAGTAAAAAAGACATCATTGACATCCACCATCATTTTCTGCAGGGAAAATCCGGCCCCGGTGGTGGTCGAACCAAAAGTAACCGGCTCAGACAAATCCAGGTTCATCACCACTTTGGATAACTTCGGACCAAAAAATATCCGGGTATCCTCACTGACGGCTTTAGTAAAAATTATCCCATAAGTATAATCGGTCAGCGACGGTTTGACCGTACTGGTAGAAGATTGAGCCGACATGTTACCCACCACATCCAGAGCAATCATCCGACCATATTCCGCCACCAGATCAATCTGGGGCCAGGAGTTGGGAATATCCGAGAGCAGTTTGACTTTCAGATTAAGGGCCGGCCAGGTTGCTGGAAAGGTCGTCGGATAGAAATTCATCCGGATAGTTCCCCGGCGCCCCAGACGCACCGGGGTAAAGTCCTCATTATCGGTGTGGAGATTAAATAAAAAATCCCCGGGGTTATTGATAAACTTTATTCCCAGTTTGATTAACTCCTGCCCCAGGGGAGTGCTTAAAAAATCATCGCCTCTGACCGGAAGTGCCAGGATCCCCAGACAGATAATCAGAAATATAACTTTTATTTTTTTCACTATTTTCTATTATAACAAATTATCCGGACAAAAACTAAATCAGACAACTGTGACTTCTGTCACCCCTTGGTCCATTAGCGGGCGATGGGACTTCTGCTCCCCCGTCGCCTCCGCTCCTCCGCCGCAGCCCGCCGCCCTCGCTGTCGCTTCGCTTTTCCTCCGGATTTGTCGGCGCTCGGGTCGGCTTCAAGTCCCGACTTATCAGTCAATTTTTAACTTAGCGGGCGATGGGACTTGAACCCACGACCTTCTCGTTGGCAACGAGACGTTCTACCACTGAACTACGCCCGCAAATATTTACCTCCTCCGACGGTAAATTGGTTAAATTCTTTTGGCCAGAAAAATCTGGTTCTGGCTCTGGTGTCCAAAAAGTGTCCATCTTCTCGGCCAGGACCTTCACCGCATCTTTCTTCTTGCTTGGAGCCAGATGGGCATACCTCATGGTCATCTTAACCGACCGCTCCCAGGCCAACTCCATAACTGTATAGATGTCTACCCCGGAAGCAACCAACTGGGAACAAAATGTATGCCGCAAATCATGAA
>Ga0123519_10010517_pt1 | contig 13769 bp, 10 predicted proteins | sample YelNatPaOPRAMG02_FD_87396 | JGI IMG/M metagenome (GOLD analysis project Ga0123519, IMG submission 87396) | Hot spring microbial communities from Yellowstone National Park - Yellowstone National Park OP-RAMG-02 (version 2) | ecosystem: Environmental > Aquatic > Thermal springs > Hot (42-90C) ...
AAAACCTAACAGAAAAAAAATTTGAAAAGAGAATTGAAGAACAGTTAATGGCAATAAAACTGATAGACCTTGAAGTAAAAAGTAAAATAACACCCCCTGAAGAAGAAGAAATTAAACAACTTTATGATAAAATAATGGATTTTATAAATAAGAAAACAAAAACTTCTTCTTTGTCAGAGGAAGATAAAGAAATTGAAACTCTGGCAGGACTCATCCAAAGAAAGTACAGTGAACTTGTAAGGGCAAGACATATACTTATTCGTTCATCAAAAAATGATTCTATGAAAAATCAAACTGAAGCGAAGAAAAAAGCTGAAATGGTTCTAAAAAAAATCAATGAAGGTGTTGATTTTGCTGAACTAGCAAAGGAATATTCTGAGGACCCTGGAAGTCGCGAAAGAGGTGGAGACCTTGGATATTTTGCAAGAGGAGATATGGTTCCTGAATTTGAAAAGGTTGCATTTTCACTTCAGGTCGGAGAGGTTTCAAATATTGTTCAAACTGAATTTGGATTTCACATTATAAAAGTTGAAGAAAAAAGAGCTGCAAGAAAAATTTCTTATGAAGAACTTAAAAATGATTTAACCGATTTTCTAATTTCAAAAAAAGCAGAAAAAAAATATTCTGACTGGCTAAAAGAATTGCGTTCAAAAGCAAATATAAAAATAAATCTTTAATGAATGTAGTCCTTTTTACAATGGGTGATCCCGAAGGGATAGGCCCTGAATTAATAGTAAAATCGTTCATTCGAAAACCCTCCTTATTCAAAAAAGTTATCCCTGTTGTTGTTGGAAACAAAAAAATATTAAAAAAATTTGCAGGGAATTTTTTCCCAATTGTTTCTATTGAATCTATTGACACTGCTAACAAACATAAGAACTCATTTTGTGTAATTGACATACCAAAAAATTTATCTGGCGGGAAAATGTGTATTGAATATATAAATTGTGCAGTTGAGATAATCAAAAAAAACAAAAACAGGATTCCTCTTATTACAGGGCCTGTTTCAAAAGAGAAAATAATAAAAACAGGTCTAAATTTTTCTGGACATACAGAATATCTTGCAAGTAAAACAGGTGCAAAAAAAGTTGCTATGCTGATGATGACAGAAAATTATAAGGTTTTACTTGGCACAAGACATATTCCAATAAAAGAAGTTGCAAAAAAATTAAACAAAAAAATGTTGATTGAACAAATTTTGACTGCTTATGAATCGCTAAAAAAATATTTCAGAATTAAAAACTTAGACATTGTTATTTGTGGTTTAAATCCTCATTGTGGTGACAGAGGAAAAATAGGAAAAGAAGAAATTAGAATTTTAAATCCTGTTGCGGAAGAATTAAGAAAAATCGGATTAAAAGTCATTTGCCCTGTGCTTGCAGATGAAGCGTTCAAAAAATATTCTAATAATACTCTTATCGTAACCTGTTATCATGACCAGGGGATGGTTCCCCTAAAACTACTCTGTAGATATAAAATCGTCAATTTTACCTGCGGGCTTCCTTTTATAAGAGTTTCTCCCGGTCATGGACCTGCTTTTGACATCGCTGGGAAAAATAAAGCAGACCCATCTGGAATGATTTTATCAATAGAAACAGCAGTCAAAGCTCTCGAAAATATTTCCTAAATGGTAATTATTGAGCCTGCAACAGAAAAGGATTTAGATGAAATTCTTGAAATTGAAAAAGAGTCATTTCCTGACCCCTGGACAAAAGAAAATTTTGAAAAAGAATTAAAATTCAAATTCTCACATTTTTTTGTTTGCAGGGATATCAACACATCAAAAGTTGTTGGCTATATTGTCTTTTGGGTTATTGGTGATGAAGGGAACATTATGAATATAGCAGTTAAAAAAGAACATCGCGGAAAAGGAATAGGAAAAATGTTAATAAATTATGTAATTGATTTTGCAAACTCAAAAGATATCAAAAAGATTTTCCTTGAAGTCCGAGAAAAAAATTTTATAGCGAAAAAATTGTACAAATCATTTGGTTTTGAAGTCAATCAGTTAAGGAAAAATTTTTATGGAAATGAGAACGGAATTGTGATGGTTAAAAAACTAAAAACTTTTTTTATAATCTTCCTACTTGGTTTAATTATCAATAAGTTTGCTTATTCAGGCGCAACGGGCAATTTAACAGAAAACAAATATGAGTCATATTTGCACTTTCTTCAAGGATTGATATATCTAAAAAAGAATGCTACAGAAAAAGCAAAAATAGAATTTGAGAAAACAATTGAACTTGACAAAGATGCAGTTTCCGCCTATAAAGAACTTATAATAATATATTTACAACTTGACAAAATAGAAAAAGCAAAAGAACTTGCAAAAAAAATAAAAGAAATCTCAGACGACATAAACACAGGTTTATTTTTAGGAAGCATTTATACACTACTTGGAGATACAACCAGCGCCATAACTGAATATAATTCGGTACTTGAGAAAGAACCAGATAATACAGAAGCAATATTAGTGTTAGCAAGTATTTACTCTAATATTGACTTTGAAAAAGCACTTACCTACTGGGAAAAATACATAAAACTTAACCCTGACTCAAGTGAAGCACTCTTTAGAAAATCTCTGACTTTGAAAAAACTCAAAAGAACTGAAGATGCGAAAAAGATATTAGAACATATAGTTGAAAAAAATCCAGAGGATATACTCTTTCACATAACGTTGGCAGATTTATATGAAGAGGAACAAAATTATAAATCTGCTGCTGAAGAAATTTTAAAATGTATTGATTTTATCCCGAACACTTTTTCTTTTTATGTAAGAGCTGGTGAATTATATTATTTAGCAAAAGAATATGACAAAGCAAAAGACCTTTTTGAAAAAGCACTAAAAATTATTCCAGATGACACTACCACTTCATTCTGGCTTGCGCTCATCTATGAAGAAAAAAAAGATTGGAATTCAGCAATAAACTTACTTGAGAAAACTCTTCCCAAAAACCCTGATATCTTAGTGTATTTACGTCTAAGTTATTATTACTCTCAAGTTGGTAGAACAAATAAATCTGTAAGGTTATTGGAAAAAGCAAAAAAGATTGGTCCTGAAACTGCAGAAATCAATTTTTTCTTAGGGCTTGCCTATATGGATTTAAAAAAACACAAAAAAGCAGAAAAATCTTTTTTAAGGGCAATTGATTTGAACTCAAACTTTACTGAAGCATATTTCTATCTTGGCGTTATATATGAGCAAACAAAAAGATTTGAAAAATCTATACCATATTTCAAAAAAGTTATAGAAAATGACCCAAAAAATGCAAATGCTATGAATTATCTTGGCTACTCTTATGCGGACAGAAATATAAATTTGAATGAAGCAGAAGAACTCATTAAAAAAGCATTAGAGATTGAACCTGAAAACGCAGCATTTATTGACTCTCTTGGCTGGGTATATTTCAGAAAAGGCGAATATGAAAAAGCAAAAGAATATCTTGAAAAAGCAATTGAAAAATTAAAAGACCCTGTAATTTATGAACATCTCGGAGATGTAGAAACTACCCTGGGGGATAAATCAAAGGCAATCCAATATTACAAAAAAGCAATCGAACTTGATAAGAAAAACAAAAACCTTAAGAAAAAACTCAAGTCATTAGAATGAAACTTTTCTCGCCAGCAAAAATAAATTTGTCCTTAAAAATTTTAGGCAAAAGAAAAGATGGGTATCACAATATAAAGTCAATTTTTCAGACAGTTTCCCTATATGACGAAATTTTTATATCAAGCACAAAAAGTGATAAGGAGATAGAGTTTGTATGCAAACCTGAAGTTACAAAAAATCCAGAAGAAAATCTTGCCTATAAAGCCTGGGAACTTCTCAAAGAGCACACAGGAGAAAAAAGAAAAGTTAAAATAGAAATTATAAAAAATATCCCTGTAGGAGCCGGGCTTGGTGGTGGTTCATCAGACGCAGGTTCAATTCTAAAAGGACTGGCAAAATTCTGGGATATAAAAATTTCCATAAATGAATTGAAGAAACTCGCTTTGAAACTGGGCGCAGATGTCCCTTTTTTTCTTTATGGAGGGAAATGTCTTGTAGAAGGAATTGGTGAAAAAATAAGAAAATTGAATCCAGAAAATCAAGAGAGAAATAATTATATACTTCTTATCTGGCCTGGATTTGGAATACCAACAAAAGAAATTTATGAAATGTTTGATAAGTTTTATTGTAAGAAGAAAGTTTATACAACTCAATATCCGATTAACGACCTGGAAGAAGTTGTTTTCAGAAAATATCCTGAACTAAAAAAAATAAAGGAAAAACTCATAGAATTAGGAGCAAAATTTAGTTTGATGTCTGGAAGTGGTTCAACTATATTCGGAGTATTTGAAAAAAGAGAGAGCGCGGTCAAGGCAAAAAATCAATTCAGAAAATACAAAACATGGCTGGTTAGACCTGTCTATAGAGTTTCAAGCAGTTGATTAATTTTTTTTATAAGATTCTGTTTTGACTGAAATCCTACAGACCTTTCAACTGGTTTTCCATTCTTAAAAAATACAATAGTAGGTATTGCCATTATATTAAACTCCGAAGCAAGTTTCTGATTTTCATCTACATTAACTTTACACACCTTAACTTTTCCTTCAAATTCTTTCGCAATTTCTTCAATAATAGGTGCTATCATCTTACATGGACCACACCATTCGGCCCAGAAATCGACAACAGCTACTCCACTTGACTCGTTAATCTCCTGTTTGAAATTCTTATCAGTTAGAATAATTTCAGACATATTAAAATATCTCCTTTCTTTTTGGTGGAGGTGCGGGGAATCGAACCCCGGTCCAGAAATATCCAGATAAGACATCTACAGGCTTAGTCCAGATATGGTTCTCGTCTGTAGTTTGCCTCTGAACGGGGCGCTACAGACCAGCCACAGATTAAGTTTTCCTTCTAAGGTCGTTGTAGCAGACGCCTTAAAAGTAATCCTGAGTTTTGAACGTTGTCTGTTCTATCAGGAGTCAAACAGCAACGCGCTGCCTAATTCAACTTAGGCTGCATATGCATAGGTGTTTGCACCTGTTTGTAAGTGGTCGAATTTTTCGTCCACCAAACTGGCGGACTCGCCCGCCAGAGGCGGACTCGCCCGCCAGAGGCGGGCTCGTGGCCTCCGACCAACCACGACCTGCAGTCATTATCTGAAAATATTCCTGTCGAGCCCTGGTCACCCCCCACTCTTGTCGCTTGTCCGCCAGTCCTTTTGGCGGACACCCTTACGGGCAACTTCGTTGCCTCGCAAAGTAAGGTTGTTTTGCTTTGCTCGGTGCTCCACAAGGGGGGCTCTGCCCCCCGTTACATCGTCGCTCGCTCCCTGCCTACGCTAAACTAACGCTACGGCAGTCGCTCGCTGAACCCCCCGAACCGGTTTTGTCTTTTGTCGCACCCTTACGGGCAACTTCGTTGCCTTTTTTGTCGCAACCTCTTGAAAAATTGTCTTAACAAACCACTACATTTTTTCTGTAATTCCGGCCCAACTTTTTCTTTTTTGAAAGAAAATTTTCTATTCAGTTTGTAATAATTGCTTTCACAACCATAAACAACTTTTGAGATTCTTGATTGCTCAATCGCATGTTTGCACATTTGGCAGGGTTCAAGAGTAGTATATAATATGCAACCTGTTAGTCGCCAGTTTTTCATTTTCTTAGCAGCCCGACGAATCGCTATTATTTCAGCATGTGCTGTTGGGTCTTGCAATGTTTCAACAAGATTGTGACCGCGGCCTATGATTTTTCCATCTTTTATTATCAAAGAGCCAACAGGAATTTCACCTTTTTTATATGCCTTTTTTGCTTCTTTTAATGCTTCATCTATATATTTTAGATGACCTATATCCACTTTAGGTTCACAGAATTTGCGCCCGGCGCGACTCGAACGCGCAACCTACTGGTTCGTAGCCAGGCGCTCTATCCAGTTGAGCTACGGGCGCATGGAAATTTAAGAAATTGTATTTTTATTTCCAGAATTAAATATATAAAAATTTTAGAATTTTGTCAAAATCATGGATACAAAAAATGAATTGCAAGAATTTAAAAAATTTAGTATAAAGTTAATGCAAGAAAGAAATTTACTTGAATGAGGCCACAGCGATGAACAAAAAAATAATTATTTTGATATATCTTGCAGTTGCTTTTTCAACCACTATTTGTCACGACTGGTTTATTGACTGGCGACTTCAAGAAATAAGAAAAACACTCCATGAACAAGTTATAAACCACCAAGCACCAGCGCCAATTCAATATAGAATCCTTATCCACTATTTAGCAGAATTTTTAATAAAACTTGGTATACCTTTCCGAGAATCATATTTATTCATACGCGTGTTGTTTACATTTCTGTCCGCATATTTATTCCACAATTTTTTGTCAATCTGGTTTAACCCAATAATAAGCATCTGTGGCGTTTTATATTTGCTTGCTGTTTTGCCTTTAACATATATCAGATACTATATGCAACCAATGGACTTGCCAAATCTATTTTTCTTTTTATGTGGTTATTTAGTTATATCTAAGAGAAAGGACTTTCTACTTTTACCTGTCATAATTGTAGGAATGTTGAATAGAGAAACTACAATTTTGTTAGTTTTAGTATATCTTTTCTTTAGATGGGATGAATTGAAACTTAGCAAATTATTTTTGAGAACTGGAATTATGTTTATATCAGGAATGGCTATATATATCGGACTCAGATACATTTTCTCAATAAGGTCTTATTACTCTGATCTCTATTACCTTGATTTTAATCTAACTGATATAAGAACATATTTCTATGCTTTATGTTTATTTGGCCCTTTTGCCTTCCTGTCATTTTATAAATTTAATGAGAAACCGAAATTTCTGAGAAGGGCAATACTTATGATACCATTCTTTGTGATAATTCATTATACTATGACAATAATGATTGAACCAAGATTGTGGTTACCAATCTTACCTTTAATAGTTGCGTCAGGATTGTTTTCAATCACACCAAAAGAATTCAAAAAATCTCATATTGAAAACGCAAAAATATCATCTCCTAAGAACTACTCAAAATTTTCCTATTTTATGTTTCTTGGAATGTTTCTAATATTTTTCGTAGGATTTTTCAGATATTACCAAGAACTACACTTAAAAAATAGAAACACAGAAAAAATCATAGAAAATATATTGGCTGAAAGTTCAAGGTACAAATATGCAGGCTGGTATCAACGTGCCATTGAAGAATTAAAAAGAGGATTAATTTTTCAACCTGAAAATGCTGAATTACATTACCAATTAGGTTTAATTTATGCATACAACTTAAATCAACCAGAAAAAGCAATAGAGCATTTCCAAAAATGTCTAAAATATAACCCTTATCATCTATATAGAGACCAAATCAAAAATGAAATTCAAAGGTTAGAATACTATTGTAGAAGAGAAAAGTCACCAACATAAATAAACATATCAATAATTTTTTTCAAAAGGGCAAGCCGATTTTTGCAAAGTGATTCATCTTCAACCATAACCATTACTTTATCAAAAAAACTGTCTATTGGCTGGCGAAGAAGAACAAGTTTTTTAAGAACCTCAAGATATTTTTTTTGTTGTACTAAAGGTTGAATCTCTTGTTGAATCTTCTCAGCATTCCTATAAAGTTCTTTTTCTTCTGGTTCAATAAATTTATCAACTGCTAACTCCTTACTGCTAACTGCTAACTGCTTTTTCTGCGCCTGTTTTATTATATTTGATGCTCTTTTATATCCAATTATAAGTGGCTCAAACTCAGGTAGTTTACGAATCTCTTTTATCGCTTTTATTTTTTCTTCTGTCTCAGATAAGTTCTCGAATCCACATGACAAAACAGCGCGAACCTCATCAAATTTATAACCCATATCTGTAAAAATTGTTTCAAGTCGCTGATGGAAAAATTCAAGAACAGAATTAATAAGTGACGAACTATTAACAACGGCTGTCTGTGGCAATCCAGATATTGCCTTTTCAATAAGGCCTTTAATTGAAATATCCAGTTTTTTTTCAAGGATTATTCTTAAAAGTCCTATTGCCTGACGACGAAGACCATAAGGGTCACTTGTTCCTGTTGGTACTAGTCCAACTGCAAAATCGCCAACTATTGTATCAATTTTATCTGCAATTGAAACAACTGTTCCACACAATGTCTTAGGAATTTCTCCCTGCGAGGTTAAAGGCCAGTAGTGTTCTTCTATTCCTTTTGCAACTTCTTCTTGTTCACCACTTTTTAATGCATAGATTCTCCCTGCTATTCCCTGAAGTTCTGGAAATTCATATACAAGTTCTGTTGCAAGGTCTGCTTTTGATAGTTCTGCTGTGCGAACTATAGTATCTTTGTCATCAATCCATTTTGATATTTCAATGATTCTTTGTGTTTTGTCATAATATGTCCCTAACTTTTCTTGAAAAACAATTTCTTTTAGTTTTGAAACTCTTTCTGAAAGCGGTTTCTTCAGATCTCTTTCATAAAAAAACTTTGCATCGTTCAATCTTGCAGAAAGGACTCTTTCATAACCTTCTCGGACAATTTCCTGATATTCAGAAGGACCATTTCTTATTCCTACAAAATAATTCGTAAGTTCATTTTTTTCATCAACAACAGGAAAAAATTTCTGATTTTTTTCAAGACAGGTTATTATTACTTCTTTTGGAAGTTGAAGGAATTTTTCATCAAATTTTCCAACTACTGCTGAAGGGTATTCAACCAAAAAATTTACTTCATTCAAAAGTTCTTCGTTTAATTTTACTTTTGCATTATACTTTTTAACCGCCTGTTCTAATATTTTTTTTATTATTTCTTTCCGCTGATTGAAATCAACAATAACATAATTATTTTTAAGCGCCTGAACATATTTTTGTGGCTCCTGAATTTTTATTTTCTTATTTGAAATAGTATAAAGACCATAAGTAAAATTAGTCGACTTTACATCTGCAATTTTAAGTTTAACCGTTTTGTTCCCATATAAAGCAAGTATGTTTCTTATTGGCCTTGCAAAACGAATATTTTCAGAGGACCAAATCATCGTCTTTGGAAAAGAAATTCCAAGAATAATTTTTGTAAATATTTCTGGCAAAAGTTTTTCTGTTTCAATACCGCCTATATTTTTTATAACACAGAGATATTCACCTTTTTGTTTTCTTTTGACTTTTAACTCGGAAGGATCAACACCTTGAGTTTTTGCAAAACTAAGCCCCGCGTTAGTAAAATTTCCATTTTTGTCTTTTGCTACACTGAGGGGAGGGCCAACAATTTCGATTGATTCTTGTTTTGTTTTTTCTGAAATTTGTTCTATATAAACAGTTAACCTTCTTGGGGTTGCATATATTTTTATTTCTTTAAAATCAAGTTTTTGCTCAGTTAACAAATTACCAGATTTATTCCTTAATTCATCTATTACGGATGGAAAAAATCTTGCTGGAATTTCTTCTGTATAAATTTCTAAGAGTGCATCTTTAGGCATTTTATTTCAATTTTACTGTGCTTTGCTTAACACCTGAACAAGTTCGGGGCTACTTTTATAACACATCTTTTAAGGCAAACATGAAGGTTTGCTTTATTTGGCACCGCAAGGCGGTGCGACTACATAGGCACGCCATGGGCGTGCAGCTACAGGTATATTATTTTACGGATGCCAAATATTCTCTTGCGACACTGCTGGCTAAATTTCTTACTCTCAATATATATGAAGTTCTTTCTCCAACAGAAATTGCACCTCTTGCATCAAGTAAATTAAAAAGGTGTGAACACTTTAAAACAAAATCATAAGCAACTAAAACTAAACCTTTTTCAATCAATCTTTTTGCCTCTGATTCGCAATCGTCAAAATGCCTTTTTAAGATAGAAACATTACTTTCTTCAAAATTGTATTTTGAAAATTGTTTTTCATCTTCAAGATGAATCTCGCCATAAGTTACATCTTTTGACCACAATATATCATAGACAGAGTCCTTTTTTTGAGAAAACATTGCAAGCCGTTCAAGACCATAAGTTAATTCTACTGAGATTGGGTTTAAGTCAATACCGCCAACCTGTTGAAAATATGTAAACTGAGTAATTTCCATTCCATCAAGCCAGACCTCCCAGCCAAGCCCCCATGCACCTAATGTAGGTGATTCCCAGTCGTCTTCTACAAATCTTATATCATGCTGTCTTAAATTTATACCTATTTTTTTGAGTGAAGAAAGATAAATCTGCTGGATGTTTTTTGGTGCTGGTTTAATTATTACCTGATATTGATAATAGTGCTGAAGGCGATTTGGATTTTCACCGTATCTTCCATCTGTGGGCCTACGAGAAGGTTCTACATAAGCAACTTTCCAAGGACTCGGACCAAGGCATCTCAAAAAAGTTGCAGGATTGAAAGTCCCTGCTCCCTTTTCTATGTCATAGGGTTGCCATATAAGACAGCCATATTTTGACCAGAATCTGTTGAGGACAAAAATAATTTCCTGGAAGGTCATCTATTTATTGGCTTGATTTTGTTTCTTCTTCCACTCTCGCCACTGTTTTGCATATTTTGTTATCCATTCAAGGCATGCCTTCTCTCCAAGGTCATAACCTGCTTTTTCTGATTCAATCCATTTATATTTTAACATCTCTTCAAATTGTTCCTTCAAATCTTGTTTTATTCTTTCCTGTCTCCATTTTTTTGACTGATTTTGTATCCAATCTCTGACCGCATATTCTATCCCAACATCATAGCCCATTTTTTGAGATAAAAAATATTTGTGAGTGTCAATTGCTTGCAATTCTTCTTCAGTCAAATCCTTAATTAATTCCTGAAGTTCTTTGTCTTTTGAATGCATTAAGTCATCAGGAACCATTTTAAGTTTTTCCTCCCTTTTCCAAAAACTTTTGAATCATTTTTTCTAAAGAACTCAAAAATGCCCTCACCCCGAATTGAACGGGGACAACAAGCTCCGGAGGCTTGTGCTCTATCCAATTGAGCTATGAGGGCCTAAAAGCGATGGCAAATCTCTTAAGGCCAATTCAAGTTTTGAAACATTTTTGCCACCGCCCTGTGCAAAATCCTTCCTACCTCCAGCTGAGCCGTCAATAATTTTAGCAAAATTTTTTGCTATATTCAAAACATCAAAACCTTTTTCAACAACATCTTTTGTTGCTGAGATTACAAAGGAAACCTTCTCTGGTGTCACATTCAAAACAAGAATGACTTTATTTGATTTTAATTTATTTTTAAGGTTATCTACTACAATCCTTAAATTTTTTTCAGTAATATTTGAATCAGAAAATCTTTTCACCAATAAGTTTATCCCATCTTTTAGAGGATATTCTGTAACTTCTTCTGAATCTAAATTCTTAGAACCAGTCCTCAAATTTTCTATTTCTCTTTCCAACTGTTTTTGTTTTTCAAGAACAGAATTGAGTTTATTCAAAATATCTTTCTGTGAAACTTTAAGTTTTTCAGATATTTTCTCAAGTGTCTCTTTTATTTCATTGAGATACTCTACTGCAACAGGGCCACAAACTGCTTCTATTCTTCTTAAACCACTACCAATTGAAGAATCACTCAATATCTTAAAAAGTCCTATTTCACCAGTGTTTTTACAATGAGTCCCTCCGCATAGTTCTACACTATAGGCAGTTTCAGGTGAATCTCCTATATAAACACATCTAACTTCGTTTTGATATTTTTCTCCAAAAAGCGCCATAGCATTCCATTTTTTTGCCTGTTCTAAAGTTGTAATAACTGTATTCACAGGAATACACTCCATAATTTTTTCTTGAACAATCTCTTCTATGCGATTTATTTCCTGTTGCGTAAGTGCCTTGAAATGTGTAAAATCAAATCTAAATCTGTCGTATGAAACAAGCGAACCTGACTGGGTTGCATGCTCACCAAGAACGGTTCTTAATGCTTTATGAAGTAAATGCGTTGCAGTGTGATGTTTCATTATTTTTTTCCTTCTTTTTATATCAATCTCTGCTATTACTTTGTCACCAACTGAAAAATTGCCTTTTAGTATTCTTGCCTTATGAATGAAAACATTTTCTATTTTTTTTGTATCCAGAACCTCTGCTTCACCATTTCCTCTTATAGTTCCTGTATCTCCAACTTGACCTCCTGACTCTGCATAAAAAGGTGTTTTATCTAAAATTATTTCAACTTCTTTTCCCTCGCCTATTATCCCAATAATCTCTGACTCACAACAAAATCCTTCATATCCAACAAACTCTGATGGCTTAAATTTCTTGTAGATTTTATTGTCCTGCACATCTATTCCCTTCCAGGATGCTTTTGCTACTAACTTTGCCTGCTCCTGTGCATTCAAAAATTCTTCCTGATTAAATGAAAGATTGTGCTCCTGCAATATCTCTTTTGTAAGTTCTGGTGGAAAACCATAAGTATCATAAAGATTAAAAACATCTTTACCTGAAAGAATTTTTTTGCCACTCTTTTTAGCATCTGTTATCAAAGAATTAAGAATTTCCATTCCAGAATCAAGTGTTTCTAAGAATTTTTCTTCCTCCATTTTTGTTATTGTAGCAATGTTTTCTCTTCTTAAAGAAAGTTCAGGATAAACATCTTTCATAAGTTCAACTGTTTTTGCACTTAGTGTATAAAGAAATGGCCTATCAAGACCAATCAGTTTTGCCTGACGGATAGCGCGTCTTATAATTCTTCTGAGTATATATCCTCTGCCTTCATTTGATGGCAATACCCCATCTGAGATTAAAAATGTCAGTCCACGAACATGGTCTGATATTACATTAAAAGCAATTTTATGTTTTTCTTCTAAATCTTTTATTCCAACAATCTCTTTAATTTCTTCTATTAACGGGATAAAAAGGTCTGTGTCAAATACGGATTTTCTATTGTTAACAACCGCACAAAGACGCTCAAGTCCCATTCCTGTATCAATATTCTTCTGTGGAAGCGGTAAAAGTTTTCCGTTTTGCTGTCTGTCAAACTGTGTAAAAACAAGATTCCATACCTCAAGCCACCTGTCACAATCACAACCAGGCAGACAATCTTTTTTGCCACAACCAAATTCTTTACCTAAATCATATATTATTTCAGAACAGGGACCACAGGGACCGGTTGGACCCATATTCCAGAAATTTGTATCTTCGGAAAGTTTATATATTTTATCTTCTTTGACAATTTTTTTCCAGATGTCATATGCCTCATCGTCTTCTTTATAAACTGTTATATAAAGTTTATCTGCTGGAAGAGAAACTTCTTTTGTCAAAAACTCCCATGCCCATTCTATTGCAGATTTCTTGAAATAATCACCAAAAGAAAAATTGCCAAGCATTTCAAAAAAACTTAGATGTCTTGGTGTATAGCCAATTTTTTCTAAGTCAGATGTTCTGAAACATTTCTGGCAGGAAGCCGCTCTTGGTGGTGAAATTTTTTCTTCACCGAGAAAAAATTTCTTGAATTGAACCATCCCTGCGGATGTAAAAAGTAAAGTTGGGTCACTCTTAGGAATTAGAGAATCAGAAGGGACAATATTATGGTTATAATTCTTGAAAAAATCTAAAAACTTTTTTCTTATCTGGCTACTTTTCATTCTTTCTTTCAATAATTTTAACAGAATTTTTCTGCATCTCTAAGAAGTCATTCCATTTAAGGTTTGCTTTTTTTAGAATTTTTTTGATTTCTTTTTCAGTTATAATGTTCTCGGGCGAATGTGTATCTGTATTAAAAACCATATTCGTTTTATATTTCTTAGCAAGATTTGCTACATGAAGATTTGTATCCCTGTGACCTTTGCGTGATGTTATTTCAAGATAGACATTTTTTTCT
>Ga0123519_10010523_pt1 | contig 13764 bp, 10 predicted proteins | sample YelNatPaOPRAMG02_FD_87396 | JGI IMG/M metagenome (GOLD analysis project Ga0123519, IMG submission 87396) | Hot spring microbial communities from Yellowstone National Park - Yellowstone National Park OP-RAMG-02 (version 2) | ecosystem: Environmental > Aquatic > Thermal springs > Hot (42-90C) ...
CTTGGTCAATGAGTCCGGGGGGAACTTGTATGTGAATATCGAGGGGTTTGGCCCTTCCCCCACTTATGTTCCTAAGGGTATTCCTTACGCCAACGAGACCGTGGTGGACATCAATGCCAGCAGCTTCGGCGTGAACCGGAGGATCAGGACATATGTTCCGAATGTCGAGACCGCAAACAGCTGGGATAATAATACCCATTCAGCCGATTTTAATACCGCCAATGCTAATATTAGCATTCCTGATAGTCTTAGCCTGCGGCTGAGTAAATTCACGGTGGAGGCATGGGTATATCCGCGTTCCACGTCATCCAGCTGGCAGCCGTTGGTGACGAAAGAAAATTCGGGATCGAGGAATTACGGATTATACATTATCCCCAATACCACAAAAATTCACTTTTCGTTTCAAGCTGCGGATTGTACTACATGGCGAAGCTATGACAGCAAAGGTTCCATACTGTTGAATTCCTGGAACCATATTGCTATGACTTATGACGGTTCTGTCTTCGCATTGTACATTAATGGGTCGCTGGATAACTCCATAAACTTGGTTTCAACGGTCTGTAACGCGGCCAATCCAGTAATTATAGGGCATGGTTCGGGAGGCACATATAGCGATTTCAACGGCTTGATGGACGAGGTTCGGATATGGAACATAGCGCGGAGCGGCATCCAGATTAGCACCGCCATGGGTTCGCAACTTACGGGGACGGAGACTGGTTTGGTTGGCTATTGGCGCTTGAACGATGGGGACGGTGTTGTCGCAGTTGACAGTTCGGCCTACGGCAATAACGGAACTCTTCTTAACGGCGTCAGTTGGTCCGACAATACGCCTTTTCCTTGAGAGAGACGGAATAAAAACCTGGCGAATGCCATTTTAGCTTAGAGGAAACTCTGCCTGTAGGCCATGGTAGTAGTATAGGATAATCACCACCGCACGCCGGAAGGCGGGGATAAATCAAACCTAGAGCCGAAGGCGGAGAGGAAGTCGGCCGCGGGTAACCTTGCTCAGCCAGCACGGATAGCGAAGCGGCCGCCCGCAGATAAAAGGAAACCCCGGACTGAAGTCCGGGGAAGAGATTAAGGTGTTTACTTTTACCGCGGGATCTTAATAGTCTGCCCGGGTTTTAAAGTGAACGGACTTTTGAGATTATTGAGCGTGGCGATGGTCGTCCAACTGATACCGTATTTTTGGCTGATGTTGAATAGCGTATCGCCTTTCTGAATCTTGTATTCCTCGAACTGGATGCCGCTGTCCGCTGGTTCGGTTTTAACATCACTGGCCCCCAATACCTGCGGAACGGCCTGGCCGGCGGAGTCGCTGTTTTTGCCGCTAAGCACCAGCCGGAATGAATTGACGGTCAGGCCCAGCGCGATGACGAGAAAAACCACGCTGCCGATCTTCATGATTCGGTTTTGGGAATATCCGCGCCCCACGCCAAACTTTAGGCGGGGCGACAGCTGGATTTTTTTTTGGGAGTTGCGCATTTATCTTAACTTTTCAAGATTGGATTTTGGGAGGATAATTTGGTTTCTGCAAAATTCTACAGTCGCAACTTTATTCATAGTTATTTTACAATACTAAATACCAAATGGCAATTGGGGATAACTTTTTTCGGCAACCGGCCAGCGGGCGAACACGGTAAGATTGCCACAAAACGAAAGTGGATCCCTCATATTTAAAAGGCTTGTTGTTTACCGGCAGACCGTTTTTCATTAGCGATTTTAGCGAAAAAAGATTATAATTAAATTATGGATAAGCGAGAAATCAAAATCAGGATAGAGAAACTGCGGGAGCAGATAGAGGACTTGCGCTACCGTTATCACGTCTTGGATGATCCCAAGGTCACCGATGATATCTACGAATCGCTGACCCGCGAACTGAAAGCTCTGGAAGACCAGTATCCTGAGTTTAAGGACGCGAATTCTCCGACCAACCGCGTGGCAGGCAAGCCCTTGGACAAGTTTGTCAAGGTCAAACACAACGTGCGGATGGTCTCTCTTAACGACGTATTCTCCAAGGAAGAACTGGAAGCCTGGGAAAAGCGGGTTAAGAAGCTGCTGTCGCCTTCCGCGAAGGTGGAGTATTTCTGTGAACTCAAATTGGACGGATTATCCGTTTCATTGATATATAAGAATGGTGTTTTCGTCCAGGGGTCCACCCGCGGCGACGGCCTTGTCGGCGAAGACATTACCCAGAACTTAAGGACCATCCAGTCAATACCGCTCAAACTCCGCGCGCCTTATCCGGAATATGTAGAGGTGCGCGGCGAGGGGATAATGTCCAAGAAGGTCCTGCGCGAACTGAACGCGAAATACGAAAAAGAAGGAAAACCACTTTTAGCCAACACGCGCAATGCCGCGGCCGGTTCCCTGCGCCAGTTGGACCCTAAGTTGGCCGCGGAACGGAGACTGGAGTTTTTTGCGTGGGACATAGCGCAAATTCGAAATCCGAATATCGAAATCCGAAACCATTCCGACAAGCATCGGTTATTGCGGGAATTAGGGTTTAAGGTGGATGCGCATGAAATGAAATGCGCGGACCTTGGTTGCGTGGAAAAGTTCATCGATGAGATCGGCAATATCCGCGCGGACCTGCCTTACGGCACGGATGGGGTGGTGGTGTCCGTGGACGATTTGTCTTTGCAGGACCGGCTGGGAATAGTGGGCAAGGCGCCGCGGTATATGGCGGCTTTCAAGTATCCGGCGGAACGGGCCACGACTGTCATTAAAGAAGTGATCTGGAACGTGGGCAGGACAGGAGTGCTGACGCCGGTGGCCATATTTGAGCCAACGCTGGTGGCCGGTTCAACAGTCGCCAAAGCAACTTTGCATAACCTGGATATGATAAAAGAAAAGGATATCAGAATAGGCGATACGGCAGTTATCCAAAAAGCGGGCGATGTTATTCCCGAAGTGGTCGAAGTCCTGCCGAAGATGAGAACAGGGAAAGAGAAACCTATAAAAGTACCGGAAAAGTGTCCGGTGTGCGAGGGGAGAGTGGAGCGCCGAGAGTCGCGTACAATATCGCACAGCACTGATTCTTATCTCATAAAGGTCAATGAACATAATAAGAGTGCTCACAAAAACTTGATACAAGAGCCTAACAAAAAACCTCAATTATTATCAGTAGCATATTATTGTACCAACCCACAATGTCCAGCCAAGAACCGCCGCTTTTTGCAGCACTTCGTTAACGTATTGGAAATCTACACGGTCGGACCGAAAATATTGGACCGGTTCCAGGAAGAGGGGTTAATCTCCGACGCGGCTGATCTTTTCACTTTAAAGAAAGAGGATATAGAAGGGATGGAGCGGTTCGGGGAGAAGTCGGCCGAGAACATCATTAATTCCATTAAGGGTCATCGCGAAGTGAGTTTGGCCCGGTTCATCAATGCGCTTGGGATACTGCATGTGGGCGAACAGACAGCCGAGGACTTGGCCGAGCATTTCGGCAGCCTGGAAAAATTAATGGATGCCTCGCTGGACGAAATAAACTCTATAGAGAACGTAGGCGACGTCGTGGCCAAGAGCGTGTATGATCATTTCCATACCAAGGAGAACCTTAAGTTTATTCAAAAGCTGATGAAAAACGGGGTCCGCGTGCAGCCCTACAAGCTACAAGCTACAAGCTACAAGCTGAAAGGCAAGACCTTTGTCATTACCGGTACATTGGACAGTATGAGCCGCGACGAAGCCAAGAAAAAGATTAAGGAATTTGGGGGCAAGGTCACGGAATCCGTATCAAAAAACACCTCCTATGTAGTAGTCGGAAGCGACCCGGGTTCCAAATACGACAAGGCGATGAAATTGGGGGTGCCGATTTTGGATGAAAAACAATTTTTAGAGTTACTGAAATAGTTCAGTAACTAGTTCAGTAGCAAAAACAAAACTATGGCGCAAAGAAAAATGGAGCAGCATAATATCCGCAAGCTTTCCAAAGCCGGGGGTGGCAAGAGTTTTGTGGTGACCTTGCCGATTGAATATGTCCGCAAATTAAAGTGGAAAGAGAAGCAGAAGCTGAAAGTGGAGTTGAAGGGTAGGCATATTATGATAAAAGACTGGAAGTAATAACGATTGCCAAAGATTCCCTTTGACAGCAGCTGTCAAAGGGAATCTTTGGTAAAGTTTACAATAAACATAAAAATTAACCAGGCGCGCGGGATTGGACCGGCGCCTGGTTTGGCGTTGTGGTTGTCATTCGTTCAACCGTCCTTCGGACAATCCTCCCCTCCGAAAGTAAGGGCCGGTGAAAACGGGGGAGGCGAAGCTGCTGACAGCCGAGGTCTCGTCATCGAATATCTCAAAGATCTTGTAAAGTCCGGTGACCCGCAACAGTTCGCGAATGCGTTTGGTTGGGTTGAGCAGCTTGAGTTGCCCGTCCTGGCTGGCAACGGCGGCGAAAGCGCTATACATCTCACCGATTCCTGAACTGTCGACATAGGTTACATCCGCGAAGTTCAGCACGATCCTCTTACGGCCGCCCCTGAGTTCGCCGCGGATCCTTTCCCCGAGAAGACCCGTGCCTCCCTCCATCGTTATCCGGCCCCGCGCATCAATGACGACGATATCTTCCACCTGTCGGATCGAAAAATTTGCCGACATTTCGGCACCTCCTTCACGCTTAGGCTAGCAAAAAGCTGGAGGGGGAGTCAATTTTGTTGCAAGTATCAAATACGTAGTAGTAAGTATTAAGCTTAATACCTATTACTAACAGCTTGCTATTATCAAATGTGGGTAAAATGTGGAAAATATGGGGGTTTTTGGGGTGTATACCCGCATAAATAAGAGAAAAAAATTTATGCTTAATTTATCGGCAAAACCCTTGACATCAATTCAAATATCATCTAAAATTGATATTACGATAAGTCAACAAACGGACATATGAGGAATAGCAAATTATTGAGCACAAAAATGCGGTTTATGTAACTGGCGTATTTTGTACGGCTTACATAACCGCTTAAAGCGGTTTTTTTGTGCCCTAGCTAAATTTGCTCTCTCCTTTCCGTCCCCATATCTGAAATAACCTTGAAAATTGTCCCCGCGCATTTACTGCTCACCGATCTTCGGCGTACCATCTTTACGAAGGGTATACAGGCCTTGTAAGAACGGGGTTCGAGCAGTAGTTGTGCGGCGGCAATGGATAGCAGCTTGAAAACCGAATAAGGGTATCTATATATTAAGCTTTAACCACTTAATATATAGAATGTAGATTCAAGTCATTGAACATTGTATCCTAAAGCAGTTTGTTCATCAGATCAGTTGGAAGTTCTTAAAGTTCGTAAAGTCAATAAAGTAATTGCAGTTTGCAGTAACTTCATGGCTTCTAACTTTATAACTTTATAGACTGATTTTGGTGGTCACGAATTGCTAGTCAAACAATTGAGTCAAAACAGACAAGGGTATATGGTGGATGCCTTGGCAATATGAGCCGATGAAGGACGTAGGAGCCGACGAAACTCCTCGGGGAGCTGGCAAACAAGCTTTGATCCGGGGGTGTCCGAATGGGGAAACCCATCCTAATGGAAGATTAGGATGCCTATGCGCTGAGGAGCGCGTAGCGCGGGAACCGTGCGAAGTGAAACATCTCAGTAGCACGAGGAAAATAAATCAATCCGCACCTCACTAGCGTTCGGCGCAAGTTGAAAGTTATTAAGTTCCAAGTTATCAAGCCTGCAGGAATGCAGCCGCTTTGAACTTAATAGCTTGATAACTTGCCGACACCGGGCGGTAGCGAGGTGCGGCGAGATTCCGTCAGTAGTGGCGAGCGAAAGCGGAAACATATAGATATTTATTCGTTGGATTTGATTATAGTATCCAGCGAATAAATATTCTATTAGCCCAAACCTATCAAGTGTTTTCTTGGGTCGCAAGACTTAGGGATTAAAGCTTACAGGCGTTGCTTGATAGGTGTAATAAGTTGAGGTGGTTGCGGATCTGTAAATCCGCAGGGAAATTATGTTTGCTGTGTAGCAGAACACGCCTGGAACGGCGGACCAAAGAGGGTGATAGTCCCGTATCGCGAAACACCTTGCAATTTCCTCATCTTTTCTTGAGTACAACCAGACACGAGAAATCTGGTTGGAAGTCAGGTCGACTAAGATCTAAGGCTAAATACTCATATTGACCGATAGCGAACAAGTACCGTGAGGGAAAGGTGAAAAGCACCCCGGAAGGGGAATGAAATAGTATCTGAAACCATATACTTACAAGGAGTCGAAGCGCTAACCGTTTTCCGCAAGGAAAACGGCAGCGTAACGGCGTGCCTATTGAAGAATGATCCAACGAGTTAATCTTACGCGGCTGGTTAAGCTCCAACAAGAGCGAAATCACAGTGAAAGCGAGGACAAAACGTCCGTATTAGGATATTGATCGTCCCGATCAAGCATCGGGACGCTACAATTTCCTAAAAGTCGCGTGAGTTAGACCCGAAACCCGGTGAGCTACGCATGGCCAGGATGAACGTTATGTAAAAGTAACGGGAGGTCCGGACCCACTATTGCTGCAAAAATAGGGGATGAGCTGTGCGTAGGGGAGAAATTCCAATCGAACTGGGTGATAGCTGGTTCTCCTCGAAATAGCTTTAGGGCTAGCGTCGAGAGTTCCCAAGAGAGGTAGAGCACTGAATCGATCCCTGCTGCGCAAGCGGTAGGATCGAACCAAACTCCGAATTCTCTTTGGTCAAGATCTCGGCAGTCAGTCCGTGGGCGCTAAGGTCCATCGGACAAATGGAGAAGAATCCACACCATCGTCTAAGGCCCCCAAATCCTGGCTATAGTGCAAAGGATGTGGGGTTGCTCATACAACCAGGAGGTTGGCTTAGAAGCAGCCATCCTTTAAAGAAAGCGTAACAGCTCACTGGTCAAGCGATCCTGCGCCGACAATATATAGGGGCTAAGTCAGGTGCCGAAGACATGGATCAGCGCGTCTCACTATCGTTCGACGCGCAAGTAGAAAGTGTAAGGTTATAAAGTTATAAAGTAACTGCGGAGACGCAGCCACTTTTAACTTTCAACTTTATAATTTGATAACTTGCGCAGCGAGCGGCAGCGAGATGCGCTGGTGGTAGAGGAGCGTTGTATGCAGGCTGAAGCCGCAGCCGTAAGGCGCGGTGGACAGCATACAAGTGAGAATGTTGGAATAAGTAATATATATAGAGGTGAGAATCCTCTTCGCCGAATATCCAAGGGTTCCAGGGCAACGATCGTCGTCCCTGGGTTAGTCGGTCCTAAGAGCAGGCCCCAAGGGGTATGCCCGATGGACAACACGGTTGATATTCCGTGACCGCTTATAAGTTATCTTGGGCGGGACGCATCACGGTAGTGCGAGCGCTATCTGACTATTAGCGTCGCTGTCTTCGTAGCGTGGAAATCCAGGCAAATCCGGATTTCCTATGAGCTGCATTGCTACCTCGCAAGAGATGCGGTGCAATTCTGTAAACGCGAAAGGACGGAGAAACCTGGCAACGGGAATTCGCATGAACCGAGGTGTCAAGAAAAGCGTCAAAGTTACGCTTATAAGCGACCGTACCGTAAACCGACACTGGTGGATGGGGAGAGAATCCCAAGGCGTCCGGAACAATGTTCGTTAAGGAACTCGGCAAAAAAGCAGGTGTACCTTAGGTATATACCTTTCCCTTTTATATGCTGGGTAATGGAAAGTTTGGGGCGCAGTATGGCAGGCGGACAGCCGCCGAGCATGGCTGCCAGTGTGGACTGGCGGCGGTGTCGTAGTTGTCTAAGGATAATGACCTTAGCTTTACGGCTTATGCATGAGCCAAGCCCCTGGGCGGAGCAATCCGCCCACAAATTCTAGGAGGTAGTATTACTCCCACAATGGGGATGAACCTGTATTATCATCCCCTCCATTACCCAGCATATTAAAAGGGACGCAGCGAAAGACCCCTCCCGACTGTTTACCAAAAACTTAGGTCCGTGCTAAAGCGCAAGCTGATGTATACGGGCTGATGCCTGGCCAGTGTCAGAAGGTTAAACCCCTCGGCGAAAGCTAGGGGGCCAAGCCCTGATGAACGCCGGCAGTAACTATAACTGTCCTATGGTGAACGAATTTCCCGCTTTTTAAGCGGTTTTAGCTGCCATAGTAAAACTTGGCTAAATGCTGGAAACTCTGATGAATCTGACTGTACTATGGTATAATGTAACCATAGAGAAATCTATGGAAACAAAATATTATACCAAGTAAAAATCAAGTCAGTGCAGACAATCAGCAGGAAAAGCTAATTTACTGGATTGTTGGGTTTGTTGACGGCGAAGGAACATTTTCCGTAAGCTTCAACAAAAACAGCACTACGAGTTCTGGTTGGCAAATTTTTCCCGAATTTGTGATTACTCAAGGCGCAAAAAGTTTAAACTCATTGGAAGAAATTCAAAAATTCTTCGGTTGCGGTAAGCTTTATGTAAATCGCCGGAAAGATAATCACAAAGAAAATCTTTACAGGTTCTGCGTAAGATCCTTTAGAGATTTAGAAGAAAAAATTGTGCCATTCTTTCAAAAGCATCCATTAAGGACTGCCAAGAAAGAAGACTTCAATAAATTTGTGCAAATCCTTTCTTTAATTCAGAAAGGAATCCACTTAACCCCGAAAGGGGCAAGTGAAATTGCAAGGATTATTGAAACCATGAACCGTAAAAAACAATCCAGATATTTGCTCTCCTCAGAGACTATACGCCAAGCTTCAATCTAAAATTGAAGAAGATATAGTCCGACCTGCATAGCGATATGCAGAGCAAAGCAGAAATGACTTTGCCTGATGAATAATCATCATGTAACACTTCGAGCGAAATTCCTTGTCGCGTAAGTTGCGACCCGCACGAATGGCATAACGAGTAGGGGACTGTCTTAACGAACATTCCGATGAATTTACAATGGCGGTAAAGATGCCGTCTACCCGCAGCAAGACGGAAAGACCCTATGAAGCTTTACTATAGCGTGTCATTGAAATTAGTTTTTTGTTGTTTAGCATAGGTGGGAGCCTTTGAATCCCGGCCGCTAGGCCGGGGGGAGGCAACAGTGAAATACCACCCTGCAAAGAATTGATTTCTAACCACGGCTTAACCTACCGTGGGACAGTGGCTCGTGGGTAGTTTAACTGGGGCGGTTGCCTCCTAAATGGTAACGGAGGCGTTTATTAAGGTATGCTAGGCGCGGATGGAAATCGCGTCGATAGTGCAAACGCATAAGCATGCTTGACTGCAAGGCCGGCGAGCCGCGCAGGGACGAAAGTCGAAGTTAGTGATCCGATGCGTTCGAGTGGAAGACGCAAAGCCCAACGGATAAAAGTTACTCTAGGGATAACAGGCTGATCCTCTCCAAGAGTCCATATCGACGAGAGGGTTTGGCACCTCGATGTCGGCTCATCACATCCTGGGGGTGAAGAAGCTCCCAAGGGTTAGGCTGTTCGCCTATTAAAGTGGTACGCGAGCTGGGTTCAAAACGTCGTGAGACAGTTTGGTCCTTATCTGCTGTGGGTGTACGAAACTTGAGTGGTCGCATCTCTAGTACGAGAGGACCGAGATGCATAGACCTCTGGTGTACCCGTTGTCCTGTCAAGGGCATGGCGGGGTAGCTAGGTCTAGTTAGGATAAGCGCTGAAGGCATATAAGCGTGAAGCCGTCCACAAAACTAGGTTTCGTTGCCTAGGAGCGATCTTAGGCGAAAGATTCGGGGAAGACTACCCCGTATTCACTGAAGTTTCGACTTGTGAAGTAGCAATATGGATCAAGTCGGGATGGATGTTTATAGGCTGCAGGTGTAAGGCGCGCGAGCGTTTCAGCCGAGCAGTACTAATCAATCGAAAGTTTTGATTCAGCTTTATTTGACTAGCAATTTGTGACTTATGGATAATATAATCCGAATTTACAGATAGTATCCAAATGGCCCGAGTAAGGGAAACATTTGGGGCATTCGGATCCGCCAGCTGGCGGAGAATTCGGGGTAAGAATTATATTGTGATTAAACAGAATTTCAAGATATTGGGTTTTGTCCTAGTCATCCTCGCGGTAGTCGGCGTGTTTCTGGTCCTTTCCAATCCCATAATCAATCTACTTAAGTAGATTGTCCTTCCTCCGGTTCTTTTGACCCTCGTCAAAAGAACCGGAGGGTGGCATTTCCAGCGTGGTCCTACCTGATCCCATTCCGAACTCAGAAGTAAAACACGCACGGGCCGATGATACTCCGGTGCATACCGGCGGGAAAGTAGGTGGCTGCCCGATTATAAAAGACCTGTCTAAACCAGACAGGTCTTTTTTGTTGGGGAATATTAATAGCTCATCCTGTATCAGAGTGTGAAGCGCTATTGGCGCGGGGTTGCCCGCCAATGTTTTAAAGAGGGGTTTTCCATATTTTTTCTAAGCTTAAGCGGGATCTTCCATTTATGGTATAATTAGGATATGGTATTGGCCATAATGATATTTTTATTGGTAGTGAACTTGATCCTGCTGCTCGTCATCTTCAGCGCGTTTTTAGGGTTCGTGATGACGCGGGTGCCGTTCGTCCCTACTCGTGCCTCTGATATAGAATTTTTCGCGAAAGAGCTGGGTATCTCGGAAAAGGATACCTTTTTTGATCTGGGCAGCGGGGATGGCAAGGTCTGTTTTCTGATAGAAAAACAGACTGGCGCCAAGACGTTGGGTTTTGAATTGACCTGGTGGACTCACTGGCTGGCCAGGATCAAACGGATATTCAAAGGGTCCAAGGCTAAATTCGTCAATCAAAACTTTTTCAAACACCCCTGGTCCGAGGCCACGGTAGTATATGGCTACCTTTACCCTCCTCTGATGAAGAGGGTGGAAAAAAAGTTCCTGGCGGACTGCAGACCGGGTAGTTTGGCCGTGATTAGGGATTTTCCTTTCCCTGGCATAAAACCACAACTGGTCTTTAGGTTGCCAAAGAACCATGAGATATACGTTTATCGAAAAAGTGGATAACCTATATTTATGTAGGAAAAAATCCACAAAATAAATGTATAAATTGCCTTTAAAAAAGGCTTTTTTATATTTATGACCAATTTTGTAGAAAAATTTTTGACAAAATCCCAAAGCAGGCGTAAACTAATTTTACACTATGGATATAAAGATAATTTTAAAAAATTTTGGACTTAACGATAAAGAAACCGCCGTATACACGGCTTTGATCGAACTTGGCCCTTCCCCTGTCCGGTCTATTGCGGCCAAGGCCAAGGTCAACCGCGGCACGACTTATGATATCTTAAAATCCTTGCAGAAGCAGGGATTGGTTAGTTTCTACGACACCAAGACGCACCAGCACTTCGCGGCCGAGCCGCCGGAAAAACTTTTGTCCGCAATAGAAGAAAAACAGCGGGAGTTGTCGGAAGTGAAGGATCAGGTCCGGGAGAGTTTGCCGGAATTGAGGACGCTGTTTGAGAAACAGGGCGGCAAACCAGTGGTCAAATTTTACGAAGGCGCTAAAGGCATAAGGCAGATATTTGAGGACGTGCTGGATGAGGTGTCTAAAACTTTGGAAAAGGAATACTACCTTTATTCTTCCGCCACCGCGCAGGAACGCAAGAATGTCTATGGCGCGATGCCAGATTTTAGCGATAAGCGTATTGCTAGGAAGATAAAAGTAAAGATCATCTCGCTCGGGGAAGGCGGCAAGCCCATTGGTTTGGATGAACGGAAATGGATGCCGACGGAAGGGCAGAAGCTTAAATCAACGCACGAGATAATCTATGCCGGCAAAGTCGCGCATATCAGCCTGGACAACGAGGCCAACCCCATTGGCGTAGTAATACAGAACCAGGAGATCTACGACACCCAAAGAACAATCTTTGAATTTAACTGGAATCATCTGTAGATTCTGGTTAGGTTCAGTTATTGTTGTTATGTCATATTACAGGAGGCGCTATGAAGTATGGTCAGGACTGGCTCGACGGAGAAGAATCTGCCGTCGTGCCCGCGAAATGCGACCGCGTCGATCCGTCTGATCTCCGCATGGTGCGTGTTTACGTACAATGGCGAAGAAGGCATGATGGCATTGTGCCTGGGACGGGCGGTGAGTCCTTGTGCGGAACCCGGGAAGGCGGCGCCGGCGACTTGCTGGACCATCTGATTTTGACCCAAGAGGGGCATGGTCAGTGGCCGATCATTAGGATGCGGCCAGACTATGTCGTCAATGTGCTGCACTCAATCGCGCTTGATCTTTTGGATCGGCGAGAGAAGGGCGAGATCGTAAAGTTGTCCGGTTGGGGCAAAGAAGTATGCGAACAATTGGCTCATGGTGCCCGCAAGGGCATGAATTTGGGTCAGCTGGGCGCCGCTGAACAAGCTTGGCAGGAAGCCCATTCCGGGACGACCACATAATTGATAAAACGAGGGGACCGACTGGGAAACCGGCCCCCTCTCCGCTTATTAAGTGAGGACAATGCGTAACAAGTTTCCTTTTCTATTTCCTATTTATTAAATTACTATTTACTAGCTACCAATCGGTATGTGCGGTATTGTCGGTTATATCGGAAAGCGGGAAGCGGCTCCTATCTTGATGGAAGGGCTTTCCAGAATGGAATATCGCGGCTACGACAGTGCCGGGATAGCGGTTGCGCAGAAAGACGGCATCAAGTTCTTTAAAGATAAGGGCCGGGTTTCGGTATTGCAGGATAAAATAAAGGACCAGGACCTGTCTTCTCGTCTCGGCATTGCCCATACCCGCTGGGCCACGCATGGCATACCCAGCCAGAAGAACGCGCATCCCCATTGCGACTGTAAGGGCGAAATTTTCGTGGCGCATAACGGGATAATAGAAAATTATCAGACTTTAAAAGATCAACTGATCAAGGAAGGGCATAAATTCTCTTCGGATACGGACACGGAAGTATTGGCGCACTTGATTGAGAAATATCAAAATGTTGGGACACGTCATGGCGTGTCCCTACAAGATGCGGTACAGCAAGCCTTGAAACAAGTCACCGGTGCTTACGGTATTGCGGTGATCTCAGCCAAAGACCCAGGCGCTTTAGTTGCCGCCAGGTTCGGCTCTCCTTTAGTAATCGGAATTGGCGAGCAAGAATACGTGGTCGCGTCTGATTTGACCGCTGTCTTGCCCGTGACCCAAAAAGTTATTTATTTGGAAGATGGTGAGATGATAACCTTGCGAGAGGGTCAATATTTTATTTCTGACCTGGAAAATCAAATCAAGGAAAAGCAATCACAAAATATTGAGTGGACTATAGAGGCGGCGGAAAAAGGAGGTTTTGAACATTTTATGCTCAAAGAGATCTTCGAACAGTCGGCCGCGTTGGTTAACAGTATCCGCGGCAGGACAATTTTAGATGAAGGGATGGTTAAACTTGGCGGTTTGGAACGGGTAAATAAGCGTCTAGATAATGTTGATAGGCTAATAATTGTGGGGATGGGTACGGCGCGCAATGCAGGGCTAGTCGGCGAATATATGCTGGAAGAGTACGCGGAAATCCCTGTGGAAGTAGAATTCGCTTCGGAATTTGCTTACCGCAAACCATTGCTTACTCCTACTACCGCTGTTTTGGCGATTTCTCAATCCGGCGAGACCGCAGATACTTTAATGGCGCTTAAAGAGGCAAAGAGGAAAAATATTTTGACTTTGGGGATTGTAAACGTAACCGGTTCGACCATCGCGCGCGAAACCGATGCCGGGGTTTACAACCATATTGGACCGGAAATTGCGGTAGCTTCCACCAAAGCTTTTGTCTCGCAGGTTGCAATTTTATCTTTGCTGTCCATTTATTTTGGCCGAAAAAAAGAAATGTCTTTA
>Ga0123519_10010529_pt1 | contig 13761 bp, 13 predicted proteins | sample YelNatPaOPRAMG02_FD_87396 | JGI IMG/M metagenome (GOLD analysis project Ga0123519, IMG submission 87396) | Hot spring microbial communities from Yellowstone National Park - Yellowstone National Park OP-RAMG-02 (version 2) | ecosystem: Environmental > Aquatic > Thermal springs > Hot (42-90C) ...
ACCAATATACTTTACCTTTTGGTAAAAAAGATGATATTGTAAAAGAAGTTATTGAGAATATAAATATACTCGGTAATGGTGGCGGATATATATTGGCACCATGTCATAATATTCAGCCCATTACTCCACCAGAAAATATTGTAGCATTGTATGAAGCAGGATATGAATACGGTTGGATATAAATATCAAATTGGTAATGTATTTATAATTTTTTTTATTTTGAAAGGAATAAATAATTATGAAAAAAGGGATAAGTCAATGGTCGTTTCCGTCTAATTATAAACTTAATGAATGTTTTAAAGTAGCTAAAGATGCTGGATTTGATGGTATTGAAGTAGTATTAGATGAAACAGGTGAAATAACATTAAAATCAACAGAAGACGATATAAAAAAATTTGTAGAGTTATCGAAATCGGTTGGAATAGAAATAAGTAGTTTAGCAACAGGACTGTTCTGGAATTATTCATTGTCCAGTGATGAAAAAAAAATAAGAGAAAAAGCAAAAGATATTATAGAGAAAATGATTGAAGTTGCATCATGGTTGAATGTTGATACTATTCTTGTTGTTCCAGGTGCAGTCGATGTTTTCTTCAATCCTAAAATACCTGTTGTGTCATACGACAAAGTTTATGAACGTGTATATGAATCATTGAAAGAACTGATTCCTGTTGCAGAAAAGTTTAAAGTTAATATTGGAATTGAAAATGTTTGGAACAAATTTTTGTTGAGTCCAATTGAAATGAGAAATTTTGTTGATTCTTTTGATAGCGATTATATCGGTGTTTATTTTGATGTCGGTAATATACTTGCTTATGGTTATCCTGAACACTGGATTAGTATACTTGGAAAACGTATAAAAAAAGTACATTTGAAAGATTTCAAAAAATCAATTGGTAATGCTGAAGGATTTGTTAACCTGTTATACGGTGATGTTAATTGGAAAGCAGTTATGTTAGCATTGAAAGAAATTAAATATACAGATTATTTAATAGCAGAAGTAATGCCTCCAAAGTTTTATCCTGAAAGTATAATATATGAAACATCAATAAGTATGGATAAGATCTTAGAAAGAAAATAATATTGTTATATCAAAAAATAAAATTTTAATTGTCCAAAGGTATAAAGTGTATTTATATTATTAATTCCGATACTTTTTTTCCAGATAAAATCATACCACCAAAAATCGGACCCATTCTCGGTGCACCGAAAACAGCATTAGATGCCATTCCGCATACAAATAATCTTGGATAACATTCTTTTGTGTTTTTAACAACACTCTTTTCACCAATATCAGCGTACATCGGTTTTTCACCTATAATGTCACCTGTTTTTGTGAACAGTTTCTTACCCATTTTTTTTACTACTAATCTTGCTATCTCCGAAGCATGTCCTGTTGCATCAATAACATATTTAGCACGTATTGTCATCGGGTCAACATGTAATCCTGCTATCATAACAGCACTCCAATTCAATACTAGTCCTGCTATTGTATTCTTGATTATCACAACATCTTCAACTGATATAAGATTAAATATTTTTAATCCTTGTTTAATTGCTTTTAGACAAATTGCTGTAACTGTTTCTATTGCATCAGTTACATAATAGTTATTTCTTATTTTTTTTGACTGTATTCCAAATTCGTCAAGTATTTTTTTTGCTGATTCCTGAAATACACATTTATTGTACATCATACCACCACCCCACATACCACCACCTATTGATAATTTTCGTTCAAACAGAACAACTTTTTTACCTTTTTTAGCGAGATAATATCCAGCTGTCATACCTGCAGGACCACCACCAACAATCGCTACATCCACATCCATATAGTCAATAAAATCTTTTGTGAATGATTCAATAATAATTTTTGAAATCGTAATATCATCTATTTTCATAACTATTTACTCCATTTCATATTAAAATAAGTAGTTAATATCTTAATTTATATAGCAAATAATTTTGATTTTTTCAAAAGTAACCACTGCAATTTATTTGAAATAGGTTCTGAAGAAATAATTACTGAACCATTGTTTTCTGTATAATAAAGTGTATAATAATTAGAATTTTTAGTATATTCCCTGAATGCATAAAGTTTTTCACCATCTGAAAAAATACATGTTAATGAAGTATACTTGTTGTTTTTAATTATGAAAGAGACACTTTTTTTAAATGCGGACTCTAATCCTGAAGAAATATTTCTCAGAATGAATTGTAAAAATGTTTCTGTATCAAGTCCATTAAAATAAGGATTGTTTATATATTTATATAATTTTTTATAATCAATAATAGTTCCATTATGTGCAAACAAAATATTATTGTAGTTAAAAGGATGTGAATTATTAGTATTGTTTGTATTTGACCAAGCAGATTTTCTGAAATGTATAATCAAAATATTTGTTGATACAATATTTTTTATGTGTGCAAAAAAAGTACTTTTCTCTTTTATAACAGAGCCACCACTTTTATAAATAACAGGTTTACTGTTTCTGTAATATCCAATTCCCCAGCCATCAGTATGTCCTGGTTTGTTACCTGGTGGTACTTTCCCTATATGTGCAAGTTTATAGAAATTTTCTACTAATTCAATATGTTTGTCATAGGAAAAATTTTTTATGCCCAGAATTCTGCACATAAACTATTGAAATAATAATTTCACAATGGTTATTGAAATAATTATACCAATTATATCTGAAATAATACATACACCAATAAGATACTTTGTCTTTTTTATCCCTACTGCACCTAAATATATAGCAAGTATATAAAAAGTTGTTTCAGCACTGCCCATTATTACTGCTGATATTCTAGTTGCTAACGAGTCAGGACCTGTTGTCTTAATAATATCTGTAAATATTGCAGTAGATGCACTTCCTGATAACGGTTTAATTATTGATATTGATAATACTTCAATTGGTATATTTAAATAAAGAAATAGTGGTGAAATTATATCTTTAATGAAATTAAATGCTCCTGATACTTGGAATGATTTCACTACAATAAATATTGCAACTAAATATGGAAATATTTTTATTATTACATTTAATCCTTCTTTAGCACCTGATATAAAAGAATCATATACTTTGATTTTTTTATAATAACCATAAATAATTACAAAAAGTATAAAAATAGGTATAATAAGTTGTGATATATAATTTAGTAATTTCATTTATAAACTCTTCTGAAAATATACAATGTGATCACAGCCATTAAAGTTGATATTACAGTTGAGATAATTGTTGGTAAAACAATAGCAGTCGGATTAGATGATTGGTAATCAGAAAGTAGTCCTATAACCGTAAATGGAACTAATTGTATACTTGAAGTGTTAATTACAATAAACAACATCATTTCAAATGTAATAGTATCAGGTTCTTTATTTATCGTCTGTAAATCATTCATTGCTTTTATGCCTAATGGTGTAGCAGCATTACCAAGACCAAATATATTCGCCAGTAGATTAAGTGTTATTGATGTTATTGATGGATGATCTTGTGGAATGTTTTTGAACAATCGTAATATAACTGGCTTAAATAAGTTTGATAGTTTATAGATTAGACTGGAATCTTCAATAATTTTTGTTATACCGAGCCATAACGAAACAATACCTAATAAAAATAATGATGTTTCAACTGCTGATTTAGCTCCATCAAAAATAGATTTTGTAAATTCTTCAAGTTTATCATTCACAATAGAAAAAATAATACTTATACTGATTAATATACCGAAAATAATATTCATAAAATTATAATTGTATCTCTTTTGTTTTAAAGTAATTGAACAACTTTATTTGACAATCAGTGCTTTTTTATATGTATTTAATTCTACTGTTGCTCCTATAGGCAATGTTATTTTATTTTTTGTATGTCCAATAAATGGACAATATACAACAGGGAACTTTATTTTTATCTGTTCGTTTAAAATTTTATATATATCTTTAATATTGAGATTTTTAAAATTGCCTAATATTAGTCCTTTTATTTTCCTAAATTTTCCTGCTAATATCCATTGTGAAAAACATCTATCCATGCTGTGTAATTTCTCATCAACATCTTCAAAAAATACAATTGTATCATCAATATCTATTTCCCAATTTGTTCCGATTAATGCTGTTAGAGTGATTAAATTACCACCTTTAAGTTTTCCTTTTGCGATTCCATTATGAAGTATCTTTAGAGGAACATTTTTGAATAAATTTTTTTCTTGAAAATTATTTATTGCATTTACGAAAGAGTTCAAAGTAAATTTTGATGGTTTAGAGAAATTAATGATCATAGGTGAATGTAGTGTTATGGTTCCTGTTTTTTCATTTATAACATTTAATAATATGCTTAAATCACTGAATCCAGCAAAGAGTTTATAATTTTTTTTAATAAGATTAAAATTAATGTAAGGTAATAACTTCATTGAACCGAATCCGCCACGCTGTGCGAGTATTATATCTACATTTCTATTTAAGAATGCATTATGTAATTGTTTGATTTTTTCTTCTATGGAGGGTATTTTTTTTATTTTTCCAATCTGTGATTTATTAATAATAGTTAATCCTAATTTCTCTAAATTTTTTATTCCATTTATATAATCACTCTTATTTTTAATAATCCAACTTGGTGTAATAACATATACATGTTTTTTCATTTTTTCTATATCCTTTATTTCAAATATGTTACAGGAAATATATTATTCTGTCCGAGAATACATTTTGGATCAAATATTTTTTTTATACGAACCATTTCCATAACACCTTCTTTACCATACATCATTTCTAAATATTTATGTTTAAGCTTACCTATACCATGCTCCGCTGCAACTGTTCCTCCTACAGATACAGCTTTTAATACAGATTCAACATATATTTTTTGCGCTTGCTCTTTTTCAAGTTCGTTTTTAGGAAATAGGTTAAAATGAACATGATTCTCTCCAATATGACCAAACAATACATAATTAATATCAGTATTTTCAATTTTTTCTTTATAGAATCTGAACATTTCTCTAAAATGTTTTTCTGGAACAGCGATATCGATTGAAAATTTAACCATTTTATTTTTTCTAAAATATTCGTTTATATTTTGTGGTAACTTGTATCTAAAAAACATAAATTTTTCTCGTGCACTGTCTCCTTCTGCAAACCATATATCAATAGGATTATATTTATCACATAATTCCTGCCATTTATCAATATAAACATTATTATTGTTATCAATATATTCCTGTTCCAGAAATATTGCACCTATTGCACCTGTAGGTATATTCGGATAATCGTGTTTAAGAAATTCTAGTGAAAATTTATCTAGGTATTCTAAACATAATGGATTAATATATTTATTTTTTTCTTTGACATTTCTTTTAACTGATTCAAAAAATGAGAATAGAGAATTTTCATCTCCAAAAAAGATAATTAATCCGAACCCTGGTTTAGGATAATCTATTACAAATAATTCTATTTCTGTAATAACACCGAGGGTTCCTTCTGAACCAATAAATAAATCTATTAAGTCCATATTAGGTCTTGAAAAATAACCTGCAGAACTTTTTATGTTAGGACTAATATAATTAGGTATCTTTAATTTAAAATTGTCAAAATTGATTATTCCTTCAGAATTCGCAATATTATCGCCACGTTTTATTTTTAGAACCTGTCCTGTAGATAGTACAACATTTATTCGTCTTATGTATTTACGTATTGAACCATATTTGAAACTGTATTCTCCTGATGCATTAGTTGAAACATTGCCACCAATGAATGATAGTTTTTCTGTCGGATAAACAGCATGAAAAAGGTTGTAATTTTGTAATTCATTCAATAATGTTTCTATTCTTACACCGGGTTGAACAACTACAATTTTATTAAGTTTATCTATTTTAAGAATATTATTTAGATTATCAGTTGCAAGTATTCCTCCATCTGTTGGTATCCTTCCTGCAACTGTACCTGTTCCTGCACCAGAAATAGTTAATGGAATATTTTTATTGGCATAGTCAACTAATATTTCAATTACATCTTTTTCATTTGTGGGGAATATTACTTCTTTTGCAGTTCCATATCTATAATTGGATGTATCTTCAAGATAGTTTAATATTTCATCAGGTTCTGTTTTTCTTATAATATTGCTCATTTTTTATTTAGATGAAAATTCAATATAGTATCGTTCTTGGATATTATTAATGAAATCCTTTTCAAATATATCAAATGTATAATTCATTGTAGGATTCCATAATGTCCATTTAAAAATATTGTTATCATAACATGCTCGTATCTGTTGTTCGACTTCTTTTATACCATATTTGTATCCTAATGAAAAATCCTGCAAATAGGGTCTTAATTTAATGTAATTTTTTCCGAGTCGCTTTGATGCATCTGATAAACTTCTAAATACAGTTTCATAAGGACTTTTATTCGGGTCAGGAATACCTAATTCACCTTTATTATAATGTGATGGATATAACATTGGACAGACATAATCTACTATATCTGTAATACATATTATATTCTGTCCAATACCCATATCATGAAACACAGAAGTTGTTAATCCAAAAATATCAACGGATATATTAACATTATATTTTGATTTAATTCTTGTTTTTGCTTCCTTCAAAAAATCAGATATACATTTTATTGCTGTTATTGAAGAATGGTGCTGACTATATCTACAAGTTTTTATATCACCGTCAGATGGAAATCGTATATAATCAAACTGTATTTCATCAAATCCAAGATTTGCACACTGTTCAGCGATAGATATATTATAATCCCAGGTCTCTTTGTTATATGGGTCAAGCCAAGTTATACCTTTATAATCTGTCCATAATGTACCATCTGGAGTTTTTATAGCCCATGATGACCTTTTTCGTGCTGCAATATTGTCTTTAAAAACGACTATTCTTGCAATAGTATATATTTTTTTAGATTTTAAAATGTTTATAAACTGTTTTATGTCTGGTATTGCATTGACAAATGAACCTAACTCTTTTACCTGATCTACATCAGGTATATACACTTCACCAGTATATTCTTTAACTGCTATAACTAATGTATTACACTTATCCTCAGATAAATATTTTTCTATCTTTTTACGAAATTGTTTTGAACCTGCTTTCCATGCAGTTAAATGGATCCCATGAATATAAAATTGCTCATTATGTTTATTAACTGATATTAAAGTTTCATCATCAGCATTTGTTCTGAATTTATAGTTATTTTCGTTTGGTATAGAAAATAGGATCAACAATAGTATAATCAAACGATAATTAGTTCTCAGTTTTTTATAAAAGTTTATAGCATAATAATTCATATCAATAAAATAGATTTTACTTTTTTTAATTTCTTTTTTCAATATTAATCAGAATATTTCTGAAGTTTTTTAATTAGTTCTGAGTTGAATTTATAACCGGAATTGATTATTTTTTTGATATCTTGCCATGATTTCTTATATTCTTTTTTCCTATAATAAGCTATTGCTCGATTATAATACGCTTTAATATAATTTGGATCGAGTTTTAGGGCACGAGTGTAATCTTCAATTGCTTGATCATAATTATTGATAACAGAGTAAACAAGTCCTCTATTATTGTATGCATTCACAAAATCAGGTTTTATTTTAATTGCAGTATTGAAATCTAATATTGCATTATTGTATTGCTGTATCATACAATATGCATATCCACGATTATAGTATGCTCCAGCATAATTTTTATTATATCTTATTGCTTTAGTAAAATCTAATATTGCTTTATTGTATTCTTTCTTGTCAAGATAAGCTGTTCCACGATTATTGTAACCTTGTGATATATTCGGATATTTTTTCAATACATCGGTCCATAAAGTGATACTATCATACCACACTCTACATCTAATTGATGTAATAACAGAAAATACTGTTATTATTATAATAAAACAACAAATTAAAATTGGTTTTATTAAACTTGAATAAATTATCTTTTTATAAAAAAGATATGTGAAGCATATTCCAATAATGTAAAATAATCCTGTTGTTGGTATATAAGTATACCTATCGGCAATAATAGTGAAACTTGCAAGTGGAATAAATCCTATTACAGGGATCAATGTAATAATGTAGAATAAAAAAGCGAACATTATTTTGTTTGTTTTTTTATTTGATATTATTACTATTAAGATTAAAATTAAAACTAAAATTGGTGATAATAAGTATATTAGATTGTTTTTTTCTGGATTAGGGTATAAACAGGATAATTTGGAAGGGAAAATTGTTTTATGTAAGTAGAATATTATTGTATAACTTGTATTAAAAATATTTATTGAAATAGGAAATATTTTTTCAGGAGTAAATTTTGTAAATGAGTATTGGGCTATAATATTTATAGTACAGAATATGATTGATACAATAAAAAATGGTATTTTTTCAATTATTATTTGTTTATCAAATTTTATTTTGAAGTAATAGTCAAACAGAAACAGTATTATAACTAATGCTACAGCACTCGGTTTAGAAAAAACAGATAAAACAAATGATATAAAAGATAACCAATAATATTTTTTTAATTTTGTTTTTATCCAGAAAATATACATAATAACTGAAATAAAGAAAAAGAAAGTATATAGAACATCTTTTCGTGCTGTTAACCAAGCTACTGATTCTACTTTAAGTGGATGTATTCCAAATAGTATTGCTACAATGAAAGAAGTTAATATATTTTTAGATAATATATAAATTAGCCAAAACACAAGTAGAGAATTGAATATATGTAAAACAAGGTTTGTTGCATGATATAAAGTTGATTTAAGTTTAACGAAATTATATTCAATAGCATATGATAGAACCGTTAAAGGAATATATGTGCCTGTGTAGTAAGAACAGAATATATCGTATATATTTCTTAATGATATTTCTCTGATTTTTAGGTTTTCTGTAATAAGTATATTATCATCCCAATTTGTGAATCCATTTTTCAAAACAGGTGAATAAGTGATAAAAATGATGGCTATGATAATACAGATTAAAGAAAATGTTTTGAGTTTTGACATCTCTTATTAATTATGGCAAAGATAAGAATTTACTGGAAAGTTGTTTTTGTGAATATAAAAATTGTTCAATTCTATATTGAAATTTACTATTTTCAAGATTTCTTTTTAAGTTGTTTTTCTTTCCAAGGGTCACGTAAATCTATAATTCTATTAAAAACAATTTTAGATTCTGTAGAATCTGGATCAACACAGAAATAGCCATGACGTATGAATTGAAATTTATCTCCTGGTTTAGAATTTTTAATACTTTGTTCTATCTTGCAGTTTGTAAGGATTTTTAGTGAATTTTTATTAATATATTTCTCAAAATCGTTATCATCTATATCTCCTGGATTAGGTATGTTAAATAAATAATCATAGATTCTTACTTCTGCGTTTACAGCATGATCCTGGGAAACCCATTGAATTGTTCCTTTAACTTTTCTATTATCTTTTGTTCCACCACCACGTGATTCAGGATCATATTTACAATGGATTTCTATTATTTCACCTGTTCTTTTGTCTTTTATAACTTTTTCACAAGTGACATAATAAGCATGTTTTAAGCGTACTTCTTTACCTGGTGATAGCCTAAAATAATCCTGGGGTGGATTTTCATTGAAATCATCTCGTTCAATATATAAATTTCGAGAAAATAGAACTTTCCGAGTACCTGCTGATGAATCTTCTGGATTATTATCAGCATCAATCTCCTCTATTTTACCTTCCGGGTAGTTATCAATTACAAGTTTTAATGGATTCAATACAGCCATTCTTCTTTGTGCACATTTATTTAAATCATTCCTGAGACAGTGTTCAAGAAGCGAAATATCAACAACACTATTTGTTTTTGCAATTCCAATTATATCACAAAAATTCTTTATTGATTCAGGAGTGTAACCACGTCTACGTAACCCTGATAGTGTTGGCATTCTTGGGTCATCCCAACCTTTTACGTAACCTTCGTTCACAAGTTTCAATAGTTTACGTTTGCTTAGCACAGTATATGTTAATTCAAGTCGAGCAAACTCGATTTGTTGTGGATGACAATCAATAGTTATATTATTTAGTATCCAGTCGTATAATGGACGGTGGATCTCAAATTCAAGTGTACATAATGAATGTGTTATTTTTTCTACTGCATCAGAAATACAATGTGCGAAATCATACATAGGATATATACACCATTTATCACCTGTTCTATGATGTGGCATATATTTAATACGGTAAATTACTGGGTCACGCATATTAATATTTGGATGAGCCATGTCTATTTTTGCTCTCAAAACACATTCTCCTTCCTTAAATTCCCCATTTTTCATTTTTTCAAATAGTATGAGATTTTCTTCTACTGAACGGTTTCTATAAGGACTTTCTTTTCCTGGTTCTGATAATGTTCCCCGGTACTCCTTTATTTGTTCGGGAGTTAAATGACAGACATATGCTTTACCAGATTTAATTAGTTCTATCGCATAATGGTAAAATATATCAAAATAATCGGAAGCGTAATATAAATGTTCTCCCCAATCAAATCCTAACCATTTGATATCTTCTTGAATTGATTTGATGTATTCAATATTTTCTTTCTCAGGATTAGTGTCATCAAAACGTAAATGACATATACCATTGTATTCCTTTGCTATACCGAAATTAAGACATATTGCTTTTGCATGTCCGATATGCAGATATCCATTCGGTTCAGGTGGGAACCTTGTTATGACCTTACCGTTATTTTTATTATTAGCAATATCTTCTTCAATAATAGTTCTTATAAAATCTTTAGTTTTATTTTTTTTTATTGTTTGTTTGTCCATAAAAGTTCCTTTTCAAACAATATTTAATATTATAATACTTTTATAAAATTGTCAAGCCAAAAGGAGTATAGAGAGTAATTATTAATATTTTTTTATTTTGTGTAATATATCATTTATAAATATTTTGAGGAAAAATAAATTTTTTTATATAATATTAAAATAAAATCTAGATATTATTTAATATGGAGAGTATACTATGGAGAAGACAAATGAGAAAGAAAAAGAATTTAGAAGTGGTGATTCGGGACCAAAATATTTAGTCCGAGGTCCATATTGGGAAGGAGGTATAATTTTATTTAAACCCGGACAAAAACTTGGTGCACATTATCATCGTGAAGTAGAAGAAACATTTTATTTTTTAAGTGGGAGTGGTAAAATTATTATTAATAATGTGGAATACAATATTCAATCTGGAGATGTTTATAAAATAGCGCCTACAGAAATACACGATATAATAAATGATACTTGTGATAATCTTCGCGGTATTTTCATAAAATGTCCTTATAAGCCTGATGATAAAATAAATGTTTAATTTGATAGTAAACATATGTTGAAAACAAAAATAAATAAACTTGAACATTATTTATTAAAAAAAGTAGGTAAAGCAATATATGATTATAAATTAATAAATGATAATGACCGTATTCTTATAGGTGTATCTGGAGGAAAGGATAGTTTAACTTTATTGAGGTTGTTATTACTTAAAAGAACTTACTTACCTATTAAATACACTGTTATTGCTGCACATATTGATTTCGGTTTATTTCAACAAAATGGGATACAACTTGATGATTATTTCAAGAAAAACCAGGTAGATTATCATATTGAAAAGATAGAACTTCCTGCCAAAAACAATGATAAACTTAGTAATTGTTTCTGGTGTTCGTGGAATAGACGTAAAATTTTATTCAATTTAGCAAAAAGATATAATTGTAATAAAGTTGCTTTAGGACATCATTTTGATGACATAGTAGAGACATTTTTAATGAATCTTTTTTTTCATGGTGAAATATCTTCTATGCCCCCTAAATTATCAATGTTCAGTGGTGAATTAGAAATTATTAGACCATTAATCTATATTCCGGAAGAACTTATCAGAGAATATGCAATATGTATGAAACTACCTTTTGTAGAATATATTTGTCCAAATTATGATAATTCACAACGGAGATTTATAGAAAATCTATTATCTGAATTAGAAAAAAAGTGTGATTATTTGAAGAAAAATATATTTAGGAGTATGAAGCGGATAAAACAAGAATATTTAATTTGATATATTTGAATTTTGATTAATGAAATTATATAATTAATTAATTGAAAGTTTTTTCTGAAAATTGGTAATAAATTTGTTAATGTAAATTTATGAAATATATATTTACAGGTTTAAGTTTTATTGCAATAGTTCTTTTTATTTTTTTTTGTTATAGGTTTTATGTAGGACTTACAAAAGTTGATCTCAATATAACAGGATTAAAAAAAAAATATAAAACTGAAGAGACAATAAATTTTAATATCAGAATAAAAAATTTAAGTAAGACAGAAAAATGTTTTGTTGTATATCCTAAAATGAATATATCTAACAACAAAATTGATTTTGTTAAAACATTGTACATACTTAGTCCGAATGAAAGTAAAACTGATAGTTACAGTTATAATCTCCATAATAACATTAATAATGGAAAATCCAATATTCAGATAGAACTTAAAAATAAAACAATTTATTCAGAAAAACTATTATCAGAAGAAGTAATTCCATTTGAAATTGTTAAACCACCACAACCACAGATTAAAACATCTGAAACATTTATTGAGAATCTTGTTCCAATAACTGGTGAATTATATGTTATAAATAGAAATCCAAAAGTAAATATTGGTGAAAATTTTATCATTGAAACTGTGGTAAAAAATACATCTAATAGAAAAGGGAAATTTAATATCAAATTAAATATAAGAAATTCTGAAACAGATAATGTATTAAAGACAATGGAAAAAAGAATAGACTTATTACCCGGTATTACAGGTAAAACGACTTTTGAATATACTATTTCCAAGGATATAGTTGATGGAGAATATATAATTACATCACAGTTATTTTCAGAAGAAGAAAAGACAACAAGACTTTTATCAAGTGCTACAACTGTTATGTATGTAATTGATCAACCACCAAATATTATATTTAAAACATTTCCATTAATAATTGGTAAAAAAAACGAGATGTTTTGTGAAGTAAGTGTAAGTGACGATAGAGAAGTAAAGAATGTTGAATTTATTTATCAAGATATTGATAAGAATAAAACGACGAATTATGCAATGAATTTAATATCAGGTGATAAAAGTTCAGGAATATGGTCTGTTTCTATGAATATAAAGAAGAAGAAAGGTAAATTTAAATATTATGTGAAAGCAGTTGATAATAAAAATTTAGAAAGTAAAACAACAGAAAATGTTGTTTCGGTGATAAAAAAATGAAAAAACAAGATATTATTTGTTTAATTATTAGTGGAGTATCAGTTTTAATTGTATTAGTATTATGGTGGTCAGGAATATTACATTTATGGGAACTTAAAGTATATGATTTTAAATTTGTCAATCGTGGTATAATTGAACCTTCGAGAGATATAGTAATAGTTGGTATTGATGAAGATTCTTTAGATATAGAGAAAGGTGGGTTCGGACGATGGCCATGGCCAAAAGGAAGAAGTATTCTTGCAAAAGCGATAGATAACCTTAATAAGGCTGGAGCAAAAGTTATTGGTATAGATATAATTTTTCCTGAAAAGAGTCAGAAAATTGAGGACATGACACTTGCTACTGTTTTAAAGAAAGCAGGAAATGTTGTGGGTGCATTGTATTTTGAATATATATCTGTAAAAACAGCGAAAAACATTGATGGTAAATATGTTATTTCAGAAGAAACACAAGAAAAGTTAGTATTGCCAATAAAACCATTTTTAATGTCATTTAAAG
>Ga0123519_10010532_pt1 | contig 13759 bp, 12 predicted proteins | sample YelNatPaOPRAMG02_FD_87396 | JGI IMG/M metagenome (GOLD analysis project Ga0123519, IMG submission 87396) | Hot spring microbial communities from Yellowstone National Park - Yellowstone National Park OP-RAMG-02 (version 2) | ecosystem: Environmental > Aquatic > Thermal springs > Hot (42-90C) ...
AAAAATAAAAAAGAAAGGAGGTGAAGTGATATGACATTAGTAAAATTCAATCCATTCAAAGAACTTGAAACCTTGAGCGAAAGAATGAGAAGTTTATTTGATGATTTACCAACAGCATTTAATTGGGACTTCACTTCAACATTCTATCCGAGAGTAGACATCTCAGAAGATGAGAATAATGTATATGTAACTGCTGAGTTGCCAGGTGTTGATAAGAAAGATGTAAAGGTTACTTTACAAGATAATGTTCTCACCATTGAGGGTGAGAAGAAATCTGAAGTAAAAGACGAGAAAAAGAATTATTACAGAATTGAAAGAACATATGGTTCTTTCTGCCGCAGCTTCGCCTTGCCTGCTGAGGTAGATCCTGATAAGGTCAAGGCTAAATTTGAGAATGGTATGTTAATGATCGAAGCTGCTAAGAAAGAACCATCACCAGCTAACAAGAAATTAATTGAGATTAAATAATGGTTTGAAAGGTGAGCTTGAGGCTCACCTTAAATATTTTTTTATAAAAAAATTTGAAAGAAAGGAGTGAAAACTATGGGAAAAATAATTGGTATTGATTTAGGAACTACAAACTCTTGTGTTGCTGTAATGATCAACAACGAACCAGTTGTAATTCCTAACTCTGAAGGTGGAAGAACAACACCATCTGTTGTTGCTTTCACAAAAACAGGGGAAAGAATAGTTGGTGCCGCAGCTAAGCGTCAAGCTATTACAAATCCTAAAAATACTATCTTTTCAATTAAAAGATTTATGGGTAGGAGGTATGATGAAGTTCAGCATGAAATAAAGCTTGTTCCTTACGAAGTTGTAAATGAAGGAGGGTTAGCAAGAGTAAGAGTTGGGGATCGAGTTTATTCTCCGCAAGAAATCTCTGCAATGATTCTTCAGAAGATGAAGAAAACTGCAGAAGATTATCTTGGTGAGCCAGTTACTGATGCTGTTATAACTGTGCCAGCCTATTTTAATGATGCTCAAAGACAAGCAACAAAAGATGCCGGTGAGATTGCTGGATTGAATGTTCGTAGAATTATCAATGAACCAACAGCTGCTGCATTAGCTTATGGTCTGGATAAAAAGCATAAAGATTTGAAAGTTGCTGTTTATGATTTAGGAGGCGGTACTTTCGATATTTCTATTCTTGAATTAGGTGATGGCGTTTTTGAAGTTAAAGCTACTAATGGTGATGGTCATTTAGGTGGTGATGATTTTGATCAGAGATTAATTGATTATATGGCTGATGAATTTATGAAACAAGAAGGTGTTGATTTACGCAAAGATCCCATGGCTCTGCAAAGGCTAAAAGAGGCTGCTGAGAAAGCAAAAATTGAACTTTCTGGTCAATTGCAAACTGAAGTAAATTTACCTTACATAACTGCAACTGCCGATGGTCCAAAGCACTTACAAATGACAATCACTCGTGCAAAATTTGAACAATTAGTTGATGATTTAATCCAGAGAACTATTGAACCATGCAAGAAAGCACTCGAAGCTGCTGGTTTAACTCCAAATCAAATTGATGAGGTGATTTTAGTTGGTGGTTCTACAAGAATTCCGAAAGTCCAGCAAGTTGTTCGTGAACTATTTGGAAAAGAACCACATAAAGGTGTAAATCCAGATGAAGTTGTTGCAATTGGTGCTGCTATTCAGGGTGCTGTATTAAGTGGTGAAATTAAAGATGTCTTGTTGCTTGATGTTACTCCACTTTCACTGGGTATTGAGACATTAGGTGGAGTGATGACTGTCTTAATTCCTGCTAACACAACTATTCCAACAAGAAATAGTAAGATATTCTCAACGGCAGCAGATAATCAAACTTCAGTTGAGATCCATGTATTACAGGGTGAACGACCAATGGCTGCCGATAATAGAACGCTCGGTCGCTTCATACTCGATGGAATTCCACCAGCACCGAGAGGTGTTCCACAGATTGAAGTTACATTTGATATTGATGCAAATGGTATTTTACATGTTTCGGCGAAAGATAAAGCAACAGGTAAAGAACAGAGTATAAGAATTACAGCTTCGAGTGGATTGTCTAAAGAAGAAATTGAGAAAATGAAACGCGAAGCTCAAGAACATGCCGCTGAGGATAAAAGGAAACGTGAAGAAGCTGAATTGAAGAATCAAGCTGATAATTTGATCTTCACGACTGAAAAACAACTTAAAGAATATGGTGATAAATTATCACCAGATATGAAAGCTAAACTTCAGGCTGCTCTTGATCAGTTGAAAGATGCTCATAAATCTGGAGTGATTTCTGAAATTAAAGCTAAAATGGATGCTTTGAATAACCTCTGGAATGAAGCTGCAACTCAAATGTATCAGACAGCCGGAAGCTCAACAGGGACACAGAGTAGCTCAACTTCTAGTGAGAAAAAAGATAAAGATGTGGAAGACGCATCTTACGAAGTAATAGATGATGATAAAAAATAATAAGGAGGTAGAAACATGAATACTGTTGAAAAAATTAATAATCTACAAGACTGGGAAAGATTAATTGAAACTGAACCCCTTGTAAAACCAGTGATTGATATAATTGAAAATGATGATGATTTCATTGTAAAAGTTTATATGCCTGGTGTAAGCAAGGAAAACATATTCTTAAAACTTGAGGATAATGTTCTCACGATCTTTGGAAAAGTTGACTTAAATCATGTTGAAGATGAAAGATTTTTGTTAAGAGAGAAAAGTTATGGTCATTATTTCAGGCAATTGAATTTATCTGACAAAATTGACACGACAAGAATTGAAGCTAAGCTAGAGAATGGTTTATTGAGTATAATATTGCCAAAGCATGAGAGCATTAAGCCAAAAGTAATCTCGATTAACTAAATTTTATGAGGGGGTTTAAGGCAAAAGGGCGGTCACTTGACCGCCTTTTTTATTTTAAACCAACGATATTTAAAAAATGATCTTTGCTGATTAACTTTTTTGGAATAAGGAAAGGGTAAGAATTCGCACTATTAAATGTGGGGCTACATGGTTAAGTTGATTTTTAGTCAAGTCTTAAGAAGAAGGATTCAATAAATTATTTCTTTTGTCTTTTTTACCACAAGATAAATTGACTTGTCAATTTATTAAATTCAAAATTCTAAATTTTCAATCCTCAATTGTGAATACTAAGGCGCAAATTTTTGAGTTTCATTGTTTTTGAAAACACTAGGTTCTTTAATTTGATTGGTAAAATGTTTTATTAGATTTATGTTCAATGTTATTCAAGGGCTGCAATTTTAATTATCATTGAAATAAAAATTAAAAAATAAAAAACCCGTCTCTTTCGAGACGGGCTCACCAGGAGGAGTTATGAGATACTGCAATAGGAGGGGCGTTATCTATTAATAATCATATCCACCTGGAGGCATTGGTGGCATTGGTTGTTCTTTCTTCGGCTTCTCAACAATTACAGCCTCAGTAGTAATTAACATTGAAGCTACTGAAGCAGCATTTTGTAGAGCAATTCTCGCAACCTTTGTTGGATCTATTACACCGCTCTTCATCAAGTTTTCAAATTTTTCTGTATTAGCATTGAAACCAAAGTCATCTTTTCCTTCTTTAACTTTCTGTACAACAACTGAGCCTTCCCAACCAGCATTCTCAACAATATGACGAATTGGAGCTTCAAGAGCTTTCTTTACAATCTCAACGCCTGTTCTTTGATCTTCATTTTCGACTTTCACATCAAGATTTTCCATTGCTCTAATGTATGCGACACCACCACCTGGAACAATACCTTCTTCAACAGCAGCTCTGGTTGCGTGTAATGCATCCTCGACGCGAGCTTTCTTTTCTTTCATTTCGACTTCAGTTGCAGCACCAACTTTCAATACAGCGACACCACCGGAAAGTTTCGCCATTCTTTCTTGTAATTTTTCTCTATCATAATCACTGGTTGTTTTCTCAATTTGAACCTTAATTTCATTAATTCTCTTTTTGATTTCTTCTTTCTTTCCTTTTCCTTCGACAATTGTTGTATTGTCTTTATCAACAACTACTCGAGCAGCCTGACCCAGATATGAAAGTTGAGCATTCTCTAATTTGAAACCTTTCTCTTCAGAAATTACAGTTCCACCAGTTAAGATTGCAATATCTTCAAGCATTGCTTTTCTTCTATCACCGAAACCAGGAGCCTTAACAGCACATACTCTTAATGTTCCTCTTAATTTGTTTACAACCAATGTTGCAAGAGCTTCACCTTCGACTTCCTCTGCAATGATTAACAATGCACGACCGCTTTGAGCAACTTTTTCAAGAATTGGTAACAAATCTTTCATTGCAGAGATTTTCTTATCATGAATTAAGATGTATGGATCTTCAAGAATAGCTTCCATTGTATCAGCATTAGTTACAAAGTAAGGTGAAAGATAACCACGATCGAATTGCATTCCCTCAACAACTTCTAAAGTAGTCTCAGTACCTTTTGCTTCTTCAACAGTAATAACGCCATCTTTTCCTACTTTATCCATTGCTTCAGCAATAATCTTACCAATTGAAAGGTCATTGTTAGCTGAAATTGCACCAACTTGCTCAATCTCTTGAGAAGTTTCAACTGGTTTGCTTAATTTCTTTAGATTTTGAACTACAGCTTCAACGGCTAAATCAATTCCTCTCTTGAGATCCATTGGGTTAGCACCAGCGGTAACATTCTTCAAACCTTCAGCAAAGATTGCCTGAGCTAAGACAGTTGCAGTAGTTGTTCCATCACCAGCAACATCACTGGTTTTGGAAGCAACTTCACGAACCATCTGGGCTCCCATGTTTTCAATAGGATCTTCGAGCTCGATTTCTTTTGCGACAGTTACACCATCTTTAGTAACTGTTGGTGCGCCAAATTTTTTATCAATCACTACATTGCGCCCTTTTGGACCCAATGTAACTTTAACAGCATTAGCTAATTGGTCAACACCACTTTTAAGTTTTGTTCGAGCTTCGAGATTGAATTCAATTAATTTTGCTGACATATTTCATTCTCCTTTCATTTGTTCAACTTATTGTATAATTGCGAAAATGTCTGATTCACGCATAATTAAATACTCTTCACCGTCAATTTTGACTTCGGTGCCAGAATATTTTCCATAAAGAACTTTATCACCGACCTTTACGGTCATTGGGATATGTTTACCAGTTTCTTCAGAAATTTTGCCCGGTCCTACAGCAACAACCTCACCTCTTTGAGGTTTTTCCTGTGCTGTATCTGGTAAGTAAATTCCACCTTTGGTAACTTCCTCTGCTGGAGCTGGTTTGATAATAACTCTATCTGCTAAAGGTTTTAATGTAAATCCTGCCATATTGTTTCTCCTTATTTTGTTTTTGTTTATTTAAACCTTGTATTAGCACTCTCCAATAGCGAGTGCTAAAATAATAAGATTTTAGATTTAAATCAAGTGGAGGATTTAGTTGGAAATTCAAAAATTTTATCCTAATAGTTTAGAAAGTAGGGGATTTAATTAAAAATTGAAGAACTAAAAAGACATTTAAAAATTTTCAAAATCGATTTATAATTTAATTGAAAAACATTGTAATGAAATGAGTTTTCGATAAATTTTATTCATAAAATTTTTAGGGTGTTTAAGTGTTGTTTCAATAAATTAGCATTTCAAATTATGGTAATTCCCTTTGTTGATGTCCAATAAATTTTTTTATTCTTATTTTCTGAAACTAAGCATAATAAAAGTACTAAAGAACAATTTTCATTCGTTTTAATTTTGGCTGGAATTTTTACAATATTTTTTTCACTCACGATGTCTAGATTAATTCTCGTTTGATTGAAATAAAATTTATCTTCACCTGAAGTTAATTGACACTCATTAGTTTTATAAAAAAGAGAGTATAACTTGGCTTCTTGAAATAAAGGTTTATGATCATTATCGATATCTAATTCAATTTCCAATTCGGAAATTTTATTTTTGGAGCGATTTATATTTAATAAGTTTACTTCTATATAGATACCAGATGGGAGTAAGATATTATTCACACTAAGTTCAGATTCATTTGTTAGTTTTAAGTTGTTCTTTATAATTTTTTGATAGGCATTTGAACCTTGCAGATTCGATTTTTTCCAAATAGAATACAAATCAGGTTCATTCTTTATAAGATTTGCAAACTGGACTACTGTTGCAAATTTAGTTCTTTCCTTTTCAAGCTTTTGAGATTTTGTCTTTTTATACTTTTTCGCTCTTGCAAAAGCAATAACTTTTCCATTTCTTTCGCGAAAGATTACATCTCCAATCTTACCTTTGATTGAACCTAATATTTTTCGATTTATATGAGCCATAATTGTTAATTCTCTAATTGATTTTTAATCAATTTATGAAAAATTTATGACTATTTTTTTAGTAAATAAAGCGTATTTATAGCGTATTTATAGCATATCTATAGCGTATTTATAGCGTGTTTATAACGAGTTTATATCGAAGTTTTAGCGAATCTCTTTTGTTAATTTTAAGTGAATTGTAATTAATTAGCGTGTAAAAGTTGAGTATAGACTTTTGTAGAAATTCCAGTTGGTAAAAATAGATTCCTCCTCTGTTAAAGAAGAAAAAAACAAAAACGCATATACGTTAATTTAACTTTGCAATTCCGTATATAACGATTTGAAGAAATTTTATATAAAATCAAAAGTTTATTAACTATTGATGAATTGTTAAAATTTTCGAAAGAAGGGGCAAAATAAATGATGTAAGAAATATTAAGAGTTTCGTTAGAAGAAAAAATACCCCTAGCAATGGTGACAGATGAGCAATATGAATTCAAGAGCGAAAGGAGAGGTATTTCAAGACATCGATGATTTGGACAGATTGATTTATGGTATAATTGAAATTTTGAAAATCAATATGGGGAATGGAATTTATGAAAGAGCCAACCTCTATTTTCAACAAAATTAGAAATACTATCTTTTAAAATTTTATTACTTTATAACCCTCTAATTTTTATATATTTGATAATGAAAGAAATCTATATTAATTATATGAAAACTCTGCGATTCCTTTTAATATTCTTGATAAGTTTAACTTTATTTTTTTCTTGCAATTCCAATAAGGATATAAAAGAGATAAATCTTCAAGATGAAAAAACTTTTACTGATTCAATACACTCATCATCGCAGCAAAAAATTTATGTTGCGATTTCAACAATGATCTTGCCCATCGAAACTTTCAATCTTTATAAAGATTTAATTGATTACATTTCTTCAAAGCTTGGTGTACCAATCGAATTCAAGCAAAGAAAAACTTATAGTGAAGTGAATGAATTATTGAAAGAGAAAAAACTTGATTTTGCATTTATTTGCACAGGGGCTTATCGTGAAGCAAGAAATAAAATGCCGATTGAAATTTTAGTTGTACCGGTTGTTAATGGAAGACCATATTATCAGGCTTATGTAATAGTTAATGAGGAAAGCAATATTAATTCTATTGATGAGCTTCAAGGAAAATCTTTTGCTTTTACAGATCCGATTTCAAATACCGGTTATGATTATATAATAAATATTTTAAAAGAAAGAAAATCTAATCCAGAGAAATTTTTCAGCAAAACAATTTTTACTTATGCTCACGATTATTCAATTCAGGCAGTTAAAAGAAAGATAGTTGACGGAGCCACCGTTGATGGATTAGTATATGAATATTTGAAACATTTCCAACCGAAGAAAGTCGAGGGAATAAAAATAATTAATAAATCAAGAGATTTTGGAATTCCTCCCTTTGTTGTTCAAAAGGGAATGAACCCTGAGCTTAAGAAGAGATTAAAGAACATTATGCTAAATCTTCATAATGACCCAAAAGGCAAGGAGCTTTTAAGTAAAATTATGATTGATAAGTTCATTGAAGGTAATGATGAACTTTACAAATAAACATTTAAGACCGATAAAATTCAAACTACAGTTATTCTGGAAATTTTCTATTGCAATTATTTTTACCGTAATTGTATTTGGTTCAATCAATTCAATTCTTATTTATAATAATGTACAAGCCTCGCTTCAACAAGAAACAGAAAAACGTGGAGTGTTCATTGCTAAAAGTATCGCAAATCAGATTATATCTCCTCTTTTATTTGAAGATTATATTGCACTACAAAATACAATTAACAGCATTAAAAATATTGATCCTGCAATTGCATATATTTTTGTGCTCGATGTAAATAATAATCTTGTGGTTCATACATTTGAAGATGTTTTTCCGCGTAGTCTTATTTTAGCAAATTCTTTAAACGAAGATCAGCAATACAATTCGCAGTTGATAAAATTCAAAGAAAAAGGTAATGAGTTAATTCTTGATATTGTAGTGCCTATATTAAATGGCAAAGTGGGAAAGGTTAGGGTTGGAATCATTGAAAACTTTATTCAAAGTGATGTCCAAAAGACAGTTAAAATTTTTTGGATAATGGTGGCAGTGTTTTTGGGAATTGGTATAATCGGTGCATTTTTGTTCGCAAATTTTATAACTAAACCAATTAAGACGATTCAAAATGTTGCAGATAAGATTGAGCTGTCGCAAATTGGTAAAGAGCAATTGCCACAGATTATAATCAGAGAAAAATTTCTCGGTAGAGTTAAAATGCTCTTTCGTGCTGAAGATGAGATTGACATTCTTGCAGATCGTTTTAATCAGATGATTGTCCGATTAGATAAAGCTTATCGAGATCTTCAAAATGCACAAACAGCGCTCATTCAATCAGAAAAACTTGCAACTGTAGGTACTCTTACTGCTGGTCTAGCACACGAAATTAATAATCCGATTGCGGGACTTCAGAATTGTATAAGAAGAATTAAGAATGATCCAGCAAACATTGAACAGAATAGAAAATATCTTGTTATGATGGAAAATGCAATAGAAAAAATTGAGAAGGTTGTGGGTAATCTGCTTAACTTTACTAGAAAACAGAGTGGCGACTTCATTAGTATTTCGATTAGTGAGATTGTTGAAAATTCTTTACTTTTTGTCGGTCATCGTCTTGAAAAGTTAAGAATATCAGTTATTAACAATATCCCGCCAAATCTTCCGAAGATTATAGGAAATAAAAATCAACTTGAACAAGTGATGTTAAATTTGTTTATCAATAGTATTGATTCAATTGAAGAAAAGATTAGTAAAAATCCAAATTCTGAAAGAAGATTAATTTTATCTGCAAGTCGTGAAAATGATTTTGTAAAGATAAGAATTGAAGACACTGGTAGTGGTATTCCTGAGAATATTAAGGATAAAATTTTTGATCCATTCTTTACAACAAAGTCTCCTGGGAAAGGAACCGGTTTGGAATTATCTGTTGTATATAATATAATTGATGCTCATCAGGGGAAAATTTATATTGAAAGTGAGGAAGGAAAAGGAACTATAGTTAATTTATATTTAAAAATAAGTTAAAAACTTCGTGTTCCTTAGTGTTGAACTTCGTGTCCCTTTGTGGTGAAAATGGATTTAACCACGAAGGACACAAAGGTAGTCACAAAGGTTCACAAAGGAGAATAAAAATGAAAGATGAAGAGATTTATAAAAAATCTTTAAATAAAGATAAATTAATCAATTTCGTGTTCCTTAGTGTTGAACTTCGTGTCCCTTTGTGGTGAGAGTGAATTTAACCACGAAGGACACGAAGGTAGTCACAAAGGTTCACAAAGGAGAATAAAAATGAATGAACAAGAGATTCATAAAAAATCTTTAGATGAAGATAAATTGATCAACTTCGTGTTCCTTAGTGTTGAACTTCGTGTCCCTTTGTGGTGAAAATGAGTTTAACCACGAAGTTCACAAAGGTAGTCACAAAGGTTCACAAAGGAAGAAAATGAGAAAATTAAATATTTGTATTGTTGAAGACGAAGAAATTTTAAGAGTATCGCTTAAGGATGATTTGCTTGACGCGGGCTACTCTGTAACTGATTTTGAATATCCCATTAAAGCTCTCGAGCATTTCAAAAAGAAAAAATGTGACATTGTCATTTCTGATATTCGACTTCCCGAAATGAATGGACTTGAGCTGCTCTCAAAGGTTAAATCAATAGACCCAAATGTATTTGTTATTATGATGACAGCTTATGGCTCTGTTGAAACAGCAGTTGAAGCAATGAAAAAAGGTGCTTTTGATTATATCACAAAACCATTTAATAAAGATGAACTTCTCCTGATCATTGATAAAATTAAAGAGATAAAATCACTTCAAACAAAAAACTTAGAATATCAGAATTACTTTCAGGATCAATTTAACTTTGATGCTTTCATCGGTAAAAGTAATTTCGTAAATGAACTGAAAGAAACTCTTAAAATTATATCTCAATCAAACTCAACTGTTTTAATTACCGGCGAAACAGGAACCGGTAAAGAACTGATTGCAAATCTTATTCACTACAACTCACCACGAAAAGATAAACCGCTCGTAAAAGTTAGCTGCGGCATTTTATCGAAAGAAGTGATTGAAAGCGAACTATTTGGACATGAAAAAGGTGCATTCACTGGTGCAGACAAACTTCGAATTGGCAGATTTGAAAAAGCTGATCAAGGCACCATTTATCTTGATGATATTGATGATGTTCCGCTTGAAGTTCAGGTTAAATTATTACGCGTTCTTCAGGAACAAGAAATTGAAAGAGTCGGAAGCAGCGAGCCAATTAAAATTGATGTACGAATAATCGCTTCTACAAAAACTGATTTGAGTAAACTTGTGAAGGAAGGAAAATTCAGAGAAGATTTATTTTACAGACTAAATGTCTTACCAATTCATCTTAAACCATTACGAGAAAGGAAAGAGGACATCATTCCTTTGTTCAATTATTTTTTAAATCAGTTTTCGTATCAAAAGAAATATGAAGTTGAAGATTCTGTTTATGAAACTCTTAAAAACTATCACTGGCCGGGAAATGTTCGTGAATTGAAAAATCTAACAGAAAGATTAACAATTTTATGTTATGATTGTAAGATTACTGCGAGTAAACTTCCCCAGGAATTATTTTCAACCGATTTAGATATTTCTCATCTGATTGAATGTCAAGATAAATCATTAACAGAGATTGTTGAAGAAGTTGAAAAACAATTAATTAAAAATGCTTTACTTAAAACAGCAAACAACAAAGCAAAAGCAGCAGAACTGCTTGGTCTCCCGCCTTCAACGCTTAAAAGTAAAATCGAAAAGTATGGAATAATTTAATCCTTCGTGTTCCTTAGTGTCGAACTTCGTGTCCCTTTGTGGTGAAAATGGGTTTAACCACGAAGGACACAAAGGTAATCACAAAGGTTCACAAAGGAGATTAAAAATGAATGAACAAGAAATTCTTAAAAAATCTTTAGATGAAGATAAATTAATCAACTTCGTGTTCCTTAGTGTTAAACTTCGTGTCCCTTTGTGGTGAAAAAGAGTTTAACCACGAAGGACACAAAGGTAGTCAGAAAGTTTCACGAAGCGATGCTTAATCAAGTTTAATTCTTAAATAATTTCCTCGCTCTACAATTATTACTTTCTGAACGAGTTGATCATTTAAGTTTCTAAAGAAGATTTTGTACTTCCCTTCGCTAAGTTTTATTTTAGCTGCATAGTCAAAGACTTCTCCAGATGAAATTATTTTATTTCCTGCTTCATCAACCACATAGAATGATGAAAACATAGTTCTATAAATTCCATCATCATAAACTTCTTTTGATGGAGTAACAACCTCAACGACGGTGAAAAAATTCTTTTCACCATCTGAAGCCAAAGAATTAAATTGAAAAAGAGTAACTATACTAGAGATAACAAAAATAAATTTTTGCATAGGATTCTCCTTTTTGAAACAAACCTATACAATCTAAATTAAGTTATAATTAATTAAATGTTAAATTATTATTAAGAAACGAAGTATCGTCGAACGCGACAGATTTTCGTCCATCCTACGAAATCAATTCTCCGTAAATCTTTGATTAATAAAGAATTTTAAGTATTCGGTTTCCGGCATTTTCTTTGCATTAGATTAATAAAAATTTAATGGAGATAGATATGTTTGGTACTTTAGGTGCGACAGAAATTTTACTAATAGTTGCAGTTATTACTCTACTCTTTGGCGCTAAAAGAATTCCCGAAATAGCAAAAGGAATTGGCAAAGGTATCCACAATTTCAAAAAAGAAATTAAATCAATTGAAAAAATAACAAAATAATATTACTTAAGAAGGAGATAAAAAATGAGAAAAAATCTTTTTGTTTTACTGCTTGTTTTAACATCAATTAATCTTTTATTTGCTCAGGAAGTAACAAACAAAGGAAGAATTTCCGGCTATATGTTCGGAGATTATTTTTATAACGCAGCAAGAGATACTGGAATTGCATCTCTTAGTAATGCGGTTAATAATGGAAAGAAAGACTTAAACGGAATTCAGATAAGGCGAATTTATTTTACTTATGATTATGATATTTCCGAATCATTCACAACCAGATTTCGTTTAGAAGCTGATCAAGCTGCGAATACCAGCGATGGTAAAATCGGAGTTTTCGTTAAAGATGCTTACTTGCAATGGAAAAATATTTTCAAGGGAAGTGACTTTATTTTTGGAATTCAACCAACTCCTGCTTTCGAAATATCTGAAGGAATTTGGGGAAACAGATTTCTTGAAAAAACAATTATGGATTTAAGAGGAATAGTCTCTTCAAGAGACTTAGCTATAACGCTTAAGGGTAAAATTGATTCAGAAGGAAAATTTAAATATTGGTTGATGATAGGTAATGCTTCAGGCAATAAACCAGAGACCGATAAATACAAAAGATTTTATGCACACATTCAGTATTCACCAATCAAACAATTTACTGCCACACTTTATGCTGATTTAAAAGTTCGTCCAAATATTAATGATCCGACAAGTACAACAATTCCACGGGCAACTGTTGCAAACAATGATTTGACTTATGCATTGTTTCTTGGTTACAAAGAAAAAGATGCTTACACATTTGGACTTGAGGGCTTCCTAAATCCAACACAGAATGGAATGGTTAAAAATGGAGAATTAAAAGATAAAACCGGAATGGGTTTCTCTGCATTTGCTTCATATAACTTCTCTAAAGAATTAGCAGTTGTTGGAAGATATGATTACTACGATCCTAACATCGACACTGATATTAAAGGCGATTCACGGAATTGGTTTATTTTTAGCTTGAATTATAAACCAGACGATAAAGTTACTATCAGTCCTAATGTTATAATTGAGACTTATGAATCATTACCAAATGGAAGAAGTATTTCTGCATCAATAACACCAAGAATAACTTTCTTCTATTCGTTCTTTTAATTCTTAAAGCGCAAAGTCTTTCATATGAAAGTGGAAATCTATTTTAATAATGGAGAAATTAATTATGGCAGAAGAAATAAAAGAAATAAAAAAAGAGCCTTTAACTATCGGAAGGGATGAATTCCTTTCAAAACTACTAAAAATGGGTGCTGGTGCCCTTGCTGCTACAATTGTTGCAAATGGAATGTTGGGAACAGCATCTAAAGTATTAGCGAAAGGTAAAACCGAAAAACCGGTAAAGAGAAAATATCACTACGGAATTGTGATAGACACACGCCGCTGTGTTGGGTGCAGAGCTTGTGTGCTCGCTTGTAAAGCGGAAAACAAAACACCTCCTGGAGTTTCTTACACAGTCGTGTTCGAAGAAATTTTAGAAAATCGTCCAAACGATAAACCAGTGTTTATGACTAAACCTTGCTTCCATTGTGAATATCCTCCTTGTGTAGATGTTTGTCCCGTATCCGCAACTTACAAACGTGAACAAGATGGAATTGTTGTGGTCGATTATGAACGCTGC
>Ga0123519_10010533_pt1 | contig 13758 bp, 6 predicted proteins | sample YelNatPaOPRAMG02_FD_87396 | JGI IMG/M metagenome (GOLD analysis project Ga0123519, IMG submission 87396) | Hot spring microbial communities from Yellowstone National Park - Yellowstone National Park OP-RAMG-02 (version 2) | ecosystem: Environmental > Aquatic > Thermal springs > Hot (42-90C) ...
AATTACTCCAACTTTATAATTGCTTATCTTGAAGGTGACTTAAATGAAAAATTAACCGACGAATTATTTAATTTTATTAATTCCGATTCTCAATATCAGGCCGATTTTAAAAAATTCCAAGTAATAAAATTATTGCCCGATAAAAAAATCACTTTTAAAAATAAAAAATCCCTTAAAAAACCTACACTCAATATATTTTTTAATAGAATTATATATTTTTCATCGGCAGCCGCAATATTTTTATTAGGATTATTTACATATTTTTATTTTACAACTAACAATAATTTAATTAATAAAAATTCATCACTTCAACAATTAATTAATTCTGAAACTAATAATATATTGACAGACAATTTATATCAAAATAATAATGAAAAAAATAACAATAATAATTCAGGTTTAATTAAAAAAACTATTAAAAATAAGCATTTAAATCATAATATTAATGATTTTAAAAATAATGATTTAACTGATATCAATTATACTAATACTTTAGAAATAAAACCACTTACTCCAATTCAAGTCGAAGCTAATCCTATTTTAAAAACCATTGAAAAAAAGACAGTTAATGAAAATTATTTGACCATAAAACAATTTGCAGTCAAATATTTTAAAGAAAAATTCTTAAACGAACACGACAATAATTATGAAATTTCAGCATTAGATGTTATCAAAGCCGCAGTTAAAGGTATAAATAAAATAACCGATGCTAATATTTATATTTCAGGCGATTATGACATTGATGGAAATCTTAATATTTATGCCCTTAATTCTGATTTATTTTCGTTCGAAAAAAGTAAATAAGATCATTTGCTGTAACTTTATTATTACTCAAGCGTCATAAATTCAAACATTAAATAATAAACATATGAGAATTTTACAAAAATACGATTGCGGGAATTTGTTTGAAATAAATAAATTTTCGGATGCTTTGTGCACAGTCTGCTCTAAAGCTGATACTGAATGTTTTCATAAAAAGTGCACCATATCTAATACTCAAATAAAGTATAATACATTATTATCAAAACATTTGCGTATCATTGCTATTGCTTTTTTTATTTCAGCATTCTTTAGTTTGAATCTATTAAAAGCACAGGAATTCGACTTAGGCGATTCTGTAAAAATTATTTCTAACGATTCGATGATTTACATTCAGCAAAAAAACCAGAAAATAATAGTTAATAATGATACTACAAATACCCAGAAACCTGATACTACCAAAATACGATTTGGAAATAAATCGATAAGCATTATCAAAATCGATGGCGAAACTTATATCAAAGTTATTGAACTTAAAGATGAAAAAAACAAAAATTTCGATTTTGAAATGGATGATGATAATGCCAAAATATCGAAAAAATCGGAAAAAAAGAAGAAAGAAGATAAATTTAAAGGCCATTTTGCCGGCTTCGAAATCGGCCTTAACAATTACGGTACCGACTATTTTTCAACTTCATTAAATAACGAATCTGATTTTATGGAACTTAATACAGGCAAATCTTTAAATTTTAATCTCAATATCATTGAATATAGTTTTGGAATTACCCATAACGCCGGATTTGTAACCGGATTAGGATTTGAATTCAATAACTACCGCTTTGACAAACCATATAATTTAGGTTATAACGAAGCAAGATATATTGTTCCTGATACCTTGTCAAACATTATCTACGATAAAAATAAACTCTCGACTACATATTTAACCGTTCCATTATTATTTGAATTTCAAATTCCGATGGGCCCAAAAGAAAAAAATAAACTATTTTTCAGCGCCGGATTAATTGGCGGACTAAAAATTGGTTCACATACCCGAATTACAAGTAAAGATAATGATTTAAAAACTAAAGATGACTATAATCTATCACCCTTCCGCTATGGTATTACTGCACGCGCTGGATATAAAATGATTAATATTTTTGCAATTCAATACCTTACTCCATTTTTCGAAAAAAATAAAGGCCCTTATTTATTGCCTTTTTCAGTTGGCCTTGTTTTAACTAGTTTTTAAATTAAATTATTAATTATCAATTTATTAAAAAATAAATTTTTACTGTAAGTATTTTTTTTAAATTAAAGCTTTGCATCTTTACGATACAAAGCTTTTTTTATATCTTTACATTTTATATGAAATAAATAATCATGCAGAAAAAAACTAAACTGATTATTATCATTGTTTCTGGTGCATTAATTGCATTATTATTACTTTCTTTTATCGATTTGTTATTCGATTCGAAAAACAATAAATCGAATGAAATATATGCCGACACACTTAAAATTTCAGAATATAAAAATTCAGAAATTTTAAATTGCATTTTCCCTTTTGCTAAAAATAGCTTTGAAGGTAAAATGTTTGATAAAATAATTCAGGACTTCAAATTCAATAATCAAAATATCAAAATAACATACAAATACGCTGATGAATTTGCTACCGGTTTTTCACGTAAATATATGTCAGATATAATTTTTAATATGATAAATACTGGTAAAATCAAATGGGATATTATTTGGATTGATGATTCGATATATAATAGCATTGCTATAAAACTTAATAATAAAAACTGGGCTGATAAATATTTAATTAATTTTGAAAAAATTAAAGGCTTTTCGAAAACACACAGACAATTTATTATTAACAATAAATATTTTAAAAAAGAAACAGGAAATATAATCACAGGACCATATCTGAAAGGCTATTATTATTGCATATGGTACAATAAAAACATTGCTAAAACTTTAAATATTGACATTAAAAATAGCGGTATGATGTTTTCTGATTTCATCGAATACATCAGAATATGCAGACTTTTTAATGAAAAATATAATACCAATATCATTCCAATATTTTCTGACAATGATGAAAAAATGGCTTCAATTCTTTTTTATAGAATATACCAGTCATACTACACCAATATATATGCTCAGACATCAGGTTCGGCCAATTCAAGATATAATAATGCACTTTTAAAGTCATTGCAGGCCTTTGAATTATTAGCCGAATACAAACCTTTACTCGACGATAATAATTTTAACGATTGGCTTAATAAACACAATCTTACTATTGAAGATAAAGCTTTGTTTTATATTGGTACAACCAGGGATTATATACAATGGGCCGACTCTTTTGAAGATAAAATCAATAACATTATCCCTGCCGAACTGCCGGCAGTAAAACCTGTCGAAACATATCCAGGCAACTTTATCAACAATATGGCAATAATGTCAAATACAACAAACAAAACTGCAGCAGTCAAATTTATTAATTTCATTTGCGACAGCCTTACAGCTTACAAATGGTGTGAACTTACCAATAACCCTACCGGAATAAAACTTAAAAACATTCCATCCGATAAATTTAATTCACGATGGCTCGAAAATTTTCACTTTTATATAACTTCAACTTATAAAGATAAAATTGAACCCCTCAGAATTGATATTATGATATCGGGCAAAGATGATGAAATTCTTAATCGCCTTATTACTAAAAATTTAATTCAAATACTTAAACAACAAACTACATCCGACAAAGCTTATAACGAAATAAATAATTATATTGTCAATAAAGGAATTTTTTAACATAAATATTAAAATTATGTTTATAGAATTTATTAAAAATAAAATAAAATATCGACTTACATTTTACTTAGCCTTGATAATTGTTGTATCCTATATTTTACTTGGCATAATATTTATAAGTCGATACAATAGCAAGCTTGAAAAACAAATAAATAGCCGGCTTTTAATACCATATGCATTAATTGCTAATAAAAATCTAACTTACGAAGCAGTAACAGATAATAATGTTTTAAAAAAAATAATAGGCTTAAAACCTGAGCAAGCCTATATAATAGGCACTGATAATATTATTTACTACTCAAATGATCAATCATTACTTAATCTAAAACTTGAACAAACTGATGATTATTTATTATTAAACAATAAATTAGAAACATTAAGTCGTCCCGTTGTCGAAAAGAAAATTATTAATAAAAAAAGATATAATTATTCAATATCACCTCTTTATAACAATCAAAAAATCATTATTGGATATTTAATTATTAAAATTAATACTTTAAGTATTATTAAAGCTAAAATTAAAATGATTTTATTCTATATTTTGGCAATCATTATATTATTAATTTTAAATATTTTACTTATTATTTATATTACAGATAAAATAATAATATCAAGAACTCAAAATATTAATAATATTATTACAAAACTAAAAGACGGCGATTTGAATATTTCAGTTACAAGTTACAATAAAGATGATGAATTTGGTAAAATTGAAACTGATTTATCTGAACTTATACATGATCTTAACGAAAAAGCCAAATTTGCAATTGAAATTGAACAAGGCAATTTTGATTTTCAATATACACTCGAAAGCAAACATGATAAGTTAGGTGAAGCCTTAATCACAATGCGTGATAGCTTGAAACATGCTGCAGCTGAAGAAGAAAAACGTAAAGCCGAAGATAACATTCGTAACTGGAATACAATTGGTATTGCAAAATTCAGTGATATTTTACGTCAACATTTTGTTAGCCTTGAAGAGCTTGCTTTTACTATAATAAAAGAACTTGTAATATATCTCGATGCAAATCAGGCTAGTATTTTTTTGATAGATACTGAGAAAGATGAAAAAACATTGGAACTCACAGCAACATATGCTTTCGACCGCAGAAAGTATCTTAAAAAATCGATTCTTATAGGTGAAGGCCTTGTAGGTGCTTGTGCTTACGAAAAGCAAACTGTTTATCTTACAGATATACCTGAAAACTATGTTGAAATAAAATCGGGTTTAGGCCAGGCAAATCCTACTGTTTTGCTCATTGTTCCTCTTTTACGCGAAGATGTAATTATGGGAGTTATTGAAATTGCATCATTCAATAAATTTGAAAAATATCATATCGAATTTGTGGAAAAAATATGTGAAAACATAGCCTCAACACTTTATAATGTGCGTATTAGCGCTAAAACTACTTTCCTTCTTGAACAATCGCAGGAACAAGCCGAAACTATGCGCACACAGGAAGAAGAAATGCGGCAAAATATGGAAGAACTACATTCAACTCAGGAAGAAATGGCACGCCGCCAGGATGAACTTATGGCTCGTATAAGCGAACTCGAAGAACAACTCGAACGTAAACAACGCGAATTAGATAAATATAAAAAAAGATAATTTTAACTTTTTAATTTTTATATTGCAGTTATCCTTATTATCTTATCCCATTACTACCTCAACAATATGTTCAATTTCATTTTTTAATATCGGAATTATATTTGAATCATGTTCCTTACCATCAATAATTACTTTTTTAATACCTTTGCATACACCGTCAGGATTTTTAACAATAATTCGATATTTTGTTCCTCTAAAAATACGATTAACAGTATATTCCTTCCATTCTTCAGGTATACATGGGTCGATAAGGAGTCCGTCATAAGTTGGTCTGACACCTAAAATATATTGTGAAATAGCATAAAAATTCCATGCCGCAGTGCCAGTAAGCCACGAATTTTTAGCTTCACCTGGTTTCCATGCATCTTTACCGGCTATCATTTGCGAATATACATAAGGTTCAGTTTTATGCAAATCGCTTATCTCTTCAAGATATGAAGGACATATCTTTTTGTAATATTCCCATGCCCTGTTGCCATTACCAATTTTTGTTTCTGCAATCATTATCCATGGATTATTATGGCAAAATACTCCGGCATTTTCTTTATATCCTTCGGGATATGAAGATATTTCACCATATTTTACAATATATTTAGTAAATGCCGGATTATTAAGAACAATACCGTATTTACAATCAAGATATTTATTAACCGCATCAAGTGCTTTTATAGCTTTTCCATTTTCAATGCCTACTTCAGCCATAACACACATTCCTTGCGATTCAATAAATATTTTACCTTCATCACATTCTTTACTGCCAACTTTTTCGCCAAAATAATCGTAAGCGCGCAAAAACCATTCGCCATCCCATCCAGATTCATTAATTGCATTAATCATATCGTTTACATGCTTTTGAGCCTGCGTAGCTTCGTCGGTCTTACCAATACGCTTGCATATTTCAATAAATTCTTTCCCATAAAGTACAAACATTCCTGCAATAAAAACCGACTCGGCAACACCGCCCTCTTTGTTTTCAGTAGTTTGAAATGACTCGCCGGGAGTTTCAGAAAAACAGTTCAGATTAAGGCAATCATTCCAGTCGGCACGACCTATTAAAGGCAATTTATGTGGCCCTAAATTATTAACAACATGATAAAATGATCTCTTAAGATGTTCAAAAAGACTAGCCTTATTATTTTCATTATTATCAAAAGGTGTAGGATGCTCCAGTATGCTCCAGTCTCCTGTTTCTTTTATATATGAACTTGTTGATAATATCAGCCATAAAGGATCGTCATTAAAATTACCTCCAATTGCATCATTACCTCGTTTTGTCAATGGCTGATACTGATGATAAGCCCCACCATCCTCAAATTGTGTCGAAGCAATATCAATAATTCTTTCTTTTGCACGAGCAGGTATTTGATGCACAAACCCTATAAGGTCCTGGTTCGAATCTCTGAAACCCATTCCCCTTCCTATACCTGACTCGAAATATGAAGCACTGCGGCTAAAATTAAAAGTAATCATACATTGATACTGATTCCATATATTTACCATTCGTGAAAGCTTTTCATCTTTATGTTCAATATTATATACCGATAAAAGATTATCCCAAAATATTTTTAATTCATCAAAGGCTTTATTTACTGCATCAGTATCACTAAATTTTTTAATCATATCATAAGCCTTTGTCTTATTAATTACTTTTGGTGCAATAAATTTATTATCTACCTCATTTTCCACATATCCTATAATAAAAATCAAATCTTTGCTCTTGCCGGGCTGTAATTCAATTTCGATATAATGCGAAGCAACAGGTGACCATCCATGAGCAACAGAATTTTTTGGTTTATTTTGCTTTACAGTTTCAGGCATTTCAAAGCCATTATATAAGCCTAAAAAACTTTCGCGGTCAGTATCAAATCCATTAATATTGCTATTAACCGAATAAAAAGCATAATGATTTCGCCTTTCACGATATTCGGTTTTATGATATATAACCGAATTTTCTATCTCAACTTCACCTGTCGAAAAATTTCTCTGAAAATTAGTCATATCATCATAAGCTTCCCATAAACACCATTCAACAAAGGAAAATAATGTAAATTTTTTAATTTTTCCCGAATTATTTTTCAATCTCACTTTTTGAACTTCACCTAAAAAATTTAAAGGTACAAAAAAGGTTATTTCGGCCTCAAGTTCATTTTTTACACCTTTTAAAATTGTATAACCTAAACCATGTTTGCAAATATATTCATCGAGGTTTTCTTTAACAGGTTTCCATCCCGGACTCCATATAACACCATTATCATTTATATAAAAATATCTCCCTCCCGAATCAAGAGGAACATTGTTATATCTATATCGGGTAATGCGCCTTAATCGAGCATCCTTATAAAAACAATAACCCCCAGCTGTATTAGAAATTAAACTGAAAAAATCTTCATTTCCTAAATAATTAATCCAAGGCCAAGGTGTTACAGGATTTGTTATCACATATTCTTTGTTTTTATCATCAAAATAACCGTATTTCATATATTTATTTTTTATTCATCAAACATTCAATCAAATTGAAATATATTAAAAACTTTTAAATTCGTTTCACTAAGTAAAAAATTACATTTTTGTAATATTTATAAATTTCATTATATTTAATTTCAAAATTATAATTTTATTATTTTCTAAAAAAACAATTTATATAGATTGTTTATTAAATTGAACTATATAAAATGTTTCGATACATAATTTTTTTTAGTAATAATAAAATATTTTTAGTAATATTGTTATATATCATTTTACAATGAAACAAAATAAAAATCATATTGCAAAAGATATCAAATCATTTGCCAACATAGAAAGAAAAACCAATGAATGGTTTCTCTGCACTGGCTATATCCCCGATGAAAATGATTATTTTATCAAGGATAGTTTCCCTTCGGAAATTATTTGTAATGATACAACAATATTATTGCCAGGTAAAAAACTAAGTGAAGTATTTCCAGATCTTATAAAACAAATAATTAATATTAAAATTACCTATGAAAATCCTCATTTTACAGAATTTTACTGTACAATAAAAAAATGTAACTTTAATGTTAAAATATTTTGCGACCGACTCGATTCAAATAAAATATTATTCCACATTATCGAAAAGAGCAAATATTTGCAATCTGATAATACATCTACTTTATCTATGTACAATAGCATATTGTATGATGTGCCATCAGTCATAACAATTAAAGACATTGAATTTAAATATATTTCTTTTAATAATGCTTTTCTGAAACTAATCGATATTAATACAGATAATTTAATATACAAAACCGATTATGACATATTTACGAAAGATACTGCCGATTTGATTCGTAAAACAGATGAGGAAATATTTTTAAAGCATCAATCCTTAAAAAATATTGAAGAAAAAATTACACTTCAAAACAACAAGACATTATGGTTACTCACAACCAAAAAAGCAATATTTGACGATACAGGAAAAATATTGGGAGTTTTAAGTATAAGTAATGATATTACTGAACTTAAAAATTTAACAAATCAATTAATTAATGAAAAACGATTATTTCAGGCTCTTTTAAAAAATAGTACCGACCACATTTACTTTAAAGACCGTCAAAGTAGGTTTATTCGCTTAAGTGATGCCCAAATAAGAAGGTTTAATTATGATTCGGAAGATAAATTATTAGGAAAAACCGATTTTGATGTATTTACATACGAGCACGCAAAACAGGCTTACGATGATGAACAAAAAATAATGGAAACAGGTGTACCAATGATTGGATATGAAGAAAAAGAAACCTGGCCTGATGGCTCAATCTCCTGGGTATCATCATCAAAAATTCCCATTTATGATGAAAAAGGCAAAATAGTTGGAATATTTGGTATATCAAGAGATATAACCGAACAAAAACTTGCACATGAAAGATTAATGTTCACTCAGTTTGCAGTTGATAATGTTGGAGAAGCAGCACTTTGGGTAAATATACAAGGTAAAATCATATATGCAAATTCAGAATCTTTATCAATGTTACTTTATAATAAAGATGAAGTAAAAGAAATTAATATTTACAATATAATACCCGATTTTACTGAAACAAGGTGGAAAGCATATTGGAGACTGGTAAAACGTCATAAAAAGATTGTTTTTGAAACAATTTTTCTCTCAAAAGAAAATAAAAAAGTGCCGGTTGAAATAATTTCGAATTTTTTTGAATATGAAAATAATGAATACAACTGCATATTTGCAAGAGACATTAGCGAAAGAAAAAAGACTGAGGAAATACTTAGAGATAAAGAAAAAAAATTAACTGAACAAAACAAAGCATATATGGCTTTAAATGAACAATTACTCGAGACCAACCGGCGTATGCAAATTATTAATAATGAATTATTACTTGCAAAAAATAAAGCAGAAGAAAGCGACAGACTTAAAACAGCTTTTTTGGCTAATATGAGCCACGAAATAAGAACCCCTATGAACGCTATTGTCGGATTTGCCGATTTATTATTAAAACCGGGAATTACATACGATAAAATTGAAAAATATTCTAAAATTATTAACATTAATTCTCATCAACTACTTTCATTAATAAACGATATTATTGATATTTCAAAAATTGAATCAGGTCAGATACAGATATATAAAAAGAAAACCAATATAAATGATATTCTCGATGAATTATATAACATATTCCAGCCAATGGCTTATAATAAAAACTTAATACTTAAAATACACAAATCATTATTGCCTCATGATGCTTTCATTATAACCGATGAAACCAAATTCAAACAAATTTTTATCAATCTTTTAAATAATGCTTTAAAATTTACAAGTTCAGGAGAAATAAATTTTGGATATACTAAAAAAGACGATTTTATCGTATTTTATGTTAGCGATACGGGCATCGGAATATCACCCGAAAATTATGAGATAATTTTCGAACGTTTCAGGCAGGTTGACGGATCAAATACAAGAAAATATGGTGGAGCAGGTTTAGGTTTATCTATTTCTAAAGCACTTGTAGAATTACTTGGAGGTAAAATATGGTTAGAATCAGAAGAAAATATTGGTACAACTTTTTATTTTACCTTACCATATAGACTTGAAAGCACAGATAAAAGTAAAACTGAGGACCAGAAAATTGATATTTCTGATATTGACTGGAAAAATAAAACTATATTAATAGTTGATGATGAAGAATATAACTATTTTTATTTAACCGAAATATTAAAGTCAACACATGCAAGTTTACTACATGCAAATAATGGTAAAGTAGCAATTGAAATCTGCCAGAATAATCCTTCAATAAATATTGTTTTGATGGACATCAAAATGCCAATAATTGATGGTTATACAGCTACAAAAGAAATAAAAAAATTTAGACCAGATTTACCAATAATTGCACAAACTGCCTATGGAATGTCGGATGACAGGGATAAAGCTTTGAATGCAGGCTGCGATGATTATATCTCAAAACCACTACTAAAAGAAAAATTAATAATTATTATTAATAAATATATAAACAAATAATATAGATTATATTATAATTATTTAAATGAATAAAAAGTTTAAATATATTATTGCTTCACTCATTTTTATATCATTATCAGGAATTATTATAAATATTTTTTTTTCTAATATTTTATTTTTCAATATTTTATTATATATTATATTAATTTTTAGTTCAGGTATATTACTATTCAACAATAAAAAAGATAATATAACTATTGACTACAATAATGAAATAAAATATAAAAATATAACTGATAATTCACCTGATATCATAATAAAACTTGACAATATCAATAGAATCATATATGCAAATAAATTAATCAATAAAATTTTGAATGATGTAGAAAATGGAGATTCAGTTTATGGAAAAAATATTCTAGAAACAAAACTTAATAATATCATACCAAAATATTGGATAGATGAGATTGAACACATTAAGACAACTGGCAAATCGACCGAAATAATTGTTCCAATAAAAGCCAAAGACTATTCATATATTTTTGATTGCCGATATATTCCTGAATTTGATGAAAACGGTAAAGTAATATCAACTATAATATTTTTACGTGATATTACAACAGAAAAAAACTTTGAAATAGAACTGATAAAAGCTAAAGAAAAAGCCGAAGAAAGCGACCGCCTTAAATCAGCTTTTTTAGCAAATATGAGCCATGAAATAAGAACACCAATGAATGGAATACTCGGCTTTTGCAGCTTACTGAAAAGAAATAATTTAGATGAAGAAAAACGTATTCAATTTATTGAAATTATCGAATCGAGCGGAATGCAACTCCTTTCAACAATAAACGATATAATTGAAATAGCCAAAATTGAATCTAATCTGGCAACAATCAACAAAATCGAAACCAATTTGAATATTATTTTAGATGATTTATTTCAAATATTTCACAATCAGATTAAAGCCAAAAAATTAGAATTCAAACTTTTTAAACCTTTACTTGATAATGATGCATACATATATACCGATGAAATAAAAATAAAGCAGATTTTATCAAATCTTGTTTCGAATGCTATAAAATTTACCGAAAAAGGAAGCATTGAAATCGGATACGAAATCAATAACCGTATATTGTTTTATGTCAAAGATACCGGAATTGGAATATCATCGACACATTATGAAATTATTTTCGAACATTTCAGACAGATTGATTTTTCTGATAAACGCAAATACGGTGGAACCGGATTAGGACTAACCATTGCCAAGGCATTAGTTGAACTATTGGGGGGTGAAATATGGCTTGATTCAGAACTAGGGAAAGGTACTACATTTTATTTTACTGTTCCATATCAACAATCAAAAAAAATATCATTAAATACAGATTATTCAATACAAAAAGACTTAAATACTTTATTAAGTGGAAAAACTATATTAGTTGCTGAAGATGAAGAAACAAATTATTTATTTTTAAAAGAATTATTTAGTAATTCAAAATGCCATATCTTATGGGCAAAAAATGGATATGACACCATTCAGTTATGCGAAAAATATCCTAATATAAATCTAATATTAATGGATATTAAAATGCCAGAAATGGATGGTTTTAAAGCTACAAATATTTTAAAAAATTTATATCCCGATTTGCCAATAATTGCAGTAACAGCCTATGCAATGCCCGAAGATAAAGAAAAAGCATTAAAAGCAGGATGCGATGGATATATTTCAAAACCTATAAGTAAAAAAATGTTAGTTGAAAATATTGCTAAAGTATTATAATAAATATAAATTGCTTAACCCAACTTGAGCGCATATTATTATAATTATCTGTATATCAATAGCATATAAATTTAATTTCAATTTTTCAGGTACAACATATTTGTATTTTCTATATATAATTGGTTTAATATTCTCATTGTTGATAATCAACTATATAAAATTTTAAAATATCAAAAAAAGATAAAAAGAGTCATTTTTTAAGAATTTTTCCCTCAAGTTGGGTTAACTTTTTTTCAACTAAAACCTAAATTTTTCGGGTTTAGGGTTTAAAATATAAATATAAAACCTCCTGAATTTACAGGAGGTTATACAGTTATATATAAAATAAATTAATTATATCTTGGTAATAATAAATGAAACAAATTTATTTTCAGTATTTTGAAAAATCTTTAAGATATAAATCCCAGGTTTTAAAAAATCTGTATTAACTTTTTCACTACCTGAAATAGACTTTTCAAGAATAATATTACCTGTTGAATTTACAATTTCCAATTTTACACTTCCGGGTATTTCAATATTAATAAAATCCTTAAAAGGATTAGGATATATTTTTATATCATCAAATAAATAATTATTAATACTATTTGAAATATCTATTTCAATACTTGCTGAAGCCTTACATCCAAAATCATTTGAAACTGTTACTGAATATACTCCACTTTGAGATACAATAATACTCTTAGTTGTTTCATTTCCGGGAGTCCAAATATATGAACTATAACCATTACCAGCATCCAGAAGAAAATAATTTTCTTGTGCTGTTTTTGTAATATCAATAATGGGTTTAGGATTTACAGTTATTGTAACCTCATCTTTTGCTTTACAATTTTTATTAGTAACTTCAGCAATATAAGTTTTTGTTTCACTTGGGGTAAAAGCAATTCCATCAGTAATTCCATTATTCCAGTTTAAAACTCCTTCATTATAAGAAGCTTTTAATATTATTGCATTTCCATTACAAATGGCTGTATCTTTGCCAGCATTTATTATTGGAATTGGTTTAACTGTTACAATAATCTGATCACTAATTGTATCATAATTATTAATTAATGTGGCAGTATATATTTTTGTTTCATTAGGGATAAATGCAATATTATCCTGAATTCCATTATCCCAAATTACAGTGCCTTTATTATATTTTGCTTTTAAAGTAATCTGGTCTCCAGCACATATAGAAGTATCATGACCTGCATCAATTATTAATGCTGATAAAATCCAATTAAAACTTTTTGATGTGAAAAAATTTTTCCAAACAATATAATATACTTCACCAGTATCAGCATTGAAAGACACTTTTGATTGTGAACCACAAAAATCATCATTTAAAGCTACTTTAGTTCCTTCACAATCTTTATAAACAATAACATATGT
>Ga0123519_10010535_pt1 | contig 13757 bp, 9 predicted proteins | sample YelNatPaOPRAMG02_FD_87396 | JGI IMG/M metagenome (GOLD analysis project Ga0123519, IMG submission 87396) | Hot spring microbial communities from Yellowstone National Park - Yellowstone National Park OP-RAMG-02 (version 2) | ecosystem: Environmental > Aquatic > Thermal springs > Hot (42-90C) ...
AAAATGTCCATTCGCTGTCGGTAACGTTTATCGTATCAGTTAGCAAGGTATCGCCTGTTACCGGAGAAATCCAACGGATGGAATAGGTTCCCGATGGTAGTTCAATAGGGAGTGATGATACATTTTCCTGCCCCATGTAAACCAGGTAATTTCTGCCCTTTTCAGCAAGACCAAAGATTTCGTTTCTGTCAGTTGGTAATGGTTTCATTTTTACAAAAGGCATGGAATACAAACAATCTTTCAATATTCTCAGCTGTTTTCTGAAAGCCGGCCCTCCCCAGCCGGGGTTACCATCCGGAATAGGCCAGGTTCCGTCTTCAAAGCCAACCACAAAAGAGTAATCCAGATTGTTGTATAGTCCGCCACCTGAAAGAAGAAACTTCCATGCCTGAGAGCGGTAAAGATAATCCCGGTGGGGCATAAAACCGGTTTCATCGAGGGCGATCACTTTATTCAGGTTGTAGTTCCATCTGACAGCTTCAGGCAATGCATAATGGAAATTAAAAACGGAAACGAGGGAATCAGGAGTTGAAATTTTTGCCCTGAAATTCGAAATGTTTTCCGAAATCAGATGCCGGTTGGACAACCGGCTCTCGGTTTCGGCAATTATACCGGCTATGTGGTGCTGCCATGCACGGGAAACCGGATTGGCTATTTCGGCCAGTTTTTGCCAGGCAAACGGATGCGTTTTGTTGTCGCTGGGAACAATTTCCTGCAGACAGGGGTGGTCAGACCAAGGTTCATTCTGTATTTCATAGATGATGTTATCAAATTCATTAAGTTCTGTTACAATTTTTTGAATATACCGCTCCTGGAAAATGAGCATATCAGAGTTATACAAGGTATTTGCCAGTTTATAGTCTTTGGGTTCCTGAAGGTTAATATTGTTTGCCGGATTCAGAGGATTGTATGACCAGATCGATGCATTGTAGATGGAACTGGAAAGGGTGACTTCCACTACGATTCCCCTGAGGGATGCTTCATTCACAAACTGTCTGAGCCGTTTAAAATATTCCTCATTCCACTGGTTGAGATCATAAACTCCGGGGGAGGAGGTTTCTCCGTCTTTTATTTTTTTCCATGGTGCCAGATAGGACTCTTTACGCGGATTCATGGTGTTCCGTTCAATGCCAAACGTAGCGTCATTCATTTCCAGGTGCCCTGAACAAAAGATCCGGGTGTAATTAAAACCCTCTTTCTGAAGGGCATTGAGGTATTTAATGAAATCAAAATCCCTGTTCATAACCGATCCGTAATGCTCGGCCGATGCAATCAGAATTGTTGGCTTGCCGCGAAAAAGAAAATAGTGAGGATTTTCAGGGTGGAGACATAATGGTACACTTTTCTGAGCTTTCAGTAAAAAAGGTAGAGTGAGAACAACAAGAAGAAACTGAAAACGGATTTTCATAAAGATGCAATTTTGGTACACAGAATATCAAATGTACTTAAAATTCTATATGCAGTTGTTTATATAAAGAAAGATAGCGGACAACATGTGGTTGTCCGCTATCTGAAACACTATCCATAAGGTCGGTTGGTCATTTTCTGATTTTAGGGACTATCCGGAAGTTATCAAAGGCAAAATCGAATGTCATAGCAAATTGGGATTTCCATGAACCAAACCGGTCGAGTTTAAGAGGCTTACCGGCAATATTAGGCCATTTTTCCAAGGGAATACTTACAGTCATCCAGCCGGTTTTTTCATATACCTTACCGCCAAAATTAGCTGTGTAAGGTTTCCATTCTATAAATCCTGCATCAACCATACCCACTTCAAACCAGTCTTTGTCAAATTTTGTATCACCAACCCACATTTCAAACCGCAGGTCATAATCAGCAGGATTTCCTTCCACCTGTAAATCCCCACAGTAGGCGATCACTGTTTCCTGCACCCACCATTGATTATCTCCGTAGTCTTGTTTCAGGTAATAAAACTTGCCACTTATAGGTTTTACCGGAAAATCGGATGGGAGAGTTTCGGGATCGCGAACGTAGGCATCACCGCCCCAGCAAATAGGTTTGTCGTCAAAGTTAACGAATACATTGCGGTTATCGCGGAACCAGGAATCAGTAGAATCCATACCTGCTACGGCATATACCTTAACTTTGCCGGGCTGTGCTCCTTCAGGGACTTTTACATTAATCAGCTTGTCGGTGTAGCTTACGATGGTTCCTTCAACCTCACCCGGGAAAACAACTTTAATGAGGTTCACAAAGTATTTGCCCTTGATTTGCAAAATTTCACCATCGGGTACATACTCCAGCGGAATTGTGTCGGCATCCGGAGGCGGGATCAGAACAGGGAAATCATACGTGGCTTGTCCTCCTTTAGTAACGACAGTAATTTTATTATTGATTTCCGTAGGAAAAACTCCAGGGATAGTTACTATGATGTTTTTGTCTGTTACCAGTGTGGGCATAAAGAAAGCTTCCACGTTATTAAAGTAGATGTGCATGGTTGAACTGAGATTTTTTCCCTGAATAACGATCATCTGTCCCATCTGACCCTCTGTAATTGCACTGTCTTTTGCCACAATTCTAACTTTGGTAATTACGGGTACGCCATAATCCTCTTCCTGCTCACAGGAAGTGACAAAATATCCGGCTGCAGCAATGACCAGAGCCATCATCAGCCAGGATAGTTTTTCCGAAATGGTGGTTATGTATTTTTTCATAATCTTTCAGATTGACAGGATAAAACTTATTTACCGAAATTATACGGAACGGGTGGCTCCAGAAGTTTTGGATTCTGGTCTGTTTCTGATGCAGGAATAGGTAAAATAAAACTATCGTCGGTAGCAGTAATTTTGAAAGAGTTCAGCATGCGTGTGGTTCCTTGCCAGTAATAGGTTCCACGTTCCTGATTATTAATAAATGCAATGGCAGCTGAGGGATTCCAGTAATGCCACCTTATCAGGTCATACCAGAAGTCGGCTTCGTAGGCGAACTCGATCCTTCTTTCATGGAAGATGTCCTGGAAAGTAATACTGGTTTTTGCGGGCAGACCTGCACGTGTGCGCACTGCATTGAAGGCTGTGAGTGCATCGGCATCCGAAGTGGAGGAATTGTTTCCCAGGACAGCTTCTGCGTAAATAAGATAAACATCGGCTAAACGAAGAACATACGTGTTAATTCCGGTCGACATAAAGCAGACTTTTCCATTGTTGTCTTCGGGGGTACCGATAACATATTTTTTTATGGCAGCAAAACAGGCATTTTCACCAATACCATCATTAGGTTGCGCCACAAAAGTATAGCCACCGTCCTTCTTCTTGAGTTCGGGATAGTAATCGCCGTCCTGCATGATGGTTTCATGGCGTCGTTTATCACCCGGTTCATATTCATTCTGCAAATCAATGGTAGGGCCGATGTATCCTCCCCAGCCATCACCTACTCCGGTAAGGGTATTGTCTTTTGCCCAGTATGCCTGGTTGGTATTCTGAGTACCCCAACCCTGGCAGGGGATCCATTGAAAGGCAAAGAGCGATTCCTGATTGTCTTTTTCTGCATCTTCCCCTTTGTATTGGAACAGATCAGCATATTCCGGTTTCAATTTAAGCCCGCTGCTGTTAATAACATCACCTGCCAGTTCTTTCGCCTTGTCCAGATCGGCCTGGTTACGCGACCCGCTTTGTCCCCAACCTGACCTGGCAAGATATACCTTTGCCAGCATCCCTTCGGCAGACCATTTGGTAACCCTTCCCCGATCATTGCCTGAATATGCGGCCGGTAATTTGCTTGCAGCATCTGTGAGGTCATTGATGATAAACTGGTAAACACTCTCCACTGTATTGCGGGGGATTTTAGAATCAAAAACAATGGCACTATTGTTTTCAATAATGGGTACGGGTCCCCACAGCCTTACCAGGTAAAAATACGCTGTGGCCCGCATGAATTTCGCCTCACCAACCACTCTGTTTTTCAAGTCAGCAGGCACTGAGGCACCTGCCTTGGTAGGAATGTTGTTAATTACCATGTTCGAATGGGCAATCACCCTGAACAATGAATTCCATGCTTCGTTCAGGCGGGGGTTGTTCTGGGTAACGCCCAGCTGGAAAAACTGTGCCATGTCACCATCATTGGTCCAGTGATTGCCGGAAGTGGCGTCACCAATTACCCAGTGAGCTTTGTCGTTAAGCTCAAACCAGGGCCACCCATAAAGAGGAGCTGTCGATGCATTAACCTGTTCAGGAGTCTGGTAAAAATTATCCAGTGTCAATGCATCCTGCGGAGGTCTGTTCAGGAAATCCTCACTGCATGAAAATCCGGATAACAAAAGAATTACCGGGATAATTATGCGAAGTAATCTATATTTCTTTTTCATATGCAAAGGTTTTTCAGGGTTACATCAATTAGAATCCAAGGGTTAATCCTACCGAAACGATCCGCGGCATCGGATAACGACCGTTATCAACACCTGTGAGCAGGGGATCCTGGTTGTAGGAACCAATTTCCGGATCAAATCCAGTATACTTTGTGAATGTTAATGCATTCTGGATGTTCATGTAGATGCGCAACTGGTTGGCTTTAATCTTTGATATCAATGCGCTCGGGAAGGTATAACCAAAAGAAATATTCTTTATCCGCAGATAGGATCCATCTTCAACATACCTTGACGAAACCCTTGTGTTCTCATTCGGATCTGTATTAATGGCTCTTGGCATGGATGTTTCCGGATTGATCACCCTTACGTTTTTAGGATCAGTTAAGGAACCTTCCGGATCGATCAGTTCGAACCGCACACGGTTATTGACGGTTTTAAGCTGATTCCCGTAAAGGTTTCTCATTCCTTCTGTACTCCGGCGGGTAAAATTATAGATATCATTTCCGTAAGTTCCCTGGATAAAAATGCTCAGATCAAAATTGTTCCACCTGAATTCATTCCCCATTCCATAGGAAAACTTCGGATAGGGATTCCCAATATAGGTGCGGTCAAGATCATCGATTACCTGAACATTGTGCAAGGTATCACTGCCGATGATCCAGTCGGCAGTTGAGGTCTGGTCAATATTTCTGAACTTGATATCGCCCGGAAATACTCCTGCCCATGCATCAATTTTATCACGCTGTTTCGGACTGTTGACAATATCATCATAATCAACGAAAATACCGTCGACCACATACCCGTAGAACTGGCCCAAGGGTTTGCCAACTGCCGTTTTGGTAACTGTGTTAAACCACTGAACATTTCTGTAAATAGCCGCCCCTTCTTCTCCCAGGCTTAACACTTTATTGGCATTATGTGAAAGTGAAAGGGAGGTAATCCAGGAAAATCTACCCGTAAGATTATGGGTTGTGAGGCTTAATTCCCATCCTTTATTTTCCATTTTCCCAAGGTTGACAAAAGGAGCTTCGATGCCCATCCAGCTTCCTCCTCCCATGTAGTTTGGCAAGGGCATGCGGAGCAACATATTATCTGTATTCCGTTTGTAAATTTCCAAGGTCATATCGATGCGGTTCTGGAAGAGGGCAAGATCGATACCAAGGTTTTTGTCGGTTGTTGATTCCCACTGAACATCCGGGTTGGGTAAGTTGGTCAGAAGAAATCCGTTTCCGATTCCCGAGGGGGCGGTACGCAGGGCCGAACCATACGCATATCCGGGTATCGCCTGGTTCCCTACTTCTCCGTAACCAAGACGAAGCTTCAGATTGCTCACAAACTGCAGATTTTGCATAAAATTCTCATTGGAAATTCTCCATGCAACCGACACGGAAGGGAAGTATCCCCAACGCTTATTGGGGCCAAAATTGGAAGAACCATCTGCCCTGAATGTGGCGGTGAGCATATACTTACCGGCAAAAGAGTACATAGCCCTGGCAAAATAGGATGCCAGTGCATTACTGCCTTTGTACCCACCGTTGGTTGCGGTTGTAGCTTCTCCCGCATTCAATTCCTGGACATCGTTGCTGACAAAATTCTTACGAACCCCTTCAATTCCCTCCCAGTTCGATTCCTGAGCTTCCTGGGCAAGCATCAGGGTGACATCATGTTTTTCAGCAAATACCTGCTGATAAGTCAGGTAGTTATTTAAAGACCAATAAAAGCTCTGGGAGTAATTTCTTCTTGACTGGTTCTGGGTATTTACAATCAGACCATACTGGTAAGTAGGCTGGAAGGCATAGTTATTAATAAACTGTATATCAGTACTAAACTGGGAGTGTAACGTAAAATGTTTCAGGAAGGTGACGTCAGAATATGCACTACCGAGAGCACGAGTGCGCGTAACATTCAGATCCCTGTCAAGGGCCATGGCTACCGGGTTGGTTACGCCAAACTGAGTAGTTACCGGACCTCCCCAGCTTCCGTCGGGAAATTTCAGGGGAATATCAGGAGCCTGAAGCAGGGTGGCAGTAATAACCCCGTCATCGGAATCATTCAGCGTAATTCGCTCATTGGTGCGGCTCACCATAAAGTTGCTGCCCACCTTGATCCAGTCTTTTGCCTGGTTTTCAAGGTTAAGCCTTGCTGAATAGCGGTCGAAATTCGAACCAATCACAATTCCGTCCTGTGCAAAGTACCCGCCTGACAGGGCATAGGTTGTTCTTTCATTACCGCCGGAAACGGAAATCTGATGACTTTGAACCGGGGCGGTGCGGAAAACTGCATCCTGCCAGTCGGTTCCATTGCCGAGAATAGACAGATCCTGAAATTCCTGACGCCGGGTAATCAGACCCAGGTCGGCCAGTTCATTCTGGTATGAGGCATATTCTCTCAAATTCATTACATCCATACGTTTCGGCAAGGTTTGCCATCCATAATAGGCTTCATAGTTTACTTTTGATTCACCAGCTTTACCACGTTTGGTAGTTATAATTACCACTCCGTTGGCGCCCCGTGAGCCGTAGATAGCACTGGCAGAAGCATCTTTAAGGATTTCCACTGAAACGATATCAGCCGGATTTAAGGTTGACAGGGCACTTACAGCCGTTTGGCCATTGCCTCCTCCAGCCCAGTCAAACCCTACTGCTGTACCCTGGGCCTGTGCTGACACCTGCACGCCATCAATCACATACAGGGGTTCACTGCCGGAGTTGATTGACCCGGCGCCGCGGATTCTGATAGACACTCCGCCGCCCGGCTGGCCGGAATTCTGAAATACCTGTACCCCGGCAGCCTTTCCCTGCAGGGCCTGGTCAATTGAGGTGGAAATGGTATTTTTCAAAGACTGTTCCGACACGGTTGCCACGGCTCCGGTTAAGTCAGTCTTTCTCTGTGTACCATAGCCGATAACAACTATTTCCTCCAGCTTTTTGATATCTTCAACCATGCTCAGATTGATAACTGTTTTTCCTGAAACAGCTATCTCCTCCGTTTTATATCCGACGTATGAAAACACTAACACAGCATCTGCTCGTGCAAGGGTAATGCTATACTCACCGTTTGCATTGGTGATGGTTCCGTTGGTTGTTCCTTTTTCGAGTACGGTGACTCCGGGTAAAGGCTCATTGGTTTCAGCAGCAACTACCCGTCCTTTTACCTGAACAGTCTGCTGAAGGGCAGAGATCTCCCTGAGGCTGAGCATTTCCAGCTGAATCTTTTCCTCCGTTCTATTGCTGTTGCTCAGACCGGCAATTCTCTGAAGCAAAGGCATCAGTGGCTTGTCCTGCCGCGGTGTAATAACATAATACCCGAGGCCAACCTTATCAACCTGATACTTGCTGGCCCTCTGAATTTCCCTTACGTACGGATCAATTTCATCCGCCTGGAAATTCCTCAGGGCATCCGGTACAGAGACATTATCCAGCAATCCCGACTCATAACTGAATACAACATTAAACCGCTGTTCCAGTTGAGCGAGATACTGGCTGAATAACTCCCGGGATGGTATTGACTGCCTGCCTTTGTTGGAATCGGCAGTAAGAGCATACATTTCCTGGGAGAAGGAGTTTGCCTCCAAAACAAGAACTGCTATTAAGATGAGCAGTCTGGTCCATAAAAAGTGATCTTTCTTTTTCATATCTGGTTAGTTGAGTTAGTTAAGAGTGTCACAATATTTGGACTGTCATTTTCTATCCAGATGGATTTCATCACCATTACGGGTGATTTTCAGATCAAAGACTTTTTCAATTGTCAGCAGTAAAACGTCAATATTGTCAGTTGGTGCTGCACCCCTCATCTTCCGCTGTGCCAGATCACGATTGTCAATTTTAACCTTTACTCCGTAAGTCGCCTCAATTTTGCGTGCTATTTCCAACAGGGTATTATTATCAAAGATCAGCTTACCCTGTGTCCATGCACTGAATTCATCAGCGACGACTTCTTTTCTTACCAGAGTTTTACTTTCCTTTGAATAAGTAACCATTTCGCCGGGTTTCATAAGCAATGCCCTGTCAGTTATCCGGTTTGGGAGATTGATTAGAATCTGACCCGAATTGAGTGTAACGGTTGTGTTCTCCCCTCTTGCATCAACATTAAAACGTGTTCCCAGAACCTCAATAACAAGATCAGCGGTATGAACAAGGAATCGCTTGTTGGGCAGGTCGCCTAATTTACGTACCTCAAAAAAAGCTTCTCCTTCCACCCATACTTCCCTTGGCTGATCCTCTGTCCAGTTACGTGCATAGCGAATACGTGAGTTGCCGTTCAGCATGACTTCTGACTGGTCCGGAAGAACAATTTTCTGCACTTCTCCGTAACCGGTGGAAAAACTGATGTTCCCGGTATACCTTTGTATGAAATATGTTCCGGCCAGAACCAGTCCTGTAATTATTGCCGCTGCCCTCAGCCACCAGCGGGAGGCAGGCATTCTTAAAACGTTCGTTCTCCGGCTGGTTTCGTGCTCCAGAACCTTGTCAAGAACCATTTCCTGTTTCTCAGGAATGAACTCGGGTTCCTCCACAAGAAGTGCTTTAACCATTTCCATTGCAAGATCGAGTTCCTTTTCCTGCTCCGGATGATTTTCCCTGTATTGCTTCCAAAACATTTCAGCTGAAGGAACCCTGTCCTTAACCATGGAGATAAACAGAGGATCCTGTGCGAAATCTTCAGCCCGGTATGACTGATAATCGTTCATTTTATGAATAGTTTAAGATTCTTCCCGGACTTCTATCCGGTTTAAATAAGACCAGGTATCAGAATTTGTATTAAGAAAATTGTCTTTTTTTTATTAATTCCAATATTCCGAAGTTTCGGAATGATAGATTTTATACGTCGGGATTACCTCTCTAAGTCAATAGAAACAAGTTGTTTAAATGTTTTTTGTGTTTCTGTTGACTAATCTCGGTAAATGTTACCCAGAGGAAAAGATTTCCCGTAAGGATTTTAGCGCCAGATATACCAGGGTGCGTGATGACTGATACTTTATTTCCATGATTTCAGCAATCTCCTGATAGTCAAGCCCCACATAAAATCTCAGATAAATGGCTTCGCGCTGCTGCCGTGTCAACTGTCCAAAGGCATCCCGAAGTTTTTTTCTTTTTTCCCTTGAATCTTCCTGTTCATCAGAAAGAAACCCGGCAGAAAATTCAAGGTTAAAATTCAGGTTTTCACTTAATAAAGTTTCCTTTTGGCGCTGACTTATTTTCAGCTTTCTGAAAAGAAACCGTCGAAAGGATTTAACAAGATAAAAACGTACTGATGTAGTCTTTCCAAGATTGTAACGATGATCGATCAGGTAAACAAAAAAATCCTGAAGAATATCTTCCAGAATTGCCGAATTATTCACAAAGCGATACCCATACCTGTACAAGACCAGAGAGTACTGCCTGTAAATCAATTCCAGAGCTCCCTGTTCCCCGTGTCGGAAAGCATCCCAAATCCGGCTCTCATTTTCATAGTTAGGGTTTTGGGGCATAAAACGATCGGATACCTTTCGACAAATGTAAAAAGTTCCTGTTGAATAAACATGCAACTATCTTCCTTCTGCCTCAGGATATAGCAAGTTTACCCTGTCGCTCTGAAAGACTTCACCGGTTGTAAGTTCGATAAACGACAATCTTCCTCCTTCCCAGCCGGCCCCTGTATCGGTAAGGACGATTTCGCAGGCTTTCATTGGTTTATCGGTTCCAAAATTCAGGGTAGGGGTATGTCCTACATAGATTTCGCGGTAGGTACTTAAACGGGAACCCGGTTTCTCTGCTTCCAGATGAAGCGCTTTCATCACCAGACTGCGGTCCCACAGAAATACCTCCGGATCCTGCTCATCCAAAGGTATTCCGGGCAATATGCCTGCATGGACAAACAAACGGCCCTCCTGTTCATAATAATACAATGCTTTTTCCATCAATGCGATGTCAGCTTCCGATGGACCATTTGCAAAACTGGCTACAGTAGCTCTTCCCCCCTGCATCCACCATCCGGGTATAATCTCTCCGGTTTTCATCCACCGTAAAGCCCATTCATCGTGGTTTCCTCTCAGCAAAACCAAATGCGGGATGCCCGAAAGTGCTCTGATTACATGATGCGTTTCAGGCCATCCGTCACAAATATCACCCAGCACAATCAACTGATCTTCCTCCGGCCGGAAGCCACTGCGGATAATACACTGTTCCAATGCCCTGTATGCACCGTGAATATCGCTGGTTACAAAAACCCTCATAGATGGGTATTAATAAAACCAGAAAATTATAATGAACTCAACCTGCAATGGGAACATTGGCAAGCATTTTTTCTTTTTTCCGATTGAAAATATCGGTAATTTTTAGAAAAAATCCTTGCTCTGCAAAAAATGCCTTGCCAAGCGTACCGGCCAGCACTCCATAGTATCCGGTTTACAGAGCAAAACGGAGCGCAGTGCAATCGTTCAAAGCATTGTAATGCTCTGTCGGCTTTGATGAAGGATCGGCTCTTATCTCCCTTGTTACTTTGAATATTTCGCGATGATATCAACCGGTAAGGCATTTACCATCGCCATGACGGTATTTTCATCGGCAACACCGGTAACATTCAGGGTGAGAAGAGTCTGGTCGACAGGTATCTGCACATTATATGACGGATTGTCTCCGGTTTCCTTTTGGAGAATTCCCTTATAACCTGCTACCCTGATTCTTTTCTGATTGGGATCGGATGCACCCATGATGGCCGGAAGGGCTAGAAAAGCATTGATGCTGGTCAGCAGGGGTGAGTCTCCAACAATTTCGACGCGGGCTGACTTTTCTTCCGTACCGTAAACGCGGGTAACGGACAGACCTGCAAAGCCAATGGAACCTGAAACATTATCCTGCTTTGTATCAGCAGGCAACCCGCCAAGATTTGCGGGCAGTGCTTTCAGGATTTCCTTCCCAATTTCCTGGTTAATGGAGGCGATTGCTTCCTGCAGGGCAAAACGTGCTTCTTCAAGTTGCCCGGACGTATAGGATTTTTCTGCTTCCTGCAGTCGGGTAGTGACTTCCTGGGCCCTTAGAGGCAGAAATGCCATAAGAATGACCCATAACTGAATAAAAATTAATTGTTTCATCCTGATGTAATTGTTTTAGGGAAATTGTGTTCACTGGAATAATCTGCAATGCAGTGAAGTCTTATTTTTCCCCAAGTCCCTTTTTAATTTTTTCGATATCAAACTGACCGGCGGCTGCCATAAATGCATCTTCACTGCTGTAATTAATTCCCTGTACTGAAAACATGGACGATTGTCCGAAGGGCACATTCAGGGTATATCCTGATGCATCGTCATAGCTGAGCAAAGCCTTGTAATTCTGAAACTGAATTACTTTTTTTCCTGGTTCGTCAGTAGATACATAGCCGGCATTCAGGTACAGATTCACTGATGAAAGCATCAGGGCATCATTGTTGACAAGAATGTGCAGTTCCTTTGCATCCGACCTGTAAGTCCGTTCCATGGCAAGGCCGACGAAACCGATTCCGGTACTGGTAACACGATCCTGCGAGGGATCTGCATCCAGCCCATCCACTTTCTGCGGGAGCGAAGCGAGAACTTTTTTACCCATTTCCATTTCCACGCCCAGTAATGCCTGCCGAGCTGAATATCTTGCTTCACCGTAATTGCCCGACTTAAAGGCTGAACTGGCAGCCGCGAGGTTTTTCTTTACATCAGGAGGCGTCGAGACCAGGCCTCCTCCTGACGTATTCTGCATTCTGCCCTGCCCGGTTTGTGTTCCGGAAGAAGCAGCAGTACCCGAGGAAGTACCGGTGGAGGTACCCGAATTATCTTCCCCGAATACTTTGTTGACAACCTTGTCTTCCGCCTTATCCTTCAGTTTCTTTAAAAGATTCTGGGAATGAAGCGGGCTTTGGGCAAGCATACAAGACAAGAGGAAGAACAGTACATATGAAACGTATTTCATAGGAAGTTGTTTAGATAAGGTAAAGGTATTTCAAAACAGATACAATTCCTATAAAACAACATACTGATTTTCTTGATTTTTGGCAATTTATCATTATTACCGGCTCCAGGCCGCCTTAACAAACACGAGATTGTTTTCACTTCTGTAAACGAATCCAGCCTAAAAAAGCCATTTGAGCAACGGATAGATTGTTGCCCACACCGGGGCTTCAAGAAAGTTGCGGTACCCTTCGCGGTACCGTTCCATAATTGCGGGAGGCTGCGGGAAAAACGGTATGTACATCCGGTTGCGCGGCACAAGGTTGGCCAGTGGGTCAACAATCAGATCCACAAAGAAAATCAGGAGAAAAAATCCCAGGTAAATATAAGGCCCGGTAACAATCTGATGTTGGGAGGTGATGCGGCTCAGAGCCCCCAGGACAACCAGCCAGATAACAATTTTAATGACCAAGGTGCCGTTCAGCAGATACAGGGTTTTCGGGCGGGTTCGGGTAAGAAGATGCAGGATGGTACTTAGTATACCACCGGCAAAAAGGCCAAGGATAAACTTCCAAAGAACACTTCCCACAGGAATAAAGAGAAGGAATATAATCAGGGTGAACAGCTTTATTGCTGATGAACCGAGATGGACAAGGAAAGCTTTATGACTGCGGGGAATTTGCACAGTAAGGTTTTTTCGTTTGTATTTTACTTCGTGCCATAAAGCTCCTCTGCTTCGGAGATCTATGTCCTGCACTTTCAGCAGGAAAATTTCAAACGGGATACCATTGGCTTTTTGTCCCGGGCAATAAAAACAGGGATCACTGCCTGCAACCGTTTTGGCCGAAAGGAATTCGCGAATGACGGCTGGTTTAAAGTACAGGTCTCCGAGCCGAAACCAGTTTTTTCGGTTTGACCAGATGTACCAGAGGAGGAATGTTCCGATAATCCAGAAATAGGCAAGGTAGAAGAACGCCACAAATTCCTCAACGATAGCCATAACGATAGGGAAGGCTATCAATGCAAGAGCAATCAATACGGCAACTATGTGAAAAAAATACCGGAGCAGGAGAGAAAGGTCATAGAGTCCGCTTTTCTGAAAGGCTTCATGTTCTTTCTGCAGTTTTTCAAAACGCATTTCCGAATGCCTTTTTGCCCTTGCACGGGCTTCCCTGATTACCTCTTCCCAGGATGCCAGGTCGGCACGTTCTTCAGGGGTTGGAAAATGATAGGCTGTATCAGAAAAGGGTTCTCTCTGTGCATACCGGATGAGAATCTCATAGGCTTCACATAACTCAATAAATCGCTGATGGGCATCGGGTGCCTTATTGACATCGGGATGCAACTGAAGAGCCAGCCGGCGATAAGCCTGCCTGATTTCGTCGGGGCTTGCATCTTCGGGAATCCCGAGAATTTCATAATAGCGGCGATACATGAAGCAATAGGCAAATAACTACCCGAATCAAAGGTAGTTAATCTGGCGGATTTTGTTTTTATTCTAAATTCGTCAATTGAAAAACTCAATTGACGAATCGA
>Ga0123519_10010536_pt1 | contig 13757 bp, 21 predicted proteins | sample YelNatPaOPRAMG02_FD_87396 | JGI IMG/M metagenome (GOLD analysis project Ga0123519, IMG submission 87396) | Hot spring microbial communities from Yellowstone National Park - Yellowstone National Park OP-RAMG-02 (version 2) | ecosystem: Environmental > Aquatic > Thermal springs > Hot (42-90C) ...
AGAGAGGTGGGGGTTAACATTTTTTTGTTTAGTTTTTTGTTTGTTTTTATAGTTTTTTGTTTGTTTGTATAGTTTTTTGTTTATAGTTTGGTTGGGCTGGGTTTGGGGCGGTGAGGGTGTCGGGTAGGATGAAGCTCTCACGGGTTGAGGGTGTGGGAGTGGGGCGGCGGTTATACATACGCCTACCGCCGCAAGGCGGTAGGCGGTTCAACGGCCGCCGCGTCTGTAGGTCTGGGGTGGGTTTGGGGCGGGTTTGTATAGAGGAATATTTATTTAAATAAATGTTTTTAAAATTTGATATTTTGAGGATGAAGCTATGTTTGAAAAAGTTAAAAATTTAACTAAAAATGTTTATAATAAAATTGCAACCTATCCGTATATTAATTTCGTACTTATTAGTCTTTTTATTAGTTTTCTGCTCTGGATTCCCGAATTTCTCACTTTCATTCAGTTTATTCAGTTAGCTTACAATCATGGAGTTTCTCTCACCCTTGGGCTCTTAGAACTTTACAATCCTTACTTCATGCAACTTGTAGCAATGTTTCGCATTCTTGAAACTTTTCAGAGATTTCCACTTTATTCCACCATCGCAATATATTATTATAATGTTGCTTATATTACTTGGTTACAGCCCGTTTACGGTTGGATACCAATCTATTGGTGGATATTCCTAATTGGCTGGGAATGGGGAGTTATAGGATATATTCCTCATGGTTTCACGGAGCATTTTGCTACTCTAACCTATGATATAAATCTTTATACGGCAACTCCTTTAGGATTTCTGTCTCAAGGAATTGGTTTGTTTGGATTTTTTGGAATTACTTATCTTACTATTTTTCTTGCTGTTTTAGTTGTTTTGGGTGTAGCTCTTGTTGTCGGGTCAAAGGACGAGTATTATAGATTTAGTGGAATATTTTGTGTGATTTTGGCTTTGATTCTTTATGCTTATCCAATTTTCTTGGTTCTCAAAATTTTGATTATTTTGTACGTCTGCGGAATTCTATTAGTCAGAGCAAGGAAAAATCATACTCCTTTGAAACCTTGGGTAATTGTAACTGTAATTATGATGTTAACACCTATTTTAGTTTTATCATTATTTTACCTAATAAATACTAATTTATTGTTAGGGGTGAGTTACTTTTGAAAATTGGAACATTTGAAATTGGAACCTTTGATATAATCCTTGCCGTGATTTTCATAGTATTGCTAGTTACTCCAATTCCATTTGATGAAGTTATTCCAGTGGTTCTTCTTTTCATTAGGCTCTTTGCTGGGAAAGAGAAAAGTGACAGAGCTAAAGAAGTGCTTGAACCTTTATCTTGAAAGTGATTTGAATGCCATGCAAAAAGACTTTCAAAAATAAGGAATCGAAAAGACGTTATGAAGCTTATAAACACATTCATGTTAAAAAATGAACCGCATTCAAAAAGTTTTTCTGCTTGGTACTTTTTATAGTGTTTTCTTAGGAGCAATTACATCTGGGCTGGTCGATGCATACAACAGTTTGAATACCTATTTTATTACAGACTTATTTATGTATGTCATTTATGCTCAGAACGGATTATATTATCAGCCCATCGTGAAAATTGTGTTATCTCCTTATTTTGGTTTGACGGGTTCTATTTTTAACATGGTTTTCTATTTGGCTTTGATTCCTTGGATTATTTGTTCAAGTTGGTCTATATGGAAAAAATTCGACGTTTCTTTAGATAGAAAAACATCTATTCTAATTATAATTTCTTTTATCTTATTTTATATGGCAATCTGGGACATGACATTCATGATTGCAATTTTCAATTGGGTTGACGTGAACTCTCTTGGGAAAACCGTGGATTGGTTGCCATTTGTAGGACAGAGTGTTGCCTTTGGTTGGGAATTCGGAATTTGGTTTATTTTCTTGAGGTTGGCGGTTGCAACTGTTCTTTGGGTCTACGTTTTTGGAAAACTTGGATATGAGACAAAAACTAAGAGGAGTGTAAGTCATGTCATTATCCAGTGAGGAGCCCAAAAAAGGAGAAGTAAATAGTGAAGAAGTAGAGCTAGAAATAAAGGTAGAATTTAAAACTTTATTCCTTATATTTTTATTTAGTTTTATGGTTTCGTGTCTAATTGATTTAGAAATCTTTTTTGGAAAAATCAGTTGGTTTAATTTGGATTTCATTAAAAATCTCTTTCCCAATTTTGAGTATTCGGATTTGGTAAATCCTCTAATCATTATAGGTTTAATTATTGCTTTCATATTGCTTCTATTTATATTGTACTATATTTATAAGAAAAAAGAATTGCTTTGGAGAAGGAAAGTCGCATGAGTTTCAAAATTAAAATCAACAGAAAAAAGGTTGTTGCTCTGTTCATAATTGCGGGTGTTGGATTAGGACTTTTTGTCCCGTTACCCTTTTTGAATAATTGGCAATATAATCAATATATGACTAATTTAACTATATCAATCTTTACAAATAATTATATGGGTACAGTTGTTAATCTATTAGGACTTCTAAATACCCTAAACCTCAGAGTAGGTATAGTTGAACTTACCAATAGGCTTCAAGATGCACTTCTTTCAACTCACACTACACAAATTAGCGATTTATATTTACAACTTGCTACTTTGTCGACTAACACAACCATACACATCGACGATTTATATTTACAGCTTGCCGTTCTAACGACTTATGTAACCACACAAATTAGTGATTTGTATTTGCAAATAGCTACGCTGTTAACCTATATAACCGCTTTACAAAATTGGGTGAATGAGCATGAACCTCTTATTAGTCCTTATAATTACATAATCTATAAGGTAGAGGATACTTATGTCGTGAAGTCTTCTCTAAACAACACAGTTGTTTTAAGAACAGATACGTTGTCCGAAATTTTTGGAAATATAACAGAAGCTGGAGCTTTTTATCTGATTCCTTCTTTTTACAATGTAACTTCTGAACCAACAATTTATTTAAATAGTAACCAGTTTCTAATTTCAGATGGAGCAATATTACATTATTACAATCCCGATAGGTATTTATTCAATTTTAGAAACGTTGAGAATTGTACCGTAGAAGGAATTACAATTTGTATTTTCTCTAAAGGTATCTACATACACGATTGTAATAACATTAGATTCAGCAAAATAGTCTTGGATAGAATTTATTTGGGACAAAGTTACTGGGTGGATGGCTTCAACATAGAGAATAGTAACAGTTGCATTATTGAAGGATGTAAATTTAAAAACTTTAAGAATCAGCAATATAGTTCAGCGGGACTTTTAATAACCAATTGTTCAAACATTCTTATTTCTGGAAATACATTTGAATATACTTATAAGGCAATTGTATTAATGGGTTGTTCAAATATTCTTATTTCTGACAATCTTATCGATAACTGTTATAGAGGAGTTGAAGTTTTTACTTTACCGCCACCTTCTAACAATTGTCTAATTATGGGTAACATGTTTAAGAATATTATTGATGGGAGTAGTCCTTATGCTGTAGTGTTTCAACCGGGTAATCAAGCAAATAATAGTGTAATCGGAAATACCTTTTATAATTGCAAAGGATATATAAGCGATTTATGTTCTTATGATGGTACATTTAGAAATAATTTCCATGATGGTAATCCCAGATTCTTGGGTACTCCCACAGTAACTACTCAAATTATTTACAACACATATGGGACTCAAGTTAGTGTCATGATATCTTTTTGGAGAGACAGTGAACTACGGATTTATCGTGACGAGATTTGGGTTTATACTCTTTACCATACGGCAGATATTTGTTATTTAACTCTTCAAGCGGGAGAATCACTCCGTGTAAGTTCAAGCGATGGTGTAACATGGCAGTGGTTTTCGGATGGTTAAAATGACTGTAACGAGACGTCTTACTCAAATTTGGTTTGCTGATTTCTCGACTACGTTGTATTTGTTGCTTTTATTTTTGGTACCCTTTGAACTTTATTTACTTTATTATTTAAATCAGCAATTTGATTTAATAGGTTCTAATTTAACTTTAAAGATGATACTTTATTGTTCTTTGGGTTCAGAGGGTGTTATCGCGATGGCTTATTTTAAGCGTTTCAAAGAAAGTTGTTCAAACTACATCTTTAATAATATTTGTAAGTTTTTAATATATAATCAAAATACCATGAGAACAGAAGAGATTTTAGAATGTTATTTTGATAAGCGAAATAATTCGATTTTCCTTTATCGACCAGAGAAAGACATCTTGGAATTCGAGGAGAAGGAATATGAAACCTTGGATGAGAAACAGAAGGCGATGCTTAATAGAGCAAAAGAATATTTAACCAAATATAAAAAGTATTTAACCAAATCATATACCAATGAACCTTACTATGTGGTGTTAACTGAAAATTACACTGTGTTTACTAAAGAACTTATTTCTTCAAGAAGCAATCTGTTTCTTGGATTAGGACTTCATTTTATATTTTTATTCAACGATAAATTTTTTGAGCGGAATGCTAGGGTTGGAATAACCACACATGTATATCCCAAAAAGCAACTAGAAGAACCCTTCTTGGTCCGTGATTTGGCTCATTCTAACATCCAAGCAATTAAGCAGTTGAAGAACTCGACGGCAAATGAGGGTGTTGCCGTGATTACTGAGACAATCGGACAGCTGAAAAGGACGATTGCGGAAACGAAAATAAATCTGGATATTGCACGTCCTAGGCGTGAGTGGGTTGTGGGTACAGTGAAATCAAATGAATTCCAATTGAGCGGATTTGCTAAAAATCTTATTTATTTAATCACAGTTGGAATTATAGTTATCGTTGCAATTTTGCTCTTGACGTGATTCGAATTGCCCGAAATTCGAAAACTTGAAATCCACGAGGAGCTAATTAATGAAGAAACTATTAAGAAGCTTAAAGAAGCAATTGAAAAAATAACCTTAAATTGTAATAATGGAAAAGAGTTGCAGAAAGAACTTCTCATTCTGGGAGTAGACACGGGTTTAATCGTATATCCCTACTTTGCAGAACAGCTTGATAATTTAATCCTAACGGGAGATAACAATCCTTTTTATTTTTTAAAAGTTAAGGGTGAAGCTTTAGAACTTCTTTCAATTTTGCTCAGTTATATAAGTGAAAGAAGACGGCAGTTTCAAGAAAGAGTGATTGAGAAAAGATTGAGCGTCGAGGAGAAAGAAGCTGGCACTGGGCTCAAACTCTAAGCAAAAAACTTAAGCGAATCATTCAACCACTCCACTATTGTATCTTCTGTTAAGGTTTGAAAATAAAGGAGCAGAGTTAAGAATAAAAACACAGTGCAGAAAAGAATCAGTGAACCAATAAAACTGTCTTTTCTATAAACGCGGAATCCTATGAGTAAATAAACGACACATTCTATAAATATTAGAATTTTTGCGGTAAGATATGGAGCTTCTACTACCTTGGTAGGAATTAAGAAAACTGGGTAAATTAAGTACGTGCTGTTGCCTAAAATGAAATTTGGAATTCGGTAGAAATCTGCAAATAGATGATGTAGCTCCTCGTGAATCGGTGTGTATTCGACACAGAAGTGATAAATTAATATTTGAATAAAGATACCCAAAAAACAACAAAGAGAAACTATAAGAACTATATAAATAAAAATTTTGGTAAAACTATCTTGATAAAAATCAATCATTCATAAAATCTCCTAAATCGCTGTTTAAATAATCGTCTCTTTTACTTTTAATTTTCTCTTTTTTCCAAGTTGCCTTTTCGAGTGTGTTGAATTCAATTCGGGTTTTAGGGATTTGTCTTATTACTACTGGAATAGGATTCTCTTTCCCATAAACAAGAGCTTTCGTTTTCTCCTTTTTTTGAACTACGAAACTTGAAGCTTGACGTAGAGGTAGACTCAGAGTGCCCAATTCGGGACAAATATAAATAAATATACTTTTATTCTTTCTAGCGTAGGTTTGTTCTTTTAAAAAGATTTTTACATGGGGAGAGAAGACAGAGGAGTAGGCGGAAAAGATTTCTTGAGCTTCATCCAGAACAACTATTTTGGGTTTCTCTTTTTCTCTTTTGAAAATTTCAATTAGTTTCCTATTTGAATTGCAAAAGACATAATTATAATTATTTATGTGATTATTTGTCACAAGAAGATAATCTGGCAATTGCTCCGTTATTAGGTAAGCGAAATCGGTTTTCCCAGAACCACGTGTGCCCGTAATCGTAACTATAACTCCATCGCGTAAAAATTCAACGAATTTTTCTAAGGTTAAAAAGTTGTTTGTTAAAATAGCGTACAAGATTTCGGGTTCATGTTGATAGAGTTGTCGAATAAATTTTTTGAATCCCAAATTGGGAAAATCATAATTTAAAAGTTTAAGTTCTCGTTTAAGTTTTGAAAAGGTAATATAAGGTAACAGCTTAAGTATTTCCGACTGAATATAGTCGATTACCTCGAATTCCGCTGAAGTGCCCAGCTTGGCGGGTCTGAAGCTCATTTTTCTTCTTTCTCCTTTTCACATAAATCCTTGTATACACAGTTTCGGCATTCAAAGGCGTATTTGGGACAATAGTCCCAAGTTTCGGGCTCGAGTTTACGCTCGTCAATTTGCTTCTTCATCCTTTTTACATGCTCCAAAAATTTTGAAAAAATTTCGGGATTCGCATTGAAGCTTTTTTCACGCATAACCAAACTATTGTCGTCATCCAAGTACCCAACAATAATTATAAATTTAGGATAACCTAAAATGTTGGCGTAGAGTCCCGCTTGAGCTATATCATATTTTTGAATTTCGAGGTTTTTTCGACACTTCACTTCAATCAGCTTCTTTAAAACGGGATTGTATAAATCTGGATGTCCTAAGAGTAGATTTTGATAAACGATTGGTGAATTCCAAAGCCAACCCTCACTCTCCACGAAAATGTTTTCCGCTAAATACTTCTCAAACTCTTGTCCGTTTTTCATTAGACCGTTCAGTTGTATGGGTCGATAATTTGTGTGGTTGAAGAACAAAACGGCGGGACAGAAAACAAGCTCCTTCACCCGTATCAAATTACCGTAGTGGTTTAAATCAGAATTTGTCATTTTTGCTTGCCTAAGTATTTTTTATATTTTGTTTTTAAAAATTGAGCGTTAATACAATCATTTGGGACATATATAGTTAAAGGACTATTTGCTCTAACAACCAGAGGTTTAACTGAACCGTCAGAATAAACATAGCCTTTACTAAAGCGTGTGAATCCGAAAATCTGCTTCTCGGTTTCAATTAGAGTGTAGGGAGATAATTTTCTTTTTTCCGCTTCTCGAGGTTTTAGTAAGTGGCGGTATTTGAATACTGCTTCATCATCCTTCATTTTGGCAAGTTGTGTTTGTGAGAGTTTTGATAGTGGGACACCTTTGATTTTTCGGGTGATTTTATCTTTGCTCCAAATAAAGTAAATTTTGGGAGCGAAAAGACTGATTAGTCCTTCTGCTTCAATTTTAAGTTGACCTAAACTTTTTCCAATTTGCTGTTTATACAAATCAAGGTCTTCTTTTCGAATAGTTATGCAGTCCGTGTCAACCGCATATATTCGAGGATTCTCCACAAGAAATTTGAAAAGCTGTAGTCTAGCTAAACTGGTAATATAACTGCTTATTGCCGTGAAACCACCTTCAACCTCTTCATCTGTTTTACGCTCCAACTGAATAATTTCTCCGTATCTTCTAACAACCCAAAGTTTGTCGTCGTAAAAATATTCAAGGCTGTCCGAAAACTCCCCAAACTCTCTTTCAAATTCCTCTACGCTGAAGCTAATGCTTTCCCTTTTACGTTGAGCCATTTTCCCGTAACTAGCGTTTAAAAAGAGCTTGATGAGATTTTTTTCCGCTTCAGTTTTGGCATTTAACCGTTCTTGGTATTTTTGCCGAATTTCAGAAATATGTGAGTAGGTCTTTTCATAAACAAGCACTTCATCAATTTTAAGAATTTTTATAAGTTCATATTTTAAACCAAACAAAAGAATATGGTCCCAAAACCAACCTTCAAAAATTCCGACGGGATAAATGACGCCGTCTTCAAGACGAATTGGTAGGATTCCGAAATCGCCTTTAACTTCAACTTTGCATTTAATTAAATAGCAATACTGTTTATTATAGTCTAGCTTGAAATTTTTGAGTTCATCTTTATTTAAACGTTTGATGAAATAATGAGGTAGAGGATTAGTCATGCAGAAAGGATACATACTGTTAATGTCAAGTTTATAACCTTCAAAGGGTTTTTCTGTGAATTTGTAAATGTTCACCAATCCGCCAAAGTAACTTTCGCGTTCAGCTTTTTTTACAAAATCGTCTCGACCCGTTGGATTTATCCGTGTTATTTTACGCAACCATCGACCCGCGATTTGAGGGAGTGAAATTCCAAATCCAAATTTTTCGTAAAACAATTTTTGTACGCGGTAACAGATTTCGGCGTCACGCATACAGTACTTTACTGCTTCTGGATTGTTAGCACACATGTTCAAATTTTCGGGTCTTTCAAGTTTGGGATATTCGGGACAAAAGGCCTTAGCAATTTGTTCAAGCGGAATTTTCCCAACGTCATTCGCAATGTCTTTGAAATAAATATTTTTTCTTTTATTGTTTAAAAGTTTAGTTATTTTAACAAATGATGGATTATTTAAATAACAGATTTGAACTTTTTTATATTTCGGCATTTTAGGTAACAGAAACCAAAAGTCAAATCCCAAATTATGAAAAGCTAAAACGGTATTCGATTTCAGAGTTCTCACAAATTTCCAAAAGTCTTCTACTTTTTCAAAGACGAATTGCTTCTTTTCAGAATAGACGCAACCGAAAAGAAATTTCGGAGACTCATTCTCCGCAAACTCTGTAGTCTCGATATCCACTCCGTAAATTTCGAATTGTTTTTCAGATTTCATGCTTAAGTAACCTCACACGGTAATTGCATTTTAAACATTTATATTCTGAGTAAAATTCTGTCACCTTTAAAAGCGTAAACAAGTAGTTGACCGAATTTCCACAACCCTTGCAAACTAACTCCTTCACTCTCCTTTTCTTTTCCATTCGGGAAACGGACGGACATTTGAATCCGAATTCTTCAAGTTTACGATTGTTTATAGCGTGCATGACTCATCACTGCATTTGGGTTTTCGCTCATTCTGTTTTTTCCGCAGAAAGAATTTAGCAACCTCGCTCCAAGCGATTACCACTTTGTAACATAGGCTTTCCGCCTCTGTAAGCTCGATGTCGCCTTTGACGAAAGTCAAGAAGATATAATTAAACAAATCTAGAAACTCCTCATAAATTTCTTTCACAAGGTCTTTATTTAAAAAGTCGTCTTTGTATTTTTCACATCCTCGATTCATTTTATCAATTAAGTCTTTAATTGAATCGTTGTTTATTTGACAGAATTCGCAGATTCTCATAAATTGTTCAAAGAAGCAATCCAAATAAGAAGATTTAAAACCTTTCTCAGTCAAATCCTAAACCTCTCCAAAACCCTTCACTTAACTGTATTTCTGAACCATGCTTATTCAACCCTTTCGCCAAGCATCTAATTAGTAAAACAAGATTATCAACATCCACTGCACGGGTGTGAAAAATTTGATGTAGAAGATTATGGTGATATTTGCACAAACACACCAAACAGCGTTTTGTGAAACTCTCAAATTCCTCATTACTCATGCTCCTATAATTTTGATGACCGTTGCCAAAAACATCGTGGTAACAGTTATTCTTCATTTGCCTACCACAGATGACACATTTTGTACCAAATTTCTTCTGAAGAATCTGCTTTCGAGATTCCCGAATTTTGCTACTAACCATTATAGTCGCCCTTGAAATTCTTCTAGTTGATTATTTATGATTTTAACGGCATTGGGTTGTCTTTTTACCTCTACCCATTTACGCTTAGTAGTCCCAGTTGCAACATAAATTAACCTAAATTTCTGAACCACGTGGTTAGAGTGATAGTGAAGATGTTTATTCCACAACTCAATGGTAAGCTCGTCTCTGCTCTTAAATTTCCCGAATATTCCCATTCTGTGTTCTTCTTCTCCGATTATTGCCGTACGTTTGGGTGACATAACTCCACATCGGAAATAACCTATACCACGCAGTAAGTATGTTGGTTTTTTCTCTTTCCTTTTCCCTTTTCCCTTTCCTTTTCTTTTCCCTTTCCCTTTGGCTTTTCCTTTACCTTTTCCTTTTGGTTTCCTTTTTTCCTTTCTCTCGACTTTTTTATAAATCACGTCTGCTTTTTTACTCCCAACGTAGGCGTATGTTTTCACGGGACACATATTCTTAGAACAACTCCTTTATACTTATAAATTCTTGTTTATTTGAACTACCTCGTGTACTCCATCTAAAGTAACCAAAAACTGAAGGATTAAGAAGTTGAATAGGGTACCTCGGCTGAAACAAATCAAACCACGAGATTATGCCGTACTCCCTTTCCATATTTATATCTCTGCAAAAATATTTAGAACTTGAAACTGGAGAGAGAATATATCGCGGGAGTTTTTTTCGGTACACCTTTCTGTAAACTCCTCTCTTTGTCCCTTTTTTAACTCCCCGATTATCTCTAACCATCTTTAGCCATCCAAGTATTTTCACAGAATTTTTTCTAATGTTTCAATTAAATGTTTATAACAAAGAAGTTCTTCTTGATTATTATAAACAAGTTGATATTCTGCTCTCCCTTCTCTTTTACTCTTACATTTATCACACTTCAAAAATTTGGAGCAAACAGAAAGTCTTAAAATTTGAATCATATTATTCCTCAATATATCTAAAATTAAAAACATTTATTTAATTAGATAATCCTTTTTCCAAATCTTGCCAATTCGACAATTCTTGGCACTCCCAAGTGTAAGGACAATAAAGGCATTCGTAATTCCACTGAGGATAAGAACGAATCAAATAGGGATTCCGTCCTTGTAGACTTAACAATAGTAAATCCGCTTTCTCCAGCAAAACCTTAAATCTGTCGTATCTAGCTGGAAAAGTCAAATCGCTATAATTCAAATGTAAATTGGGAGTATACTCTAGCCAACTCACTCGAATAGTGAACTGTTGAAATCCCAGCATGCATGCGTAAGCATTTGCTTGTGATAAATCGGCGATTTTAGGATTTCTCCGCCATCTGAATTTTAATTCGATAACTCTCTGATTTATGTAGTCGACAAAATCTGGGTGTCCGATTAAAATTCCTTTTTGACAAACCACGTTTTCAAAGTATCCTTTGAATCGCGGTAAAATTTTTCGCTTGATTTCGTTTTCTGCGATTCGGCCCCATAAGGAAAACGTAGTTATATTTTCCCGTTTATTTATATAACGCTTGAAGAAGGATTTGCGTAGACAACCTACCACTTCACTGACCCGTACTTTATTCTCTGGATAAATGTTACTCATCTTCATCAGCCTCCAAAAGCTCTTCTAAAAATTGTTCAAAAGAAGAGACAACCTCAGCCCTTGAATAACTCCCCTTCAGAACCCATCTTTTAATACTCTTCACTAGCTCCCACGCTTCATCCTCATCAATAAGTTTTTCATTGAAAGCTGATTTGGTTGTTAAAGATGTAATTATATGCCAAAAGCAGATATTCGGGAAAAAGGACGTGTCGCTGAAACCCATGTAACTAAAGTTAACGGAAATCAAATCGAATAAAGTTTCCTCGACGAATTCATGAACCCAAACCTCGATATTTTCAAGGTCTAGATTTTTTGGCACACAACATAGAAACACCTTGAGATTTCCAATATCCGAAAAATAAAAATACTGTTTCTCATCAATAATCATACTAATCAAAAAAACCACCTCAAAAAATATTTATTCTTTTAACTCTTTTTGTAAAAATTCCTCTAACTCTTTCACCCCTACTCACCTAAAAAAAGAAAAGGGTGAAAGAATATTTAAACTTTTCGGTTCTGCTAATCGGCGTGACTCTTTTGAATATGCCAAGCTAACAATTGCTCACTATTGCACTGAAACTGACACTTACCACAATAGAATTTTAACTGCTGAAGATAGGGTTGAGCATGATACTTGCAAAGAAACATTTTCTGCGTTTCCCAAACTACTTTGTCATTAGCGTCTCTCTTCATTTTCCAAGAACCGTCATTGTATTTAACATAGATGGGTTTCCGCTTGTAAACAAAGTAGTCTGCAAAGTAACCACAGAAACAAGGATGTAGCTGGTTTTTTGAAAGGGCAGTAATAAAGCACTTGGTATATTTTCCTAACTTCATTTTTCATCAACTCCTATTTTCAGTATCTCCGCTCCTTTTTAGGAGCTTCATAGACCTTTCGATTCTGCTTATAATATTTGTTCAAAAATTGCATAATGCGTAAGAAGTACTCTTGAAATTCCATCGCATCATTGAAGAGAACTGAAACAGAGGTTATCTCTTGGTCGAATGCTTTCTTAGTCCCAAAGACAATTTTTTTCTGTTTCGCTAGCAGATTTGACAACAGAGCCACACTATTGGATTGCAAAAAGAAAGTTACCCGTATTTCCTTAGCCATGACAATGTTAATGCAAATAGTAGGATACTCCTTTTGCCATATTCCTAAGGCCTTATTGAATCCAAAATAAATGAAAAGTTCGGAAAACTTTTTTTGAACAAGTTTTGAATTTTTAATCATCTTCATTCACCTTTAATATATACACAATTAATATATACACAAAACAACCTTATAAATCTCTTCGTCTTAAAAAACTATTTAAATAAAAAAAGATTTAAGTAAAAACAAATAGAAAAATTTACAATTCTTAACTTCTAAAAAAGAAAAAAATAAAAAAAGAAATAAAAAAGAATTTAGTATGGCATACGATGTTTACACGTTACACATCCGCCATAAGGCAGATGTTGCACATCTGGGTCTTGCAAATAGGCTCCACAAGTCCCTTGAGCAAGACCTAACCGACATCGACACTTTGTAAAAAACTCCTTCATTTTTATTCACTCCTTTTTTGTTCTCTACATATATATACCCAATACTAGCTTATAAACCTTTCGCCTAATAAAATCTATTTGAATAGAAGGATATTTAAATAAAAAAAGATTTAAGTAAAAACAAATAGAAAAATTTACAATTCTTAATCCTTTTCTCCTTTTTATTTTATAGGGGAGCTCTGAGACGCTTGCTAGTTAGTCTTAAACGACTCAGGCAGCCCTTTCTCAGAGCTCCCTATTTTATATATACACAGCAACCCTATATAAAGTTTTCGGTAAAGAGAAAAAAGAAATAAAGAAAGAAAAAATAAAAATGAAAATTAAAAAAGAAAAAGGGAATAAAAAAGAAAGAGTTTTAATTTAAAAGTTCCGCAAGCTCTTTCAAAATTTTTAAAAATCGGAACTTCTGGTAGAGATAAATATGTTCCTCCTGGTCAGTCACTGGAATTGGATGAAAACTCTTAAAAAACTCGCAGTCATATTTGTTCTCACAAAGATTGCACTCCTCTTCGACGGCATCCTCGCCGTCGAAGAGCAACTGTTTCACAGTTTGACAACCGTGGAGTCTCTCGACGGACTCCGCGATTCTTTTTTTAATTGTTATTATGTGTGTTTCAATTTTCCTTTTTATTTCAGCTAGTTTGGTGGGGGTTATCATTTTTTTCACTCCTTTATTTTTAATTGTATATACACAATAATCCTTTATAAATCTTTCTGTTCTATTTAGAACATAATTGTTCTATTTAGAACATAACCCCAAACCCACCCCAGACCTACAGACGCGGCGGCCGTTGAACCGCCTACCGCCTTGCGGCGGTAGGCGTATGTATAACCGCCGCCCCACTCC
>Ga0123519_10010539_pt1 | contig 13752 bp, 5 predicted proteins | sample YelNatPaOPRAMG02_FD_87396 | JGI IMG/M metagenome (GOLD analysis project Ga0123519, IMG submission 87396) | Hot spring microbial communities from Yellowstone National Park - Yellowstone National Park OP-RAMG-02 (version 2) | ecosystem: Environmental > Aquatic > Thermal springs > Hot (42-90C) ...
AATATTAGAAGTTTTATTAGGATGGGCAGGATACAAATTAGGTAAAAAGTTTGCAACACCTGTATTTGAGGGTGCAAAAGTAGATGACATAAAGAAATTATTAAAAGAAGCAGGGTTACCAGAAGATGGTAAAACATATCTTTATGACGGAGGAACTGGCGAACGTTTTGACCAGCCGGCTACTGTTGGTGTAATTTATATGATGAAACTTGGACATATGGTTGACGATAAAATGCATGCACGATCAATAGGACCTTATTCGCTCATTACACAGCAACCATTAGGAGGAAAAGCACAATTTGGTGGTCAGCGTTTTGGAGAAATGGAAGTTTGGGCATTAGAAGGTTTTGGAGCTGCCCATATACTTCAGGAAATACTTACAGTTAAATCAGACGATGTTGTAGGAAGAGCTAAAACATATGAAGCTATTGTGAAAGGAGAAAATCTGCCTACACCGGGTGTTCCAGAATCTCTTAATGTATTAATACATGAATTAAGGGGACTTGGTTTAAGCATTAATATGCATTAATTTATAAATAAACATCTATTATCGACATTAAAATTACTAAGCTATGTCATTTAAAAGAGATAATAAAATTACAAGTAATTTTACAAAAATTTCAATATCAATAGCTTCTCCCGAAGAAATACTCGAAAGATCGAGTGGAGAAGTGCTTAAACCCGAAACAATTAACTATCGCACATATAAGCCCGAACGTGACGGTTTGTTTTGTGAACGCATATTCGGCCCTGTAAAAGATTATGAATGCCATTGCGGCAAATACAAACGAATAAGATATAAAGGTATCGTTTGTGACCGCTGTGGAGTAGAAGTAACCGAAAAAAAAGTACGCCGTGAACGTATGGGTCATATTTCTTTAGTAGTGCCTGTTGCCCATATATGGTATTTCAGAACTTTACCTAACAAAATAGGTTATTTGCTCGGATTACCTACTAAAAAATTAGATGCAATAATTTATTATGAACGTTATGTTGTTATAAATCCTGGTATTAAAGCTGCTGACGGAATAAAACAACTTGATTTTCTTACCGAAGAAGAATATCTTGATATAATTGAATCTCTTCCTAAAGAAAATCAATATTTGGAAGATTCTCATCCCGATAAATTTATAGCCGGAATGGGTGCTGAGGCATTATATACCTTACTTTCACGATTAGATCTCGATGACCTTTCATATAATTTACGCCATAAGGCAAATAACGAAACATCGCAACAAAGAAAAAATGAAGCTTTAAAGAGACTTCAGATAGTTGAAGCTTTCAGAGCCTCAAAATCAGTAAATCGTCCTGAATGGATGATATTAAAAGTGATTCCTGTTATTCCTCCCGAATTAAGGCCTCTAGTTCCACTTGATGGAGGAAGATTTGCAACATCAGACCTTAATGATTTATATCGTCGTGTTATTATACGAAATAACCGTTTGAAAAGACTCATAGAGATAAAAGCACCTGAAGTTATACTAAGAAATGAAAAGCGAATGCTTCAGGAAGCCGTTGACTCACTGTTTGACAATTCACGAAAATCGAATGCCGTAAAAACTGAAGCTAACAGACCATTAAAATCTTTGAGCGATAGTTTAAAAGGAAAACAAGGTCGTTTTCGTCAGAATTTATTAGGTAAAAGAGTTGATTATTCGGCACGTTCAGTTATTGTTGTAGGTCCCGAACTAAAACTCCATGAATGTGGTTTGCCTAAAGATATGGCCGCCGAATTATACAAACCTTTTATTATCAGAAAATTAATTGAAAGAGGCATAGTAAAAACAGTAAAATCGGCTAAAAAAATAGTTGACAGAAAAGATCCGGTAATCTGGGATATTCTTGAAAATGTATTGAAAGGACATCCTGTTTTATTAAACCGTGCTCCAACACTTCACCGATTAGGTATACAGGCATTTCAGCCAAAACTCATAGAAGGTAAAGCTATTCAATTACATCCACTTGCCTGTACAGCATTTAATGCCGACTTTGACGGTGACCAGATGGCAGTGCACTTACCTTTAGGAAATGCCGCAATTCTCGAAGCACAAATATTAATGTTAGGTTCGCATAATATTTTAAACCCGGCAAATGGTGCTCCTATTACTGTTCCTTCTCAAGACATGGTTTTGGGATTATATTATATTACAAAAGAAAAGAAAGGAGCAAAGGGAGAAGGAATGGTATTTTACTCTCCGGAAGAAGTAACAATTGCCTATAATGAAAAAGTTGTTGATCTGCATGCAATTATTAAAGTTAAAATTAAAACTTCAGAAAACAACAAAGAGGTTGAAAAGCTTATTGAAACTACTGTTGGTAGAGTTATATTCAACGAATTAGTGCCCAAAGAAATAGGTTATATAAATCAGCTTCTTACAAAGAAATCACTTCGTGATATAATTGGCTCAGTACTTAAAAAGGCAGGTATTGCTGCTGCTGCAAAATTCCTCGATGATATCAAAGAATTAGGTTTTAAAACTGCTTTTAAAGGCGGTTTGTCGTTTAATCTTGATGATGTTATAATACCAGCAGAAAAGGATAAATTGATTGAAGAAGGTTATAAACTTGTTGACGAAGTGCTTGTTAACTATAATAATGGTTTTATAACAAATAATGAAAGATATAACCAGATAATAGATATATGGACACATACAAATGCTAAACTTACTCAAATACTATTAAAACAGCTTTCGACTGATAATCATGGCTTTAACTCAGTGTTTATGATGCTTGACTCTGGCGCAAGAGGTTCAAAAGAACAAATTCGCCAGCTTTCAGGCATGAGAGGATTAATGGCAAAACCTCAAAAATCAGGTGCTACAAGTGCTGAAATTATTGAGAATCCGATATTATCAAATTTTAAAGAGGGCTTATCAGTACTTGAATATTTTATATCAACACACGGAGCTAGAAAAGGTTTGGCTGATACTGCATTAAAAACAGCTGATGCAGGTTATCTTACCAGAAGGCTTGTAGATGTTTCGCAGGATGTTATTATAACTGAAGAAGATTGCGGAACACTTAGAGGTTTAATTGCAACAGCCATAAAGAAAAATGAAGAAATTGTCGAAACACTTTATGAAAGAATATTAGGACGAACAACAGTACATGATGTATATCATCCTATAACAGGGAAACTAATTGTTCCTGCTGGTGGCGAAATTACAGAAGAAATTGCCCAGGAAATTCAAGACTCTCCAATTGAACAAGTAGAAATAAGATCAGTATTGACCTGTGAATCGAAAAAGGGTGTTTGTAGTAAGTGCTACGGACGCAACCTTGCAACAGGCCGAATGGTTCAGATTGGCGAAGCAGTAGGTGTTATTGCTGCCCAATCAATTGGAGAACCAGGTACTCAGCTTACTCTTAGAACCTTCCACGTGGGTGGTACTGCTGTAAGCATAACAGCTGAATCAAAAATAGTTTCAAAGTATGATGGATTAATTGAAATAGACGAACTCAGAACAGTTGAAAAAACTAATCAGGACGGTAAAAAACTGGATATAGTTATAGGACGTCTTGCCGAAATGAGAATTATCGATAAACATACGAATATTATTCTTACATCAGGCAATATACCATATGGTTCGATATTATATGTTAAAAATGGACAGGATGTTAAAAAAGGTCAGATAATATGTGAATGGGATCCATACAATGCAGTAATTATTTCTGAATCGGACGGTATAATTGAATTCGAAAGCATTATTGAAAATGTTACATACCATGAAGAGTCGGATGAACAAACCGGATTTACAGAAAAAGTTATTATTGAAACACGCGATAAAAGTAAAAACCCAGTAATAAAAATTATGTCGGCCGACAGGACTATGTTAAAGTCATACAACTTACCTGTTGGATCGCATATAGTTGTTAATGAAGAAGATATTGTTAAAGCTGGTGACATTCTTGTAAAAATACCAAGAGCAGTTGGAAAAACCGGTGATATCACAGGAGGTTTGCCAAGAGTTACAGAATTATTCGAAGCAAGAAATCCTTCAAATCCTGCTATTGTATCTGAAATTGACGGAGAAGTTAGTTTTGGAAAAATAAAAAGAGGTAATAGAGAAATAATGATAACTTCAAAATCGGGTGAAGTTAAAAAATACCTGGTTCCTTTATCAAAACAAATTCTTGTTCAAGAAAATGATTATGTAAAAGCAGGTACCCCGCTATCAGATGGAGCTATAACACCATCCGACATATTAGCTATCAAAGGCCCTACTACTGTTCAGAAATATATTGTTGACGAAATTCAGGAAGTTTACAGAATGCAGGGTGTAAAGATTAATGATAAACATTTTGAAATTATAGTCCGTCAAATGATGCGTAAGGTCGAAATTATTGACCCGGGTGACACAAAATTTCTTGAAAGTCAAGTTGTTGATAAACTCGAATTCTTAGAAGAAAATGACTGGATTTATGATAAGAAAGTTGTTATTGACCCGGGAGATTCAACAACTCTAAAGGCCGGCCAGATAATTACTGCACGTAAATTAAGAGATGAAAACTCATTATTGAAACGTAAGGACTTAAAACTTGTTGAAGCCCGCGATGCAATACCTGCTACATCACGTCAGATTTTGCAAGGTATAACAAAGGCTGCATTACAAACAAAGAGTTGGTTCTCAGCGGCTTCTTTCCAGGAAACAACAAAAGTACTTAACGAAGCAGCTATTTTTGGTAAGGTTGATTATCTTGAAGGATTGAAAGAAAATGTTATTGTAGGACATCTTATTCCTGCAGGCACCGGCCTTCGTGAATATGAAAATATTATTGTTGGCTCTGCTGAAGAATATCAGAGACTTATTACTCAGGATAAAGAAGCTGATACAGAAATTGAACTTGAAAAATAAAAACAATGGAAGATAAAAAAGTTAAAAATCAGATAAATATTGAGCTTAAAGAAGATGTTGCTCAGGGAATATATTCCAATCTTGCAGTAATTACTCATTCAAGTGCCGAATTTGTTATTGACTGCATCAGAGTTATGCCAGGGATAAATAAAGCTGAAGTGAAATCTCGTATTATACTTACTCCTGAACATGCCAAAAGGTTTATAAGTGCTCTTCAGGATAATATTGATAAATATGAATCAATGTACGGGCCTATTACTGTAATTGAAGGTGGTAATGGGCCTGTATTACCCATGAATTTTGGAGGTACGCCGGCACAAGCATAATTATTAGCGATTTACGAAATTGAAGCGTCTTACTTTTCTGTTATCCTTACACTCTGACAGAAGTTGAAATATTGTTTTCTTTTCTATTGGATGCACAAAATTCGGAATAATTTCATTGAGCGGAGTTAGAACAAATCGCCTTTGGGTAATTAATGGATGAGGAATCTTTAAAATTTCATTGTTAAAAATATTATTATTGTAAAAAATAATATCGATATCAATATTTCTTGATTCGTTTTGTTCAGCATTTTGAAATCTGCCTAATATTGTTTCTATCTCTTTAATTTCTTTAAGAAGTATTTCAGGATCAAGTTCTGTAGAAACGGCAATTAAAAAATTCACAAAAAAGGTTTCATCTTCAAAACCCCAAGGTTCGGTTTCATAAAGTGATGACCGCTTTATTATTACTCCAATTCGCTTGTTTATTTCTACTAAGGCCTTACTTATCATAAAAAGCCTGTTACCTCTATTGCTACCTAATAACAAATATGCTGTATTACTCATTTTTTTTAATTATGAAACCCAAATAATATCTTTATGACCTTTGGTTTATATGCCTTTATAAATATTATCAGTATTTATAAGAAATATTGGCAGCATTTAATTTATATCATTATTTTATGAAAAAATAAGAAAAAGGAAGTAATATTTCAACTTCCTGTTTTTGTAATTTTAATTTACTAATACCACCATTGACAAAAGTACATATTTTTTTAAACAATCTTTTTACGCATATATTTTTTATTATTAGGAGATATTAATAATTCATAAGTCTTTCAGACATCACTGTTATTTAATATACTTTGAATTCTAATTGTTTAAGTTAAAAAGTAATACATTTTCTCAAAATATATTGATTTTTTAATATTTTTTGAAAATTTATAAAAAGAATGGCCGAAAATCTAAACAAAGCAATGACAATATTTCGAGCAAATTTATTCATATATTTACTTATTTAAGTAATAAGAATAAATTCAAAAAGTAAATCGATTTTTATATTTTTAGCTGACAATAGATAATTTTAATGTATATTTTTATGGTAAATTTTTATAAAGATGCCATTATATAAAATTTTATTTTTCTTAATAGTTTTTATTCTTAGTTCTGATTTAATAAAATCGAACAATATTCTTCGATTTAGCAATTATAACGTTGACAATGGATTGTCGCAGAATACAATTACTGGAATAATAAAAGATAAATATGGATTTATATGGATTGGTACATGGGAGGGATTATGCAGATATGATGGGTATAAATTTACTGTTTACCGTGCCGAAATAGAAGATTCGAATGCTATTACAAATAATAGAATTAACAATGTTTTTAAAGATACTAATGATATTGTATGGGTAGTTACTTCTGATCAGACTTTTTGTAGATATAATTATGATAATGACAACTTTAGTCGATTTTCATACGATAAGGTCCCCTCGTATTTTTACAATGAAATTCTGCCAAAAATCAGGAATAATAGATTAAGAGCCGAAAATCCAGATTATATATGGGAATATAAATCTAATGAAAAAGAATTTATACAAACAAGTAAAAAGACAGGAAAACAGGTCAGTTATAAAGACAGTCCAAATAATTTTATATCAGTAAATTACGAGAATATAACATTTTTATATTATGACAATCAGGATATCTTATGGATTGGTACTGAGAATAATGGGATTTTTAAGGCCGATACCAGAATAAAACCTTTTATCAATTATGAAAAATTGCAAAATACAAATAATTCATTAATTGATAATTTAGTAAGAGCAATAGCTGAAGACAATAATGGAAATATTTGGGTAGGAACATTGAATAAAGGTGTAACAAAGATAGATACTAAAAATAAAAGGTATATACATTTGCAACATAATGACAGAATTTCTAATTCACTTATAGACAATAGAATAAGGTCGATTTATTGCGATGAATTTGGATATATATGGATAGGCACAAAAAACGGACTTGATAAGTATAATAAACAAAATAACAGTTTTGAGCATTTTACCAATAGAACAAACAATAACATAATAAATAATTCGGTATTTTGTATTACCGAGGATCATAATCATAATTTGTGGATAGGAACATCGAATGCTATTTCGAAATATGATAGAAAAAGAAATTGTTTTATTGCATTTAACCCTGATTCATTATTAACAAGAAGAAATGTTAGGGTTATTTATGAAGACACAAAACATAATTTATGGATTGGTACTGAAGGAAATGGCCTAATAGTATTAAAAAGAGATACTTTGGCAGCAAGTGAAAAATTAATTGTATTAAAACATTATTTATATAAAAAAGGAAATGAAAATTCACTGATTAATAATACAGTATTGACAATTGTTGAAGATGAGCATGGAATGATTTGGATTGGGACAAATAATGGGTTGTGCAAACTTGATATCAAAAAAGAGATTTTTTATAAATTCAATGTAAAATCAGGATTTCCTGATGATCTTATTATGGGAATTTTAGATGATAATAAGGGTAATATATGGATAAGCCATAAAAAAGGCATAACACGTATGAATGTAACAGATTACTCTATACGAACTTTTACAAGATCGGATGGTTTGCCTTGTAATGAATTTTTACAAAATGCATATTATAAAAGTAATGTTTCAGGAAAAATGTATTTTGGGGGTGTTAATGGATTTACAGTGTTTAACCCTGACAGCATTTTTGACAATCCACATTATCCTTTTATTGTTTTTACATCTTTAAGAATTTTTAATAAACCTGTAGATGTAGGTCAAAAAATTAACGGCAAAATAGTACTTGAAAAATCATTATTAGAAACAAAGGAAATTTTTTTATCCTATAACTTTAAAAATATAACAATTGAATTTGCTGGCTTGCATTATTCAAATCCATCAGAAAACAAATACGAGTATATGCTCGAAGGATTTGATAAAAATTGGATTTCAACATATGGAAATGAAAATTTTGCTAACTATGCTAACCTTGAACCGAAAAAATATATTTTTAAAGTTAAATCAGCCAATTGTGACGGGGTTTGGAATCCTATACCGAAATGTCTTATTATTCATGTTTTACCGCCATGGTGGCGAACCTGGTGGGCTTATGCTATTTATATACTTATAATTATAGCTCTTCTTTACTTTTTTTATAATTATATTATTTCAAAAATTGAATACCGCAATCAACTTGCACTTGAGCGTATGAAAGCCGAGAAAATGCATGAAATTGATCAGATGAAAATCGATTTTTTTACTAATGTTTCACATGAACTTCGTACACCTTTATCATTAATATTAGACCCTCTGGAAAAACTACATTCTGACCAGGTTGATTCTTCTAAATTAAAGAATTATTATGCAATTATGTACCGCAATGCAAAACGATTACTGTTAAATATAAATCAGTTACTTGATTTTAGAAAAATAGAAGCAGGGAAATTAAATCTTGAATTATCGAAAAATGATATTATTGCTTTTGTAAATAATATTGTTGAAATGTTTAGTTTACAGGCAAATAAAAGAAATATTATATTACGATTAAATGCTTTTACACAAAGTTATATGATGTATTTTGATAAAGATAAATTAGATAAAATATTGTTTAATTTAATTTCAAATGCTTTTAAATATACACCAGATAATGGTGAAATTTGTGTTGATATTGAAAAAGAAAAGACAAATGATGAAAAAATAGATAATGAATTTTTAAAAATTTATATAAAGGATACAGGTATTGGAATAGCTGATGATGAGAAAGATAAGATATTTGACATTTTTTATCAGGCAAAAGGCCAAAAAGTATATAATGGCGATAGTTCGGGACTTGGACTTGCATTAACAAAAAAATTAATTGAATTACATAAAGGAGAAATATTTGTAGAAAGTGAATTAGGCAAAGGTTCGTGTTTTATTTTAAAATTACCGGTTTTATATAATGAAAATGTTTTATATGAAAATAATGAGGAATTTTATGAACATAAACAAAACATGATTATAGATGAAAATATTGTGGATAAAAGTCGACATGAATTGGAGAATACTGATAATATTAATGAAAAGTCGGTTTTGTTGATTGTTGAAGATAATGAAGATGTTAGAAATTATTTGAAAGACGAACTGAATGAAAATTTTTTTATTGTCGAATCGGATAATGGACTTGATGGTTATAATGTTGCTGTTGAAAATATGCCTGACTTAATAATAAGCGATATTATGATGCCAGGAATTGATGGAATTGAACTTTGTAAAAAACTTAAGAACAATGAAATAACAAGTCATATACCAATAATTTTATTGACAGCCCGGCATTCTATGGAATCAAAAATTGCCGGTTATGAAACAGGTGCTGATGCTTATGTAACCAAACCCTTTTCAAGTGCATTATTAAAAATTCAGGTCAAAAGTATTATTGAGTCAAGAAAAAAGTTGAGGCAACTATTTTCAAAAAATGTTTTTATTGATCCAAAAATTATATCATCAAACATTACAGATGAGAAATTTTTAAATAAAATTATCGAAATAGTTAAGGAAAATATAATGAATATTGATACTGAATTGTTGGCCGAAAAACTTAAAGTTAGTAAACGGCAGTTATATAGAAAAATACAATCACTTACAGGACAAACAGTTCATGATTTTGTCTCTAATATTCGATTAAATATGGCTATTGAATTACTACTTCAGGGTGAACTTAATATTTCGGAAATATCTTATAAATTAGGGTATACTGAGTTATCAAATTTTACCCGAAGTTTTAAAAATAAAACAGGAAAAAGCCCCAAAACCTTTGTTAAAGATATGCTGAATAAGAAATAATAATTATAACTAATGGTTTCTCATAAAGATAACTGATGTACAATTGCCTAAGAAATATAATTATTCATATTTTATTGATAAAATAATGTTTCTGTTGAGAAATGACTTTTTAATGCTTCAGAAAAATTAAATCTCTGAAAATCTCTATTTTATATTACTGGCAAGAATTGATAAATATTGGCATAAATTGATAAATGTTTATTTTATAATTATATGTAAAGTTGTGGCCATATTTAAGTAATCTGATAATATGGCTCAAAAATTAATTTTAAAGTATTTTGTAATATTTAATTTTTTAGTATTAAATATTAATGCAAAAACAAACGAAAAATTTATAATTCCGACTAACCAAAGGGTTAAATATTGTATGAACCCTGATTGGCTTTTTATAAAAGGCGATATTAACGGAGCACAACAATATGAATATAGTGATTTGGATTGGGAAAGAGTAAGTATACCTCATACATATAATGAAAATGACACTTTTGATGAATTAATAACAAGCAACGGAGAAAAAAGTCAATATACAGGCATTGCCTGGTATCGTAAGCATTTTAAAATACCAAATAAATATATTAATAGAAAAATTTTTATTGAATTTGAGGGAATCAAACAAGCTGCCCGATTTTATTTGAATGGTAAGTTAGTTGATAAATACGAAAATGGTATAACGCCTTGTGGAATAGATATTACTGATTTTGTAAATTTTGGTGATAAGGACAATATATTAGCAGTAAGAATAGATAATAGTAATAATTACATTGAAGAATCGACGGGTACAGTTTTTCAATGGACAGGTCCGAAATTTAATCCTAATTATGGCGGCATTAACAAAAATGTTTGGTTACATATTACAGGTAAAATTTATCAGACATTGCCATTATATGAAAATCTGAAAACAATAGGAACATATATTTATGCTAAAGATATATCAGTATCGAATAAAAATGCCGAAATACAAGTTGAATCGGAAATTAAAAATGAAACTGGTGATCCTTCATCGGCTAATCTATCAGTAATTATAACTGATACAACCGGAAATATAAAATGCAGTTTTGAGGGCGAGACTTATGATATTGTTAATGGAGAAAAATCAGTTTTAAAAGCATCGGGTATTTTTGAGAATATAACACTTTGGGATATATTTAATCCTTATTTATATGACGTATTTACGATACTCAAGGTTGATGGGCAAATTATTGATGTTAATTGCATCAGGACAGGATTCAGGAAAGTTGAATTTAAAGGTGGTGCAGGTACCGGGGGAGTATGGCTTAACGATAAATTTGTTTATTTAAAAGGATATGCCCAAAGGTCAACAAATGAATGGGCGGGATTAGGTCAGGCATATCCCGACTGGATGCACGATTATACTGCAAAATGTGTTAAGAATAGTAATGCAAATTATATAAGATGGATGCATATTACACCGCAAAGGGCTGATGTTACAGCTTGTGATAAATATGGAATTGTACAAATATGTCCTGCCGGTGATATGGAGAGTGATGTTACCGGACGCCAGTGGGAACAACGTAAAGAAGTTATGAGAGCCTCAATTATTTATTTTCGTAATAGTCCGAGTATTTTATTTTATGAAGCCGGTAATGCAAGCATTACACCACAACATATGCAGGAAATGCTTGAAATAAAAAATTCATGGGATCCGAAAGGAATGCGTGCTATGGGTTGCAGATCATTGTTTGATGCAAATACAAATAAATATACAGAATATTTAGGTGTAATGATAGGACAAGATCCAAGAACAGATGCTTTACAAGGTTATACCGATATGTTCAGAGGATATTCGGCTCAACGTCGCGATTTGTTTCCAATAATTGAATGTGAAGATTACAGAGAAGAAGCAGCACGACGTTTTTGGGATGACTATAGTCCTCCACATTTTGGATTTCATAAGAAACCTAACGATACTTACAATCTTAATTCAGAAACTTACTGTATTGGGGCTATAAAAAGATATTATGAATATTATTCACAAAGGATATGTAATGCAGATAAAACAAAATCGAAATGGTCTGGATATGCTTCAATAATTTTTACCGATACTAACAGTCATGGAAGACAATATGATAGTGAAGTTTGCCGAAATAGTGGTAAAATGGATGCGGTTCGTATTCCCAAGCAATCATATTTTGCTTTTCGTGTTATGCAAAATGAAAAGCCTGATATTCATATTATTGGACACTGGAATTATCCTGATTCAACTATAAAAAATATTTATGTTGTTTCGAATTGTGAAACTGTTGAACTTTTTGTCAATGGACTATCAAAAGGTAAAACAAAACCGGAAAACGGATATTTATTTACTTTTAATAATATAAAATTTGAGGCCGGAAGAATTAAAGCGATAGGATACAATAATAATGAACAGGTTTGCAGTCATGAAATTGAAACTTCAGGTACACCCAAACAAATAAAATTAACATTATACACCGGATATAAGGGTTTTATGGCTGATGGGTCGGATGTTGCTTTTATAGATGTTGAGATAGTTGATAGTGCAGGTAATAGATGCCCTACTGATGAAAGTAAAATTGAATTTGAACTTGAGGGACCTGCAATATGGCGTGGAGGTTATAACAGCGGAATTGTCGGGTCTACAAACAATAAATATCTTTATACAGAATGTGGTATAAATAGGGTTGCAATACGTTCAACTCTGGTACCCGGCAATATTAAAATTACTGCCAAAAGAGAAGGGTTGCCTTCACAAACTATTACTTTTCAATCCATACCTGTTGAAATTGAAAATGGCCTGATAGAACAACAATTCAGTCATTCTGAAATACTTTCTTCTGATGCAAAGCTGAAAGAAATTAAAGTTAATGGCTCATATTTACCTGATTTTTCTCCTGAAACAGAATTATATCTTTATTTTATCTCCGATACAACATTTGTAGTACCTGTTGTTGAGGCGATACCTAATGATATAAATGCAAAAGTTACAATATTACCTGCAGGTAATTTTAATGATACAGTTAATATTACTGTAACAGCTCAGGATCTGACAACCAAAACATATAAAATAATTTTACTACAAAAAAATGATAATAAAATAGCTAAATCACAAAATATTGATTTTAAGATATTTCCCAATCCTACCAGGCAATATTTATTTCTTGAATTGAACAAGCCAGTCAATAATTTAAGCATCAAATTTTTCAATATAAATGGCCTTGAATTATTATCAGACAAGCTTAAATATCCTGAAACAATATCAAAATATGATTTATCATTCTATCCAAAAGGTATCTATATATTCAGAATTACAGCTGAAAACAGGCAGAATGAAAAAATAATCTTATATAAATAAAATATAAACCTTTAAACTTAATTTCTATGAAAACATTTAAATTATTTTTTGTATTTATGTTTGCATTTGCAATATTGCAAACAATTGATTCTCAAAAGAAAATTGCATTTGTAACAAATGCCTGGGACAAAAATGTAAGCACAGCTAAACCTCAATGGGATAGTACTACTGTTGATGCCTTTATTAAAAAAGGTTATAAAATAGATACTATTACTGACAGAAATCTCGATAATCTGAGCGATTCTGCCACAAATGTATTTTATCAGAGATTAATGGCTGCTGATCTAATTTTTGTCAGTCGTTCGACAAATTCGGGCAACTATGATGGACCTTCAATAGCAAACTGGGGAACTATCACAAAACCGGTTATTATTACAAATTCATATACGGCAAGGGCTAATAGAATGAAACTTTTTCCTACAACGAGTACAGGCATAATT
>Ga0123519_10010541_pt1 | contig 13752 bp, 8 predicted proteins | sample YelNatPaOPRAMG02_FD_87396 | JGI IMG/M metagenome (GOLD analysis project Ga0123519, IMG submission 87396) | Hot spring microbial communities from Yellowstone National Park - Yellowstone National Park OP-RAMG-02 (version 2) | ecosystem: Environmental > Aquatic > Thermal springs > Hot (42-90C) ...
AAGCGCGCATTGTCGCCCGAGCATCCGATGATAGGTGGTACCGCTCAGAATCCGGACGTATACTTCCAGGGACGCGAGACCGTGAACAAGTTCTATCTGGCGGTTCCGCAGATTGTCCAAGAGACCATGGACAAGTTCGCGCGCATTGTGGGCCGACAGTATAAGTTGTTCGACTACGTAGGCGCTCCAGACGCTGAGAAGGTAATTGTAATTATGGGATCAGGTGCGGAAACGGTTCACGAGACCGTGGATTACCTGACTGCCCGAGGCGAGAAAGTCGGTGTGGTGAAGGTTCGCCTCTACAGACCGTTCAGTGTTGAACACTTCGTCGCAGCGCTTCCGAAAACAGTTAAGAAGATTGCAGTTTTGGATCGCACCAAGGAACCAGGTTCGCTCGGCGAGCCGCTTTATCTGGATGTAGTCGGCGCAGTTGAAGAAGGTCTTGCTGCGGGTATTGCTCCTTTCACCGAAATGCCTCTTATGCTCGGTGGACGATATGGGCTGGGTTCAAAAGAGTTCACGCCAGCGATGGTAAAAGGCGTGTTCGACAATCTCGATGCGCCCAACCCAATAAACCATTTTACTGTGGGCATCGAAGACGACGTAACGAGAAAATCGATCCCGTATGATCCGACGTTCTCGACCGCAGATCCGAGCGTTTACAGGGCTATGTTCTATGGGCTTGGCTCGGACGGCACAGTGTCTGCGAACAAGAACTCTATAAAGATCATCGGTGACGAGACTGACAACTACGCTCAGGGCTACTTTGTCTACGATTCCAGAAAAGCGGGCACTATGACCGTTTCGCACCTCAGATTCGGGAAGAATCCTATTCGAAGCCCGTATCTAATCGATCGTGCCAACTTTGTAGCATGTCATAACCCGAGCTTCTTGGAGAAGTACGACATACTTGCGAATCTGGAAGAGGGCGGAACTTTCCTTCTGACTACGCAGCACGGTCCTGACGAAGTATGGGATACGCTTCCGCAGGAAGTGCAGAAGCAGATTATCGACAAAAAAGCCAAGTTCTACGTGATCGACGCGATCTCGCTCGCGCAGAAGATCGGCCTGGGACCGCGCATAAACACAATTATGCAAGCGGCGTTCTTCAAGATCAGCGGGATTCTGCCGCTAGAGCAGGCCGTTGCCGCAATAAAGGCAGCAATCAAGAAGACGTATGGGCGCTATGGCGACAAAGTCGTGGAGATGAACTACAAGTCGGTAGACGCGGCTCTAGAGAACACGTTCGAGGTGAAGTATCCGAACCAGGTGACAAGTAAGATCAAGAGGCCACCGATTGTTAGAGAGGACGCTCCGGAATTCGTCAAAACTGTGACCGCCCAGATGATGGCGGGTCGCGGTGATCAAATTCCTGTCAGCAAGATGCCGGTTGACGGACGCTTCCCGACCGGAACAACGGCATACGAGAAACGCAACATAGCAGTTGAGATTCCTGAGTGGGATCCTGAGCTTTGCATCCAATGCGGATTCTGTTCGCTGTATTGCCCACACGCAACAATCAGAATGAAGGCTTATGACGAGTCTGCACTGGCTAATGCTCCGGCAACATTTAAGAGCACGGACGGCAAAGCACAAATTAAGGGCAAGAAGTTTACTGTGCAGGTAGCACCGGAAGACTGCACAGGATGCGGCGTGTGCGTCCAGAACTGTCCTGGAAAGGACAAAGAAAATCCGGAGCGGCGTGCGCTTAAGATGGTCCCGCAGGAACCGATTCGCGAACAAGAGCGCGAGAACTGGGAGTTCTTCCTTTCGCTTCCGGAAACGGATCCGAGTCTGGTGCCTATAGACTCAGTGAAGGGTAGCCAGTTCAGGCAGCCGCTCTTTGAGTTCTCGGGCGCGTGTGCGGGCTGCGGCGAAACGCCGTATGTAAAGCTGGTCACGCAGCTTTTCGGAGATCGCGCAATAATAGCTAACGCAACGGGATGCTCGTCGATCTACGGCGGCAACCTACCGACCACACCTTACACCAAGCGTGGCGACGGACGAGGTCCTGCCTGGTCCAACAGCTTGTTCGAGGACAACGCCGAGTTCGGCATGGGCTTCAGACTTACCATCGACAAGCTCAACGAGTTTGCTCTTGAATTGCTTGAAAAAGCTGTCGAGAATGGAATGGTTCCGAAGGAGCTTGCCGACTCGATTGCGAACGCAGACCAGTCCACACAAGAAGGCATCGAAGCTCAGCGAGATCGTGTCGCCAGGCTGATGGAAATTGTCGAAGGATGCAAGGACGGTTGCGATATCTGCAAGCAACTTGCCGCCGTCGCCGAGTATCTGGTAAAGAGATCGGTTTGGATTATCGGCGGTGACGGCTGGGCTTATGATATAGGCTACGGCGGGTTGGATCACGTAATAGCATCCGGCAAGAACGTCAACCTGCTGGTGCTGGATACGGAGGTCTACTCGAACACCGGCGGTCAGATGTCCAAGTCCACACCGCGCGGCGCGACTGCGAAGTTCGCCGCAGGCGGTAAGCCAACGAGCAAGAAGGACTTGGGGCTAATGGCGATGACCTACGGTAACGTCTATGTTGCATCGGTTTCGCTTGCAAATCCGGCTCAGTTGGTGAAGGCAATGGTTGAAGCCGAGGCTTATAACGGTCCTTCGCTTATCATTTGCTATGCACATTGTATTGCACACGGGATCAATACGACGTTCGGTATCGATGAGCAGAAGAAGGCTGTAGCCAGTGGCCATTGGATTCTGTATCGATACAATCCTGAGCTGGCCGCAAAGGGCGAGAATCCGCTGAAGATAGACTCGAAGCCTCCGACTATTGACTTCGAGGAGTACGCAATGGGTGAGAACCGCTATCGCGTGCTTAAGAAGACGAATCCGGATGCGGCGGAAGAGTTAATGAGGTTGGCGCGAGAGGACGTAAAGCGCAGGAACAATCTCTATAGACAACTGGCGGAATTGAACATCAGCGGAAATGGCGCTCAGACAACTGCTGAAGGAGATAAGGTAGAAGCGAAAGTCGAATAGCGCCGATCGCACATCGAACTTAAAACGAGATACGCGGCTCTGCTTGTAAAGCTGGGCCGCGTATTGTTCTTAAAAAAAGAGATTCATCTTACTAATCAACTAAAATCGGTGCCGCTGATGTGCGGTAACCGATTAAAAAGTGTTCATATCTATGTGGCCGTTCGCTCGACGGGTTCAACCATCTAACACCGTTGCCGTTTTCGCTGCGAAAGATAGGGCATGCCTGCTTTTGGCACAGTCGCTTCTTGACAGTGCCGGCCTGTGCTATTTGGTTATTAGCGACTTTGCTCAAGACATCTTCGGTATAGGCAGAATCGGCATTGGATGGAACTTAGCAACCGGACCACCAATAATATGGATCTCCCGCCACAACGCAGATGCAGCACAAAAAGTCCTTTCTGATCTAATGGACTATAGACCCAGTCCGATCCCCTCGTTTCTTCGAGCACTGGCCGTGGTGATTCTAATGATGGACTTACTGCCGACCATTGTCATCTTGTCAACAGGATTTTAATTGTCACCAACAATGTGCCTACGGTGATGTTGCAACGAAGCATACACCTTCGCAGCAACTTCTGTGTGGAACTAAATCGATCCTGCACAGAGCGCGGTGCACTTTCTGGTATAATATTGCCCGTAGTCGTTTTCTTGGAGGAGCGAGCTTTGAGTAGGACTTTTGCTGCTGTAATAATGGCAGCCGGGAAGAGCACAAGGATGAAATCGGCCATCCCAAAGGCAGCACACTTGATCTGTGGCAAACCAATGACGCGCCATGTGATCGACGCGTGCCGGGAGATGGGTATAGCAGATGTGGTAGTGGTTATAGGGCACGAAGCCGAGAAAGTAAAGGCTGCACTGGGCAATGACGTTATCTATGCATACCAAACCGAGCAACTGGGAACTGGCCATGCTTGTCAACAGGCAATGCCTCTTATTCCACAGAATGTAACCGATGTTCTCGTGCTGCCGGGAGATACTCCGCTTATCACCGCTGAAAGTCTGGCACGGCTTGTCGAAGCACACGAGTCACAAGAGAACACAGTAACGCTGCTAACAGCAATTCTTGACGACGCTTCACATTATGGCCGAGTGGTAAGAGATCCTGACACGGGCGCGGTCCTCAGAATTGTAGAGGCCAAAGACGCAGATCCGGAGACGCTCGCAATACGTGAAATAAATACATCGATCTACTGTTTTGATAAGCTCGCCTTAGAGGAAAAACTATCATTTTTACGCGCAGACAATGCACAGCAGGAGTATTACCTGACGGATGTGATCGGACTGCTCAACGAAACAGGTCAGCGCGTAGGAGCAGTTGTTGCAGATAATGCTGCCGACACGCTGGGAATCAACAACCGAATAGAGCTTGCACAAGCCGCAGCGATAATGCGAAGGCGGATACTCAACAAGCTGATGCTTTCCGGAGTAACTATAGTGGACCCTGCCACTACATATATCGACTGCGATGTGGAGATCGGTCCGGATACTGTGATTCATCCCTGCACAATCATTGAGCGCGGAACTAAAGTGAGCGGCGGCCAATCTATAGGACCGTTTGTGAAGCTTTGCGGCGTTGATGTTATTCGCTTCGCTCAGGATGGCAGTCGATGCTCCCATAAAGACGAGCAGCATTCTCAAATTAATCGGCAAGCTTGGAATGGCGAGCTGGATCCGGAACGACACGGCCGATAAGGAGGTTAGCAAGCATGGATGAACTAAAGCTCTTCTCCGGCACAGGCAATCCTGAGCTGGCGAGCAAGATAGCTAATAAACTTGGAGTGCCGGTAGGGGATATGACCGTCACGCGATTTGCGGACGGAGAGATATATATTCAGGTACACCAAAGCGTGAGAGGCGACGACGTATTCGTTGTTCAATCCGCAGCAACGCCGGTTAACGAGTTCCTCATGGAATTGCTTATAATGATCGATACTTTCAAGCGTGCTTCCGTGAGACGACTAAACGTCATTATGCCTTACTACTTCTATGCTCGCCAAGATCGTAAGGTAAAGCCTCGCGAGCCGGTTTCGGCTAAACTGGTAGCAAACTTGTTGACAACCGCCGGTGCGAGCCGCTTGCTAACGGTAGACCTTCATTCCGGTCAGATAATGGGATTCTTCGACATTCCTGTGGATCACTTGTATGCAGGGCCGATTATTGGCGATTATCTGCGCAGGAATGTGCCTATGGGCGATTCTACTGTGGTCGTCTCGCCTGACGTAGGAGGCGTTAACCGGGCAAGGGCACTTGCAGAGTTCCTCGGCAAACCGCTGGCAATAATAGTGAAACGCCGTCCCGAACCAAATCAAAGCGAGGTAATGGAGGTTATTGGCGACGTCCACAATAAGACCGCCATCATTATTGACGACATGATCGATACAGGTGGGTCGGTCATCGCAGGCGCAAATGCGCTACTTGAGAGAGGTGCAAGAGAAGTCTATGCTGCATGTACTCATCCAGTATTTTCTGGCAACGCAGCAGAACGACTTCTGGCTTCCCCGATCAAGAAGATTATAGTCACGGACACGATTCCGCTGCCGCCGGAGAAGCGCGACTCCAAGATAGAAGTTGTATCGGTTTCAGGCATTCTGGCTGATGCAATTAAGCGCATTCATCTCGAAGGTAGTGTGAGCGAGTTATTCAGCGAGCATTGGAAAGGCCAATCATGAAAGTGATTGTAGGTCTGGGGAATCCAGGCAGAGCCTACGCACACACCAGGCACAATATTGGGTTCGACGTACTGGATGAATTTGCGAAACGAAAAAAGATTCGTGTTGCCTCAAGGCAGTGCAAAGCATTAATTGGAAAGATTGAACATCAAGGTGAAGAGATTCTGCTGGTCAAACCGCAGACGTTTATGAACGAGAGCGGCCAAGCTGTTGGGGAAATAATGCGCAAGTATCGTCTGGAGCCGGGGGATTTCTTTGTGATATACGACGATATGGATCTGCCGCTTGGTAAGATCAGGATTCGTCCGAGCGGTTCTTCCGGCGGACATAAAGGCATGAACTCAATTATTCGTCACCTAGGTTCGCAAGAATTTCCACGCATGCGCATCGGGATAGGGCGTCAAGGCGAGGCAATTGATCATGTCCTTTCACGCTTTAACAGAGAAGAGCGCAAAATCATCGATGCTACAATCCAAAAGGCCGCTGACGCATTAGACGTGATTCTCAACGAAGGCATCGAGGCGGCAATGAACAAGTATAATCGAGCGGACGCATGACTGAACGACAACGTTTTCTTGAAACCCTTCTTTTCGGAAAACCCGACCGAATTCCGTTTACACCAGGCGGGCCGCGGGAATCAACGCTCAAGCGATGGCATACCGAAGGATTGCCCGAAGGGGTAAACTGGCTTGAATACCTTCACGAACAGTTGAGAATCGATCCACCGCCTGCAGGAGGCCCGAGCGTCTTCATTCGACATACTATGATCCCAGAATTCGAGGAGAAGGTGATCGAGGAAAGAGAAGACACGCTCGTTGTCCAGGATTGGAAGGGCAATATTTGTGAGATATCCAAGCGTTACGACGTCAGCTATTTGCGTTTCGCCAAGGACTTTGTTACTCGAAAATGGATTAAGTGCCCGGTCGAAAGTTGGGAAGACTGGGAGCAAATGAAGACACGATACGATCCGGAAGATCCATGTCGGGTACCGGAGAATCTCCCAGAACTCGGCAAGCTCCTTCGGAATCGTGATCATGTGGTTGGGGTACACGTCCACGGTCCGTTCTGGCAATTAAGAGAATGGCTTGGCTTTGAAAAGTTGTGCATGCTTTTTGTTGACGACCCGGACCTCATCAGAGATATGGTTGAGTTCTGGACGGATTACATCTCAATGCTGCTCTCAAAGATCACTTCCCATGTTCAGCTCGACTATTTCCACATCTCCGAAGATATGGCCTATAAGCACCACGCTATGATCTCACCTGAGATGACGCGAGAGTTTCTTGGTCCCTGCTATGGCGCTTGGGCCGATATATTGAAGGCGAACAACTGCCCGTTATATGGAGTGGATTCCGATGGATTCATCGGCGAGCTGATTCCCGTATGGATCGAGTATGGAATCAACTTTTGCGATCCGATTGAAGTTGCTGCGGGTAATGACTTAACAGCGTTCCGCAAGGCGTTTGGGAAGAAAATGGCGTATCGCGGTGGAGTCGATAAGAGGGCAATGGCAAAAGGCGGCGAAGTGATAAAAAGAGAGCTGGCCCGCTTGGAGCCTATCGTTCGCGATGGCGGATATATTCCTAGCTGCGACCATGGCATTCCGCCTGATGTCGGATGGAAACAGATGTTGGAGTACTCTGATCTGCTCGCGCAAATGACGGGCTGGAAGTAATTTAATTACTCTGCCTAACAGCTGTAAACATTATTTAGAACGGTTGAACGGAGGATAGCATTGTCACACCATTTCGAGAAACTTCCGATTGCGCTGGACGCCACTTATCTGGAACCAAATGTCACGCAAGAAATGATTGCGGCAAGACAACCTTTGGTTGAGACCGTAGACACTGAACTTCGATCGGGCAGATGCCGTGGCAGTGGATTCACAGGCTGGCTGAAGCCCGAAGAAATAATGACAGACTCAGAGCGTGCTCGTTTGAAGAAAACTGCAGAGCGACTCAGGAATGAGACGGATGTGTTACTCGTAATCGGCATTGGCGGTTCCTATTTGGGCGCACGTGCTGTGATCGAGGCCCTAGCAGATGATCCGGACAGGATAGTCTATGCTGGGCAGAATATTTCCGCCCATTACATGACGAGACTGCGAAAGCAGCTACAAGGCAAGCGAGTTGCGATCAACGTAATTTCCAAATCCGGAACAACCACAGAGCCTGCTATAGCATTTCGCGTGCTAAAAGACCTAGCCGGCATCGATGCGCGCTCTAAAATAGTCGTTACCACCGATGCAAAGAAGGGCGCCCTCCGTCGGCTTGCTCAAAAGGAAGGCTACGAAGCGTTTGTGGTTCCCGACAACATAGGTGGTCGCTATTCTGTGCTCTCTGCAGTGGGATTGCTCCCGATTGCGTATGCAGGCATAGATATCGACAGCCTCATAAACGGTGCAGGCAACTGTGCACAGCTATGCGCCGTGACTAATAATCCACTTGAAAATCCGGCCTACTTCTACGCGGTTGCACGGAATGTGCTTTATAAACAAGGATTCTGCATAGAGGTTCTGGCATCGTTCGAACCGCGGCTTCACTACTTCGCAGAATGGTGGAAGCAGCTTTTCGGTGAGAGCGAGGGCAAGGAAAACATGGCTTTGTATCCAGCCTCCGTAGATTTCACTACCGATCTGCATTCAATGGGACAGTATATCCAGGAAGGTAGGCGCATTTTAGCGGAAACATTCCTAATCATCGACGAAGGCGAACCGTTGCTGAAAATCCCTTCCGGCGATGATGCGGATGAACTGGGCTATCTTACAGGCGAAGAAGTTAGCTACGTTAACCGAAAGGCTTACGAGGCAACTGCCCGCGCTCACCGAGACGGAGGCGTGCCGAATCTCAGCATTATCCTGAAGAATCTGAGCCCCTACTCTATGGGCGCGCTCATATACTTTTTTGAGATCGCCTGTGCAGTCAGTGGGTTAATGCTTGGCGTAAATCCGTTCGATCAGCCTGGAGTCGAGGCATACAAAAAGGTGATGTTCCAGTTGTTAGGCAAACCTGGGTTCGAAAAAATCGAAAGCACTGTTAATGAACCGAGATATGTGAATTTCTGAGCCAAGCCTAAATGTTTGATCACTCTAATGCTGGGGTAGAACGCAGTGACATAAACAAGAATATGTGGAGGTAACAAATGGAAGCCGAAGTAAAAGACAAGCTGCTAATAGGAGACCCAGCACCTGAGTGGACCGCAGTTACAACACATGGGCCGAAAAGCTTATCGGATTACAAAGGTAAGTGGGTATTGATGTTTTCGCATCCCGCAGATTTCACGCCGGTGTGCACAACGGAGTTCATAGCATTCGCGCGCAAGAATGATGAGTTCGTTAAGCGAAACGTACAGCTAATAGGGCTGTCTATTGATAGCGTTCACTCTCACATTGCATGGACACGAAACATCAAGGAAAAGTTCGGAGTAGACATCCCGTTTCCAATTATAGCGGACCTGGACATGAAAGTTGCAAAAGCATATGGGATGATACATGCTCCGTCATCTGCAACTGCTACGATTAGATCGGTATTCCTAATTGACGACAAAGGGATTTTACGCGCGATGCTCTATTATCCGATGACAAACGGGCGAAACATCGACGAGATACTCCGACTGATAGATGCATGCCAAACGTCAGATAAACACGGAGTAGCAACACCTGAAGGCTGGAAACCGGGTGATAAGGTCATAGTGCCGCCACCTACAACTGCCGAAGCCGCCGAGCATAGAATGTCTGAAGGCTATGAATGCGTAGATTGGTACTTCTGCAAAAAGGATTTGTGACATCTCAAACAGGTTTTTAAGTTGCATCGAAAAACTCTGAGGTCGCGTTCTCAAATGCGTTTCCGCAAGTGAGCACTTGATGCTTATCCCGTATCGTGTGAAGGACCCTTTAAAGAGTTTTTCTTTTAGCAACGCCAACAATCGTAGCCGTAGACGCAATCGCCTACGGCTTAACTATTTCTCTCTAGGAATATGGCATACTTCGGGCGCAGCCTGATGCGTAAACTGAAAAATATGCCTTAGTTGATCTAGTGAAAAAGCTGTTTTTGGGGATGTTTTCGCACGCTAGTTAGGCAATGCAATATCTACACGCTTAAGACCGGTCGTAACGGCTATGTTCTCCACCCAGAAAATCGGCTCGTTCGGAACCTCAACTTTTAGCTTATAAATACTGTTTGGAGGAAGCTGGCTGATACAATAAGCCCCCTTACCGGCCTCGTTTGGATCGGTTGTCCCGACCGTTTGTACCCAACTTCGGGCAACAGGAGGATTTGAGTGCGGCTCATAAACTGGCGTTCCGTCTTGATGCATAATATATATCTTGGCGTTGATTACAGGCGAGCCATTTTTGGTCACGATTCCTTGGATCGAAGCATTCACGAGCGGCGGCGAAGGAGTGGCACACCCAGTTCGCTCATTATCTCTGTGGAATGTAGGCCAAGGATATAGAGAAGGATTGCTAGCATTATAAGGAGCATCGAAATGGAATACGTAAACGCCCTCGTCGCCGGCTGCAAGCACTTCCACTTTCCCATCGCCATCGAGATCATCAATTACCGGCGATGTATAAACATGCGCTGACGTTTTATTGGGCGGCACACAACATCTGACCCATGCGATCGGACCAGTAAGAACACCGTTCTCACGGTGATTAATTGCATCCGCATAGACTGCGTAGATATTTCCATCGTTGCACCCGACCACGATCTCAGGCACGCCATCACCTGTCACGTCTCCAACCACGGGAGACGATTCAATAGCGAATTCTGCGCTCGAACTCAACTTGATACCCTGTCCCCAGCCATCCGGAGCCTGCCCCAGCCAGTTAAACGCACATAACTTGCCGGAGTCGGAACCAACAATTACATCTAGTCTTCCGTCTCCGTCGAGATCGTATAGTGCAGGCGACGACTTGATCATCCCGCCGGTAGGATATCCGCACCACGAACCATCACTCGACAAGCCTATGTAGAGGTTGCCATCGTCACTCCCAACAGCGACGTCGTTCTTCCCGTCTCCGTCGATATCGCCAATCGCGGGAGATGTCTGCACACGTGCTCCAGCCGATTTAGGATAACCGGGCAGATATAGAGGGTTCGATATAAAGTCGCCCCACGCATCGCCTGGGAATGCAAAAACAGCGGTCGTATGGTTCGAACCTAGGATCACGTCCAATATACCGTTAGCGTCCAAATCGATGTCGCCAACTGCGGTCGTAGTGCCGTAGATCGTCGTGCTCGCACTGCCCGTCAGGTTACGCCAAAGGAATGAACTCTCCGAAGTACCCGTTTTTCGCCAATCACCTGTAGCGTTCCAAGCAAATACATAGCAGCACTCGTCGCCTGCAACAATCTCAGGGCTGCCATCTAGGTTTAGATCGGCGATTGTAGCTGCTACTCTTATGAACCGGTAGTTAGACCCGACAGGCCATCCTGCAAGCGTTCGACCATCGTAGGCGAACGCGTATACCCTCTGTTGACTTTCGGCGGGAATAAACACACACGGCCTGCCTGATCGTTCACCATCCATCGGCGCGCAGGACGGAGTGTTGTTTCCAGGCAAGTGCATGATCTTCGACCACAGCACGGCACCGTTTGCATCCAATACCATCAGACTACCAGCAGTTGTGACCAGCACTACCTGTTTTCGTTTGTCCGGATTTCCATAGAGATCTGCTATCAGCGGATTTGAATACTGCACACCTTGGCTATACCAAGGCCACGACTTGTATGACACTGCTGTCCAATTAACAGTCTGCTGGCCGCATTCGTTCGTGTAGATCGCAGTAACGCGCGCAGTCCCAGGAGCGCTTATTGCCAGCGTAGCACGTGCCGTTCCGGTCTCATCTGCCTCAACTTCACATGTCGCATTACCACTTTCCTGGAAAACGCCGTAATCGGTTCGGAACACTATATTAGCACCGGGAATTGGAGTTCCATCTGTTGTCACAGATGCTGCAATGACTGACGTTCCACTTTGCACCAGATACGTCGGATTGGCAGAAATTGTTACCTGGGGTCCTCGAAATACGACAGACACTGTGTTCCAGCACTCACCATCGGGATAGGTTTGTGCTTTAATCGAAGCCACCCCTACTCCGTCCGAGCTTGCAGTCAATCGCACGCTTGCCACACCGGAGCCATTTGTAGTAAGAACTACTTCCTTTGACTGATAATCAGCGAAAACACCCCTCGTGGTAGTGAACTTTAGCTGGCGGCCGGATAGTCCTTTGCCTTCACAATCGCGAACCAGCCCCACGATTGAGGTACTGTCATCATCGCAAATAGCTATAGATTGCTTATCTGCCTGGACCTCCACATGTGTTGGTGAAGACTGGAGTTCGAACGCTACATTGGTGTTGCCGCTACCAATGCAGCGAGTGTCAGATATGTAACCTGGGGCACTTGCAGTAACATATATACCGTTCGAACCGTTCCTAATCGGAACGCGCCTCAAAGTAAACGGACGCGGCTCATTCGTGACGTTGTCCAGCACTATTGATTCGTATTGGGAATAAATTCTCACGGTCTTGCCCGGTGCCGCCTCGCCAATCAGCCGCACAGTTCCGGATGCCGATCCGAACTCATACGTCACGGGTTCATAAGTTGGGATGTACGGTCCGAGATCATTCGTAGCGCGAATGACTGGTATTATTAGTTCGTCTCCTGAAGGCCCATTGGGTGTCGGATCGTAGGCAACTTTAGTTGAAAGGATCCCTGGAGCGACCAGAAAATCGCCTAGATTCGGTATAACGTTGGAATAAACTCTTATTCCGGTCGCGTCCGCTTCAGAGCCGTCCTTCTTGCCCCAACCGTCATCCAGATAGATATAGTAACCGTCTTCATCAGCCCAGTTAGTTGATGTAACCACTCCCCAAACTTTTACAAATAATCCAATGGGAGACAGCCCTGCCCATCGTGGTCCGTCAGGTTGCCTGGGATTCATCGGCCATCCTTGTATAGCTGCATCCGACATACCCAGGCTTTCAAGTGGCTCGCGCGTTGAAAAGTCATAAGTAAATTCGGAGGTTTCGTAGATGACTCTCTGTCCTCCAACAGTCCCCATAACACCGGTAAAGCTTACGAGGTGACCTCGGTCGAGGACGTCGGTAGGGAAATGGTCAACAAAGACAACTTTTATACCGGCAGATCTGTCTGCCTCCTGAATAAACATGTGATCAAACCATACGGCCGTGACGCATTTTCGATTGACGCAAACGTGAGCACCATCGGGTAAGCGCTTCATGCAAGCGATTGCACTAGCCAGAGGCATTTCAAACGCAGAAAGATAAGAACGAGGGGCTACAAATAGATTTTGATTAGCTTGGGCAAGATTTGAGGGGCGGCTCGTAGTGAGAGAGTCAGCACTACTGCAACCAGCGCAGCATGTGTTGTAAAGAAACATGACCACGCTCAGCACGGCCAAGGCAACCACAACGTTGTTTAGCCGTAGAGTCCGCAATGGAACCCTCCCTCATCCGCCTCAATTGAACAATACCACGTATGCTTACCAAAGTCAACCAAAAGAGACTAAAAGTATTGCAATAGCTAACAAATCCGGAGGTTTCGATTTGTAAAAGCCTCTATCAATGCGTTCGCAGTCTGGTCGGCGGATAAACTCAGAGCTGCATCAGCGATTAAGCCTGTATGTCAAAACTGCCGTCTAATACTTTGAATGTGTAGACGTGGCAAATGTTCCTTGGTTGCACTACAAACAGCAATGTTTTCACTAATCCCTCTTTCCACGATCTCCCACAAGAGATCACAAGGGAAGGGATCCGCTCGTATAGATCAGGCGGCATTCCACGTTTCTTCTTTCAGAACAAGACTTCGAGCAAAGTCACAGCTCGGCTGGTCGTTTACATTCAAAGGCACATGGGTAACCATTTTATAGACACCTGCTGGAGTGAAACTCGGCTGGGCACAGGATAAAACCACCCAACCCGAGATTGTTTGTGAGAGGTGATTGCAATGTGGGATATGGACCGCCTCTTGTTGTCAACGACAGATCAAGAGATGCCTAATGAAGAGGTCGATGAGTTTCCTTTACCGGTCGCTCAAGACTGGGATGAACTTCT
>Ga0123519_10010542_pt1 | contig 13752 bp, 16 predicted proteins | sample YelNatPaOPRAMG02_FD_87396 | JGI IMG/M metagenome (GOLD analysis project Ga0123519, IMG submission 87396) | Hot spring microbial communities from Yellowstone National Park - Yellowstone National Park OP-RAMG-02 (version 2) | ecosystem: Environmental > Aquatic > Thermal springs > Hot (42-90C) ...
CTGGATTCGGTGTGCGTGGGCATTCCGCAGATTCCCTGACGCGGCGAGGGATGCGAGATGGCCAGGGAGCGCATGGGCATACGGTTGCGGCTGTTCGGGCTGAGCCACCCCCAGAGCGGCCGCATGGAGGAAGAACTCGTGGCGTACAGCGGCGGGCTGACGGTGGGGCGGCTCTGGGCCGAGTTGCAGCGTCGGGCAGACCCGCGCGCGCCCCTGGCGAGCCTGCAACGGGACATGGTGCTGGCGCTGGTGAACGGCGTGCCGGTGCAGCGGCTGGCGGAGGGCTGGGATGCGCCCTTGCAGGAGGGCGATACCGTAACGTTTATGGTGAAGGCATTCGGAGGATAAGCGCTTCACTGTGCCACGACTGGAGACGAAGGGAGGTGAGACAACAACAGATGCTGGCGGGTTTTCAACAGCGTGGTTACCCAAATCTGTAAGTTCAGGAACGAGGAGGAGTGTCCATGCGTACCGATCGTTGGTTCAAGATTCTGGTGCTCGTTTTGGTGCTCGGCCTGGCAGTAGCGGGCCTGGCGGCCTGCGCCAAGAAGGCTACGCCCACCGCGCCGCCGCCGTATCAGGCCAAGCCTACCCCCACGCCGGAGCCAACCACCCCGCCGCCGCCCACGCCGACGCCCGTCCCGACCAAGCCGGTGATCGTCCTGGCGCTGGACAGCGACATTGACCACATTGAGCCGATGGAGTTCCGGAGCGACGCGGGGTACTACGCGACGGCCAACCTGTACGAGCCGATGCTCCAGCAGAAACTGGTGCCCGATGCCGATGGGACCGTCCTGGAGGGGCAACTGGAGTACGTGCCCGGCCTGGCCGAGTCCTTCGCCGTGGCCCCCGACGGCAAGTCCATCACGCTGAAGATTCGTCAGGGCGCCAAGTTCGCCGACGGGACCGAGATCACCGCGGAATCCTTCAAGCACACCTTTGACCGCGCCCTGACCGCTCCGCGCAGTTACATCCCGCTGCTGACCCAGTTCATGGGCTTCTCCAAGGCGGAAGATGTGGTCGTCGTGGACAAGTACACCCTGAAGATCAACCTGCAGCAGCAGGGCGCCCTGCTGATCCCGCAGTTGGCCTTCCAGGTGTTCGGCGCGATGGACCCGGCCACAACGAAAGCCCACGCCACGGCTGATGACCCCTGGGCCTTTGACTGGTACCGCAAGAACGCGAACCCCAGCGGGCCGTACATCCTGACCAAGTGGGAGCCGGGCGTGGAGTACGTCTTTGAGCCGAACCCCAACTACTGGCAAGGCCCCGGCTTCTTCCAGAACTCCAAGGTCATCGCCAAGGTGGTGCCCTCGCCCGAAGACCGCGAGTTGCTGCTGAAGAAGGGCGACATTGACCTGGCGCTGGGCCTGCCGTTCAAGGACATTGACGCGCTCAAGGCCGACCCCAACGTGAAGGTCAAGGCCATCCACTACACCCGCCTGTTCTACCTGGGGATGAACAACAAGATCCCGCCGTTTGACAACGTCAAGGTGCGGCAGGCCATCTCCTACGGCATCCCATACCAGACCATCCTGGACAAGGTGCTGTACGGCTATGGCCAGCGGGCCTACTCGCCCATCCCCAAGGGGATGCCGACGCACAACCCATCGTTCTGGAACTACGAGACCGACACCAAGAAGACGGCACAGTTGCTGAAGGAAGCGGGCGTCTCCAACCTGAAGTTGGAACTGTCGGTCCGCCAGTCCATCCCCTGGGACGTGGATGCCGCCGTGTGGATTCAGGCGTCCCTGGCCGAGGCCGGCGTTGAGGTTACGGTCAACCGCCTGACCGACGCCGACTTCTTTGACAAACTGTACAAGCATCAGTTGCCGTTCTTCATCCACGACTGGTATTCGTGGGGCAACGACCCCGCCTACCAGTTGACGTTCCTGCTGAAGTGCGGGGCGTTCACGAACTTCGCCGACTACTGCAACCCGCGCGTGGATGAACTGATTCAACAGGCTACCTGGACGGTGGATCCGGCCGCTCGCCAGAAGTTGATGGATGAGGCGCAGCAGATCATCGTGAGCGAGGCCCCGTGGGCGTACTTGCATCAGCCCGACTGGATCGTGGCGATGAGCAAGAACTTCTACGGCTTCGCCAAACTGGATGACCTGTGCCTGCGGTTCGCCTACATGGGCAAGAAGTAGCGCGGGGCATCGTTCTGGGGATTCTGTGAGGGCGTCGGCCTCCGGGGCCTGCGCTTCGGAGGCCGACGCCAAGATTACGCTGGGGTGGAGAAGACTTTGGGATCGCTGAGACGGTATGTACTGCGCAGGCTTGCGCTGGCTTTTGTAACGCTGTGCGGCGTCGTGGTGGTGGTGTTCATCATCACCCGCATCTTGCCGGGGAACCCCGCGGCGGTGCGCGTTGGCCCATACGCCAAGCCGGAACTGCTGGCGCAAATGGAGAAGGAGATGGGGCTGGACAAGCCCCTGCCCGTCCAGTTTGTGAACTACGTGGCGAAACTGGCGCGCGGCGACTTGGGCAAGAGTTGGCGCACCGGCCAGCCGGTCCAGCAAGACCTGTGGCAGCGCCTGCCCGCGACGCTGGAACTGGCTCTGGCGGCCACGCTGATTGCCATTATCGTCGGCGTCGTCCTGGGCATCCTCGCGGCGTTGTTCCACAACTCGTGGTTTGACCAGGTGGTGCGCATCTTCACCATCTTCGGGGCTTCCACGGCGCTGTTCTGGCTTGCGCTCGTCTTCATCTTCGTGTTCTACTATCGGCTGGGGTGGGCCGCGTCTCCCCTCGGGAGGCTCACCGTCGGGATAGAGCCGCCCGCGCGAATCACGGGCATGTTCGTTGTGGACAGTCTGCTGACGGGCAACGCGACGGCACTGAAGGACACGCTGCACCACCTGGCATTGCCGGCGTTCACGTTGGCCTTCGTGGTGAGCGCCCCCATCACCAAGATTGTGCGCGCGGGGATGCTGGACCAACTGAACGCCGACTACATCCGCACCGCCAAGACCATCGGCGTGCCGATGCGCGAAATCCTGTGGCGCGACGCGCTGCGCAACGCGATGATTCCGATCTTGACCACCATTGGCATCGTGTTCGGCTACCTGATGGCAGGCAATGTGCTGGTAGAGATGATTTTCGCCTGGCCGGGCATCGGCTCCTATGCGTGGATGGCCCTGCTCAACAAGGACTTTGAGGCGATCCAGGGGTTTGTGCTCCTCATCGCGGCCATGTACGTGCTCCTCAACCTGGCCATTGACCTGCTCTACAGCGTGGTGGACCCCAGGATTCGCCTGGGCTAGCCTTGATTCTCAGGAGTGAACAGCATTGGTAAGCGAACCGCTCGCAGTACCCCGACACAGAGAACAAGCAGCGCGTGAGGGCAGAGCCTGGCGCGCCTGGTATGTCCTGCGGTCGCATCCTTCCATGATTGCAGGGCTGGTGCTCCTTGCCATTGTCCTCTTCGTTACCATCTTCGGGCCGTCGCTGGTCCCGTACAAGCCGCTGAAGACGGACCCGGAGAATCGCCTGTTGCCGCCTTCGGCCCTGCACCTGATGGGCACCGACGCTTTCGGGAGAGATATCCTGTCGCGGGTGGTGAATGGCGCCCGCCTGGATCTGTTCATCGCCTTCTCGGTGGTGGCCATCGCGCTCGGTATCGGCGTCTTCGTGGGCATGTTCAGCGGCTACTACGGGGGGCGGGTGGACGATGTGGTGATGCGCATCACGGACGTGATCCTGGCGTTCCCGTCGTTCATCCTGGCGCTGGCCATCACGGCCATCCTGGGCAACAGCATCCCAAACGTGATCATCGCCATCGCCATCGCGTACATCCCGTACTTCGTGCGGCTGACCCGCGGCGAGGTGCTCAGCGCGAAGGAGCGGGAGTACGCCGAGGCGGCCCGCTGCGTGGGTAACTCCAACTGGCGCATCATCTACCTGCACCTGCTACCCAACTGCCTGACGCCCGCGCTGGTTCAGGCCACGCTGTGCCTGGGGTGGGCCATCCTGGACGCATCGGGGTTGGCGTTCCTGGGGCTGGGCATCCGCCCGCCGACGCCGGAGTGGGGTGTCCTCGTGAGCGAGGGATCCCGAGACATCATAGGCGGGCAGTGGTGGACGTCGTTCTTTCCGGGCGCGGTCATCGTGCTTACGGCGTTCGGGTTCAACCTGGTTGGGGATAGCCTTCGGGACGTAACGTCTCCCACGGAGGCGGTGCAATGACCGCGCACGACGAGCCTCTCCTTGCAATTCGTTCGCTGAGCGTGAGTTTCCCGCGCTACAATCAGCGCGTGCGTGTGCTGGACCGGGTGTCCTTCAGCGTGGACCGCGGGGCTTTCGTGGGGCTTGTGGGCGAAAGCGGCTCGGGCAAGACGTTGAGTTCGCTCACGGCCATGGGGTTCTTGCCGCCTTCGGCGCGCGTGGACGAGGGGGAGGTCTGGCTGAACGGCCAGAACCTGCTGACGCTGCCGCCCGAAGAGATGACCCGATTGCGCGGGCGCAAGATCGCCATGATCTTCCAGAGCACCCGCAGCGCGCTGAACCCCATGATGCGCGTGGGCGATCAGGTGGCCCGCGCGATCCGCATCCAGAAGCGGGTGGGCGGCAAGGAAGCCTACGCCGAGGCCGTCCGCCTGCTGGCGCGGGTGGGGATCGCCGACGCGGAGAAGCGGGCGCGCGCCTATCCCCACCAGTTGAGCGGCGGCATGTGCCAGCGGGTGCTGGTGGCGATGATGTTGGCCTGCCGCCCCGCCCTGCTCATCGCCGACGAGCCCACCACGGGCCTGGACGTAACCATACAGGCCCAGATTTTTGAGATGTTCCTGGAGATTCAGCGGGAAATCGGCGCGTCGGTTCTCCTCATCACGCATGACCTGGGGGTTGTTGCCGAGACTTGCCAGCGTGTGGTGGTGATGTACGCCGGCCAGATTATGGAGAGCGCGCCGGTGGCGTCGCTGTTTGCGTCGCCGCTGCACCCCTACACGCGGATGCTCATGCGCTCGGTGTTGCGGGTGGACCGCCGCGTGGAGCCACCCGGCGCCGCATCCGTCATGAAAGAGGAGATCACGTACAGCATCCTGGGGTGCCGATTCGCGCCGCGCTGTCCGGTGGCTCTGCCCATCTGCTGGGAGCAGAAGCCGGATGCCGAGAGCGCGGAGAACGACCATCAGGTAGCCTGCTACAATTGGCGAGGGACGAATGGAACCGGTCATTCGGGTTGATAATTTGCGCAAGGCCTTCCGCGAAGGACGATCTGTTATCTGGGCTGTGAACGGCGTGAGCCTGGACATCTACCCGGGGGAGGCGGTGGGCCTGGTGGGGGAAAGCGGATGCGGTAAGACGACCACAGCCCGCTGCGTGCTCCGCCTGGTGGAGCCGACCGAGGGGCGGGTGTTCTTCCAGGGCGCCGACATGACCCAATGGAGCGGCGGCCATCTGCGCCGGCAGCGGCGTTTCTTCCAGATGGTATTCCAGGACCCGAACACCTCGCTGAACCCTCGGTTCACGGTGCGCCGCACGCTGGCCGAGCCGCTGCGCTTGCACGGCCTGGCAAGCAGCCGCAGGGCGACCGAGGAGATGCTCTGCGAGACCATGCTGCGGGTGAACCTGGAGCCGCGCCTGCTGGAACGCTATCCGCATCAGTTGAGCGGGGGTCAGAAGCAGCGCGTGGGCATCGCGCGGGCCATCATCACGAGCCCGCGATTCATCGCCCTGGACGAACCCACGTCGTCGCTGGATATGTCCATCCGCATTCAGATATTGAGCCTGCTTCAGCGTTTGCAGAACGAGATGAACATGGCCTACCTGTTCATCTCCCACGATTTGAGTGCGGTTCGTTTTCTGTGCAGCCGCGTGTTCGTGATGTACCTGGGCAAGGTCGTGGAGGCAGGCCCGGTAGATGAGATCTTTGAGAGGCCCGCGCATCCCTATACGCGGGCGCTGCTCTCGGCGATCCCGATTCCGGACCCGAAACTGAAGCGGCAACGGATTATCCTGGAAGGCGAGCCGCCCAGCCTGTTCAACCTGCCGCCAGGGTGTGGGTTCTACGACCGTTGCTGGGCGAGAAAGCCTTCCTGTCGGGGAGAAATGCCGCCGTTCAGGGATATCGGAGACGGCCATTTTGTCGCATGTTTTGCGGAGGAGTAGGTTTATGGAAGCGTTCTCTCTGAAGGGAAAGCACGTTTTGATCACCGGAGGTTCGCGACATCTTGGCGCCGCGGTAGCGCGCCGATTCGCAGCGTTGGGCGCCAACCTCACCATCAACCACTGGCAGGACGCGGAGAAAGCCGAAGAACTCCGGCGCGACCTTGAGGCGCAAGGGCATCGCGTTCGGGTGGTGGAAGCCGACGTGAGCCAGAGCGCCCAGGTGCGGGCGCTCGTCGCCGAGGCGGTGGCGGCCTTCGGCCCCGTGGATGTGCTCATCCACTGCGCCGGCCCTTTCGCCATGACGCCCTTCACCCAGATGGACGAGAAGGAGTGGGACAACATCCTGGGCGTCAACGTGAAGGCCGCCTATCTGCTTGTCAAGGAAGTGGCCCCGAAGATGAAGGAGCGCGGCTGGGGGCGCATTATTCTGATGGCGGCGGGTTCGGCCTTTATCCGCACCCATTCCATCTACACCCTGGCGAAGTCCTCGGTCATCACGCTGACGGAGGAATTGGCGGTGGAGTTGGGGCCTGAAATCACCGTCAACGCCATCGCGCCCGGGCAGATTTACGAGAGCGCCGCGATGATGGACGCGTTTGAACCGGGCTTTTCGGCACGGGCGACGCAGGCCGCGCCGCTGAAGCGGCTGGTAACGCGCCCTGAAGTTGCCGAGATGATGGCGCTCATCTGCACCTCGCCGGCGATGCAGTCGGTTACCGGGCACACCTTCGTGATGGATGGCGGCTGGCGGCTCACAGCATAGCGAGCGGGAGGTTGCGATGACGCACGAGGCACCGACCCAAGCCCCGGTGGACTGGGAGGCCTTTCGCCAGTCCATGGGGTACACGCCGGAGGAACTGGAAGCGTTTCGCTCCCATGCGAACAATGCGTATGTGGTGGAGAATGCCCATCGGCTTGACCGCTGGGTGATTGTGGCCGAAGTGATAGATTCGTATGGGTGCGCGGCGGGGCACAAGGTGGGCGACAAACTGTACTTTTCGCCCCACGGCGTGCTGGAGACCGAGAAAGGCCCCGCGCGCATCTGCGTGCAGGCGATCCCCGCGTTGGCGTCGGCAGTGGCGGTGTTCCAGGAGCGGATCATCGCGGGCCTGACGCCCGACCCGTACCTGTTCCGTCATGTGGGGTGCGTGGACGTGGGGGTGGCTTGCGGGGGCTGGGGGCACATCGCGTTCAAGTTATACGCGCTCCCGCGCTGACGGCTTGGCGCAGGCTACGAGAGCCGATGGCCGGTGGCCGCCTCCAGCATGGCGGATAGGTTCTCGGGGGGCGTGTCGGCCTGGATGTTATTGGTGGCGCTGAGCACGTAGCCGTCGGGCCCCAGGGTGTGAATCATGCGCACGACGGCCTCGCGCAGTTCCTCGGGCGTGGCCCGCGGCAGGACATGGGCCACGTCTATCCCGCCCCAGAAGCAGAGGTCGCGTCCGAATTCGCGTTTCAGGCGGGCGGGGTCCATGCCCACCGCCGAGACCTGCACCGGATTGAGCACGTCCACCCCGATTTCCACCAGGTCGCCGATGAGGGGGTAGATGGCGCCGCAGGTGTGGTACACGACTTTGGCGCGGGTCTTGGCGTGAATCATGTCCAGGTAGCGCCGCTGCCTGGGCTTGATGAGGCGGCGATAGAGGGCCGGCGACATCATGGGGCGGTCGTGGGTGCCCAGGTCGTCGGCGAACATGACAGCGTCGGCCAGGTCCCCCGCGGCGTCCAGCATGCGCTCTGTGATGGCATACTGGACGTCCAGCACGGCGTCCAGCAGGGCTTCAGCCAGGCGCGGGGCGCGCAGCATGTCCACGAACAGGTTCTCCATGCCGCGGAGGAAGGTGGCCTGGTGCAGGAGGCCGACAGGTAGGCACAGGACCACCGCATACCCCGCGGCACGTCCTCTCTGTGCTTCTTCGCGCAGCCCTTCCACATAGCCCGGATCGTCGGGGTTGGGCCAGGGGTATCGGACGATGGCATCCAGGGAGCATTCGGCGGCGAGCGGTTCGCGGCTGACGTAGTAGTGTCCGCCAGGCGGGCGACTGCGAACGACGCCCCATTCGTCGCGGTACGAGCCGTCGGGGAACGACTCTTCGGGCGGGTGGCGCGGGCCGCGGGGAAGGACAGGCCACGTGTCAATGCCGAACCGCCGCCGAATGTCGTCTTCTACCCACGCGATTTGGGAGCGGCGGCTGGCGATGACCGTGGGCGTATCCAGTCCCAGGTAAGCCTTCCATGCCGCGTAGGCATCCACATTGACGCCGGTGGCGTAACTTCCGCCGACATCCACGGGGATGCGGTCGGGCGTGCCGTGGTTCAGCGCGATGACGACGCGCTCGCGCGGGGTCAATGTGGGCAAGGGAATCCTCCCGGTGCGACTGCGGTTAGTGTAGCCTGTGCGGCCGCATGGGTCAAATTGGCGCACGAACGTTCGCGAATGGGGCCAATCCGCAAACTGGCGAGGGGGTAATGATAGACATCCTCCAGAATTCGCCCAGCGTCAGCAGGTCGTAGTCGCCGGAAACGACGCAGCCCGCGCGCCCTGCCAGCGCAGCCTCCAACACCGCGTTGTCCTCCGGGTCGCGGCAGATGGTTACGGTCTCGGCCGGAATCACTCCACAAACCTCCTGGTGAGAAAACCGCCAAGCGAGCCGTTCTGGAAGGGTTGAAGTCCTTCGCGCTTGCGGAGCGCCGTTTTGAGACCCCGGACGAACTTACGGAGAGTCTGTTTTGTGCCGTGGGCTGCTGGAACGCGCATGGGCGTCCCTATGTGTGGAAGAAACGGGCCCGGGAGCAGGTTGTGCTGGGAAGATTGGGGGTGGTCGCTGACACGATATCGCAACTGTCCGGCGCGAGGACCGCTACATCCCCGTATCGTCCGAGTCCATCTCCAGCACTTCGCCAGTAACCGTAAACACGACGCGCTCACAGATATTGCTCACGCGGTCGGCGGCTCGCTCCAGATTGTGCGCTACCCAAAGCAGATAGTTCGCCTGCTGAATGACGCGGGGGTCGGCGATGATGTATGTCAGCAGTTCCCTGTGCACCTGGTTGTACAGGCAGTCCACCTCGTCGTCTTCCAGGGGAATCGCCCGCGCAAGCGCCGCATCCTGGCGCACGAAAGCATCCAAAGCGCGATGGAGCATATCCTGCGCCTTCTCCGCCATGCGGGGAATGTCCACCAAGGGCTTGACCAACGGCTCCGCCCCCATCATGAGATTGATTTTCGCAATACCTTTGGCATAGTCCGCAATTCGCTCCAACTCGGTAACGATCTCCAGCACCGCCGCGAGGATTCGCAAATCCTTCGCCATCGGTTGCTGCGTGGCGATGAGCGAAATGCAGTCGGCTTCAATGGCAAACCGCTCCTCGTTGATGACGCGATCTCTGGCAATCAGGCGGCGCGAAGCCTCCAGATCGCGGCGCCTAAGCGCGGCCACGGAATCAAGGATGGCCTGCTCCGCCATGCTCCCCAGGGCCAACACATCCCCTTGCAGTCTCTCCAATTCTTGATCAAAGGCTTGCCGCGTCATGTATGATTATCCTTTCCGCCTGGCGTACAGAACCAGCCCCAGCAGGCCGCACACTCCCGCGAGGCCGATCAGTATCCCCCTGGAGAGCGCCGCTACCGAACCGCCCATGCCTTCCAGTCCCTGGCTGACCGCCAGGAACAGCAATCCCGACAGCAACAAGGGCGTGCAGTTATTCCTACGATTGCCGTACACCCACATGGTGATTCCCTTCCACCTGGTCTAGCACCGCAAACACTTCGCGGCGAATGTCATCGCGCACCTCGCGGAAGACCTCCAGACGCTCCGCTTCGCTGCCCTCCGCAGCCGCGGGGTCGCGGAAGCCAACGTGAACCCTGCGCCCCTTGCCCAGCCACAGCGGGCAATTCTCGGCGGCGTGATCGCAGACCGTGATGATCAAATCAAACTCCGCTCCCCGAAACTCGTCCACAGACTTGGACCGCGCGCCTGACAGATCTATGCCGAGTTCCGCCATGACCTGGACGGCCATGGGATGCACGTATCCTGCGGGATTTGTGCCCGCCGACTGAGCCTGCCACTTGTCGCCCAGGAAGTGATTGACCAGCCCTTCGGCCATCTGACTGCGGGCCGAGTTCCCCGTGCACAAGAACAGCACACGCTTCCTGTCCATCATCCGAACCTCCCCGTGATATAATCTTCGGTGCGCTTGTCCTTGGGCTTCGTGAACAGGTCGCGGGTGAGTCCATACTCCACCAAGTACCCCGCGCGATCTTCGCCCATCATCAGGAACGCGGTGTAGTCCGCGACCCGCGCCGCCTGCTGCATGTTGTGGGTAACGATGATAATCGTGTACCGCTCCACCAATTCGTGCATCAGGTCTTCTATCTTCAGTGTCGCGATGGGATCCAGCGCCGAGGCAGGCTCATCCATCAGGATAACCTCAGGCCTGATCGCGATGGCGCGGGCGATGCACAGCCGCTGTTGCTGCCCGCCCGACAGCGCCAGCGCGCTCTGATGGAGTTTGTCCTTGACCTCATCCCATAGAGCAGCCTGCTGCAAAGACCGAACAACGATTTGGTCCAAATCCTTCTTCTTACGGATGCCGTACAGGCGCGGGCCATAGGCCACATTGTCGTAGATGCTCTTGGGGAACGGATTGGGCCGCTGAAACACCATCCCAACACGGCGGCGCACGTCAACCACGTCCACGTTGGGCGCGTTGATATTCTCGCCGTCCAGAAGAATCTCCCCCTCCACCCGCGCGTTGGGCGTCAGGCTGGTCATGCGGTTGAGCGAGCGCAAGAGCGTGGACTTGCCGCACCCCGAAGGCCCGATGATGGCCGTGATGCGATTGGCATATACCGCCATGCTGATCTCTTTCAGAGCGCAAAACTTGCCATAGTACACCGAAACATTCCTGATATCCATCTTGGTGCGCAGGTCAGAAGTCGGTTGTAGCCTGCTGTTTTCTACATACACGTGCGTTGCCACTTTGGCTGCCATCTCTTCCATAACATCACCCTTGCAGGCGCCGCCTGCGGGCCTCCACCCACAAGCGAGCGATGATATTGAGAAACAAAACGAGAATCATCAGCACCAGGGCAATCGTCCAGGATTGTTCAATACGCTCTGGGTAGGGTTGCTGGGCGTACTTCCACAGGGTCAGCGGCAGCGAGTCAACCGGCTGGTCCACAATCCGTCCAAGGATCTGGAGCGCGCTCTGGCGCTGCGCCAACCCGTTTCGGATGATCAGCCCGATCTCGTAGCGCTCATTGCCCAGCGCCGTAAACAGCAGCGGGGCGGTTTCCCCTGCCGCGCGCGCCACAGCGAGAAGGAACCCCGTGATGATACCGTTGAGAGCAGCAGGGAAGACGACTTGTAGCGAAGTCTTCCACTCCGGCGCACCCAGCGCCAGCGAGGCTTCGCGCAGGGAGTGCGGCACCATTTTGAGCATCTCGTCGGTCGTCCGAACTATGGTGGGCAGCATCACGATAGCCAACGCTGCGCCACCCGCAAGGGCGGAATAATGTCCGGCAGGCACCACGAGGACGGCATACCCGAACAGGCCGATGACAATGGACGGTACACCCGACAGCACATCGGTGCTGAACCGCACAACGACACCCAGAGGCGTATTCGGGTGATACGCGCTGTAGAAGGCGGCAAGTACCCCAGGTGGGGTGGCGAAGACCGCCGCCAAGATGGTCATCACAATCGTGCCCTCAAGCGCGTGCAGGATTCCGCCGCCCGCCATACCCAAGGGCTTCGGCAACTGGGTGAAGAAAGCCCAATCCAGCGATTGGCCGCCTCGGTAAACCACGTACCCGATAATCCAAAACAGCGGGACAAGCGCCAACAGGGTCATCACGGCCGTCAGGGAGAGCATGATCGCGTTGGTCGCTTTGCGCCGCACCCCCAAGGCCCTTTGATTCACCATAGGCTGCGATTCCAGAACATTCATAAACGCACCTCGCACGACGTCCGCCGCGCCACACTCCACACGAGAAACCTTGCGGCCACGTTTAGCACAAGCGTCAAGAAGAACAGCACAAGGCCGATTTCAATCAGCACCTGGCTGTGCAATTTAGAGACGGCCTCGGCAAACTCGTTGGCGATGACACTGGCCATGGTGTAGCCCGGAGACAGCAGGGTCGGCCTCGCGGTGATAGAATTGCCGATGACCATCGTTACCGCCATCGTCTCGCCCAGGGCGCGGCCCAGGCCCAGGAGAACTGCTCCCAGAATGCCCGAAAGGCCGTAGGGAAGCAGCACCCTCCAAATGGCCTCCCATTTGGTAGAGCCAAGCGCCAGGGATGCCTCCCGCTGACTATTGGGAATTGAGAGCAACACATCGCGGCTTACCGCAGTGATGGTTGGCATGATCATGATGGTAAGGACGAAGGCCGCCCCCAACCGAGAGGCGCCACTCTGCGGCACCGGGCCCGCGAACAGCACGCCCAGCCCTGGAATCTGGCCAAGCGTCTTGGACAGCACGCCGCCCACAAGCGGCACAGCCTTCGGCAGAAACACGAAGATGCCCCACAATCCGTACACCACGCTGGGAATGGCAGCGAGCAACTCTATCATCCAGTTCAACGGAAGGCGAAGCCACGTGGGGCAAAGTTCAGCCAGAAAGATCGCAACGCCCACGCTCATGGGCACTGCCAGCAAAATCGCCACCAAAGACGTTACCAACGTGCCATAAACAAACGGCCAGGCCCGGAAACTGTCCGCAACAGGATCCCAACGGGCATCCAAACTCGGCAGGAGAAATCCCCAACCGAACTCGGCGCGGGCATCCGCCGATTGATTCCAAAGCATCCAGCCGATGGCGATGATCAACACCGCCACCAGCACTGAACCGAGGATCAGCAAAAGTTTCCAAATCGGGTCGCCGTGACCGTAAAGTCGCTTGGGCCAGGCAAGCCTGGGAGATGAGAGAATGGCCTTGAACTGAGTAAGCATTGACCCCGTCTTCCTTCCGATGAATCTGCAGGCGATTCGGTGCGAGTTTCAAGCACCGGGAGAGCCCGAAGCGAGTCGGGCTCTCCCAGGTCGGGCGCCAGTTGATAATGAAGTGCTATTTGAGAACAGGCTGGCCCCCGCACGTAATCTCCCGGAGTTTCGCCAGTACCGCGTCGCGCACGGCGGGGGGCAGGACCGAATAGCCCAGTTCGGCAGCCCGCTTCGCAGCGCCGGCGTCGGTCAAGGTCCAGCGGATATACTCAAGCAGTTTCTGAGCCTTGAGGCAATCCTTCATGCTCTTGGTGCGCAGGATCAGGTAGGTGTACCCAACGATGGGCCAGGAACCCTCACCAGGCGCATCCACGATAGTCGCCGTGAACTTCGCATCAAAGGCATTGGCGAAGTCGGCCATGGCCGATTCTACGCTCTTCGCGTTCGCCTTGACCGTTTTCCCGGCCTTGTTGACCAGGTCGGCGTAGGCCAGATTGTTGGACACGGCATAGGACAGCTCAACGTAACCGAGCGAGTTCGGCGTGTTCTGCACCGCGGCGGCCACACCCTGGTTGCCCTTGCCACCCACGCCGTTGCCGGCGGTGTCAACGGGCCACTGTACCGAGGAGCCAGCCCCGACGCTGCTCTTCCACTCCGCGCTGAAGGCCGACAGCGCCTTGGTGAAGATTTC
>Ga0123519_10010544_pt1 | contig 13751 bp, 11 predicted proteins | sample YelNatPaOPRAMG02_FD_87396 | JGI IMG/M metagenome (GOLD analysis project Ga0123519, IMG submission 87396) | Hot spring microbial communities from Yellowstone National Park - Yellowstone National Park OP-RAMG-02 (version 2) | ecosystem: Environmental > Aquatic > Thermal springs > Hot (42-90C) ...
GTAGGGGCGGTTCGGGAACCGCCCCTACAGGTGGAGCCATGGGTGCAGTAGGGGCGGTTCGGGAACCGCCCCCCACGTGGAGCCATGGGTGCAGTAGGGGCGGTTCGGGAACCGCCCCCCACGTGGAGCCATGGGTGCAGTAGGGGCGGTTCGGGAACCGCCCCCCAGGTGGAGCGACAGGTGATGAGCCAAATCCGCGAGCATCTGCGTGCGCTGCCACCGGTCGCCTGGTACGGGGTGGCCGCCCTGGCGGCGGTGGTTCTGCCATTCTTACTCGACGACTATCAGACCTCAGTGGCCGTGCTGGCAGGGATCTATGTGCTTCTTGGTCTCAGCCTGAACGTGATCGTGGGCTACGCCGGGCTCTTCCAACTCGGCCACGCCGCGTTTTACGGCATCGGCGCCTACACCGCAGCCATCCTGAACCTCCGTTTCGGCATCCCCATCCTGCTCTTGCTGCCAGTGGGCGCACTGGTCGCTGCCTTTTTCGCTTTCGTCATCAGTCGCCCCATCCTGCACCTGCGTGGCGACTATTTGTGTATTGTCACCATTGCCTTCGGCGAGATCTTTCGCATCGCGCTCAAGAACAACGTCTTTGGCCTGACCGGCGGGCCCAACGGCCTCTCGGGCATTGCTCGCCCCGAGATCTTGGGCTTTACCTTCTCCCAGCCGATCCACTACTACTACCTGGTGCTGGCGTTGGTGGCCCTCACCATCTGGCTGGCAGGAAGGCTCGAGCACTCGCGGCTGGGCCGGGCCTGGATGTACGTGCGTGAGGACGAGCTTGCCGCCGAGGCGATGGGCATCGACACCACGCGCGCCAAACTGACGGCATTCGTGCTCGGCTCGGCCTGGGCAGGGCTCGCCGGAGTGGTGTATGCCAGCCGCTACCGGGTTATCGCCCCAGAGAGCTTTTCCTTCGTCGAGTCGGTCATCATGTTCTGCATCGTCGTCCTGGGCGGCGTCGGCTCGGTGCCCGGGGTGCTCGTGGGCACAGCGGGCATGGTGGTGTTCCCAGAGATTGTGCGCGAGGCAAAGAACTGGCGCGACGCGTGGCTGGGCGTGGCGATGATCCTGATGATGGTGCTGCGGCCGGAGGGGCTGTGGCCCAGCCGCCGCGCGCGGCTTGAGATCCACGAGGAAGGGGCGCCGGCACATAGCGGATAGCGTATGGCATCTGGCGGATAGCAGGCTGTAAAAGCGCAAGATACCGTCAGCCACACGCCATCAGCCATATGCCATCCGCCATAAGCCACTTGAGGATGGGACGATGACGCTACTGGAAACGCGTGGCCTTACCAAGTACTTTGGCGGCCTGGCCGCCGTGAGCGACGTCAGCTTCGACATCGCCGAGGGCGAAATCCTGAGCATGATCGGCCCCAATGGGGCGGGCAAGACGACGGTGTTCAACCTGATCACCGGCATCTATCCGCCAAGCGCCGGCAGCATCCACTTCAAGGGCCGCAGCCTCACCCGGCTGCGGCCCCACCGCATCACCGAGCTGGGCATCGCCCGCACCTTCCAGACGATCCGGCTCTTCCCGGCGCTCAGTGTGTCAGAGAACGTGATGGCCGGGCTGCACTGCCGAACCTGTGCAGGCATCTGGGGCGCTGTCAGCCGCTCCGCCGCTCAGCGCCAGGAGGAGAGGCGGATCGCCGTCGAGACCGAGGCTCAACTGCGCTTCATGGGCCTCTACGAGTACCGCGACGAGTTGGCACGCAACCTCCCCTACGGCAGCCAGCGCCGGCTCGAGATCGCCCGCGCCCTGGCCACCCAGCCGCAGCTCCTGATCCTCGACGAACCCGCCGCCGGGCTCAACGAGCAGGAGAGCGCCGAGCTGATGGCACTCATCCGCCAGATCCGTGGGCGCGGTATCACCGTCTTCCTCATCGAGCACGACATGCGCGTGGTGATGGGCATCTCCGACCGCATCGTCGTGCTGGATAACGGCCGCAAGATCGCCGAGGGCACCCCCACCGAGGTGCAACAGAACCCGCTCGTGGTCGAGGCCTATCTCGGCAAGGAAGAGGGCTGAGCATGGCAATGTTGAGCATCCGCGACCTGCACGTCTACTACGGCCAGGTGCACGCCCTCAAGGGGATCGACCTGGAAGTCGAGCAGGGCGAGATCGTCACCCTCCTTGGCGCCAACGGTGCCGGCAAGAGCACCACGCTGCGCACGATCTCCGGCCTCCTGCGCCCTCGGCAGGGGGAGGTCCGCTTCGAGGGCAACCTGCTCAACAGCGTGCCCGCTCATCGCATCGTGTACATGGGCATCTCCCAGGCGCCCGAGGGGCGCCGGGTCTTTTCAACCCTCACGGTGCAGGAGAACCTCAACATGGGCGCCTACAGCCGCACCGACAAGGCGGGCATCGAAGAGAGCCGGGCGCGGGTCTTCGGCCTCTTCCCACGTCTGAAGGAGCGCCGCCACCAGATCGCAGGCACCCTCTCTGGCGGCGAGCAACAGATGCTGGCCATCGGGCGGGCGCTGATGAGCCAGCCCAAGGTGCTCATGCTCGATGAACCGTCGCTGGGCCTGGCCCCCCTGCTGGTGCGGGCCATCTTTGATACGATCCGTGAGATCAACCGACAGGGGGTCACCATCCTGCTGGTCGAGCAGAATGCCCACGCTGCACTGCGCCTGGCCCACCGCGCCTACGTGCTGGAAACGGGGCGGGTGGCCCTGTCAGGCAGCGCCGGCGAGCTCTTGCAGAGCGAGCGCGTGCGCAAAGCCTATCTGGGGGAGGCCTGAGCTGCCAACGGCCTGGGTGGCAGCCGGGCCGACCGCGCAGCCGCCGCCCGGCTCTACCCCAGGGGTTTCCGGGTTAGTGCGAAGCGTGAGACCCGGCTGCATTTCGTTCCATCGGAGGTGTTGGACCATGGTTCGCATACTCGCACGGGCCGACGTGCGCGAGGCCGTGACGATGGTCGAAGCGATCGAAGCCGTCCAAGCCGCCTACGTGCAGCTCTCGGCAGGCGAGGCCAGGGTGCCGGTGCGCCTGCCGGTGGAGGTGCCTGAACACGAGGGCGTGATCCTCTACATGCCCGCCTACCTGCCGCGCTCCAGGGGCCTGGGCGCCAAGATCGTCACCGTCTTCCCTCACAACCCCCAGGCGGGGCTGCCGACCATCCACGCCCTCATTGTGGTGAACGATGCGGCCACAGGCGCGCCGACCGCCGTGATGGAAGCCGGCTACCTGACGGCGCTGCGCACCGGCGCCGCCGCCGGCGTGGCCACGCGCCTCCTGGCCCGGCCCGATGCGCGCACGGCAGCGATCATCGGCGCGGGCGTGCAGGGGCGCACCCAGCTCGAGGCCATCGCAGCCGTGCGGGATATCGAATGTGTGTGGGTCTACGATGCCAACCGCACCGCCGCCGAGCGCTTTGCCGTCGAGATGGCAGCGCGGGGAGGGCGCATCCCTCGCAAGGTGCGTGTGGCCGACACGGCGCAGGCCGCGGTCCGCGATGCCGATGTGATCTCCACCGCCACCACCAGCCGCCAGCCTGTCTTCGCCGACACCGACCTCAAGCCCGGCGTGCACCTGAACGGCATCGGCTCCTTCACTCCGGAGATGCAGGAGGTCCCGGCCGACACCGTGCGCCGCGCCCGCATCGTCGTCGACAACGTGGCTGCCTGCCTGGCCGAGGCGGGCGATCTGATCATCCCGCTGCGGCAGGGCCTGATCAGCCGCGACGACATGAGCACCGAGATCGGCCAGGTTGCCGCAGGCACGCGGCCGGGCCGCGAGCGGCCAGATGAGGTCACTTTCTTCAAGTCGGTGGGCAACGCCGTGCAGGATGTGGCCGTGGCCCAGCTGGTGTTGGCGCGCGCAGCGGCGCTAGGCCTGGGGGTTGAGGTCGAGCTGTGAGCAGAAGCGCGGGCTCGGGCCGCCTGCAGGGCTACCTCTTGGCCCTGGGCGCGGCCACAGCGTGGGGCACGTTGGGCATCTTTTACACCACCATCAACCGCCAATACAGCCTGCCCCCACAGACCATCGTTTTCTTCCGGGCCGCTGTCGCCCTCACCGTTCTGCTGGCGGTGCTCGGCACCTTGCGGCGGGGTTGGCTCCACATCGCCCGCCGCGACCTGCCGCTCTTCGTCGCCCTCGGCGCAGTGGGCATCGCCGCCTTCTACCTGGTCTACGTCTACGCCATCCACGTGGCAGGTGTGTCGGTGGCCGTCGTACTGATGTACACCGCGCCGGCCTGGGTCACCCTCTACGCCTGGCGACGCCTGGGCGAAGGGCTCAACCGTTCCCAATTGGCCGCCCTGGCGGGTGCCTTTGTTGGGGCCGCCCTCGTCGCCCAGGCGTACATGCCAGGCCAACTGCGCCTGAACGGGGCAGGCATCGCCCTCGGGTTGGCCTCTGGCCTCTGCTACGCCTCCTACAGCGTCCTGAACAAGCACGCCGTCGAACGCTACTCGCCGTGGACCGTGCTCACCTTCGCTCTCCTCTTCGGCGTGCCGCTCCTGGCGCTCGCCCAGCCCCTGTCAGAAGTGTGGCGTGCCCTGACTACGCCCGGCCTGCTCCTGTGGCTGGTCGCCCTGGGCATTGGCCCCACTCTGGGCGGCGGCCTCCTCTACGCCGCGGGCTTGGCCCGGCTGCCGGCATCGGTTGCCAGCATCATCGTCGCCTTCGAGCCGGTGGTGGCAAGCCTCCTGGCCTTCGCCATCCTCGGCGAGCGCCTGGCCCCTGGCCAGGTCCTTGGCGCCGGCCTGATCGTGGCCTCGATCATCCTCCTCGGCGGCCGCGACATGGCCAGCCGCGCACGCACCACGGCCGGCCGTCAGTGATGCAAGCGGGCTTGGCGCTGGCAACCGCCGGACATCCGCGCAGCCGCCGGTCGGCACGCTCCGCATCCGCCCGGCCCTGGCCCGGAGCGCTCCGTTGCGGCTGCGTGCGAAGCATAGCGCCCGCATGGCACGCACCTTCTGAACAAGCCTCGTAACCCTGCCAGGCCTTTTACAAAGTCCCGCTTATGTCACCCTGAGCAGGTTCTGCGGGCCTTCCAACGTGGCGAACGCTGGCCTGCGAAGGGTCCGGGCTACACATAACGCCGACTTTGAAAAAGCCCTGTAACCCTGCAACATGCCGTTGACAGGCTTGGGAAAAGCCACTACAATTGAGTCAGATCAGCAGTGCATCCTCTTAACAACTGAGTCATGCGCCTCCATGCCAGGCCCCTCGCAGTCATCCCATTCGTCCTCTGCTGATCGGCCATGCCAGGCGAGAAAGGAGAAACCGAGATGCAACTGATCGTGCAGGGCAAGAACGTGGAGGTTACCGACTGGCTCCGCAAGTACGTGGAGAAGCGCATGGGCCGGGTGAGCCGCCGCCTCCCCGAGATAAAGGAGGCACGGGTGGAGCTGTCGGTTCAGAACGCACGCAGCTCTGGCGACCGCCACGTCGTGCAGCTCACTCTGCGCAGCAACGGCACGATTCTCCGCGCGGAAGAGCGGTCTGGCGACATGCAGACGTCGATCGACACCGTGATGGACAAGATGATCCGCCAGATCGATCGCTACAAGGGCAAGCGCCTGCGCGAGCGCGTCCGCGCTGAAGAGGCTGTGGGCGAAGGCGAGGCGGAGGCGGCGGAAGCCGAGGTGGCTCAGATCGTGCGGGTCAAGCGCTTTCCCGTCACGGCGATGTCGCCCGACGAGGCCATTGAACAGATGGAGCTGCTGGGCCACGATTTCTTTGTCTTTTTCAACGCCGACAGCAACGAGTTGAACGTGCTCTACCGTCGCCACGACGGCAACTATGGGCTGCTGGAGCCTGAGATCCAGTAAGCAGGAGTGTAAGAGAAGAGCGCGGGGCCGAGGCCAGTCCTCGGCCCCTTTTTGTTGCGGGTTTTCACCCCAAAGCACACCAAGGGCCGTACTCTTTGTGGCCTTGGTGGTGAGATCGCTTTCCCTCCCGGTTTTCGAGGAACGAAGTGATAGTGCAAGCCGAGCGATTGCCCCTGATCATCTTTGCCGGCGGCGGCGGGTCGAGCGAGCCCGAGCGTTGGGTCAGCGGTGCCTGCCGGGCCAACACCCTTGACCTGATCGCACGGGCAGCGGCGACGACAGCCCTGGGCCCTATCGTCCTTGTCACCACCCGCGACGGCTGGGGCGATTCTCTCGCCGGCTTGCCGGTGCACGTCGTGGCCGACGAGCCCGGCCACCCGTTCCATTTCGGCCGCCGCCTGCGTGAGGTTGTGGCGCATCTGGGCTTCACGCGCTTCCTCTACATGGGGGGCGGCGCAGGCCCCCTGCTCAGCGCATCGGCGCTGGACGAGATCACCCGGCGTGCCCTGGCAGCGGAGCGCGGCGTGCTGGCGAACAACCTCTACTCCGCGGATTTCCTGGCCCTGGCGCCTGCTGCAGCGCTCGATGCCATCGAGCCGCCAGACGCCGACAACGACCTGGCCTGGCGCCTGGCTGCGGCTGGGCTGCCGGCCGAGGGCCTGCCCGTAAGCGCTGCCACCCGCCTGGATCTCGACACCCCCAACGACCTGCTCGTCGCCTCGCTGCACCCCGCTTGTGGCCCGACTCTGCGCCGTTATGTCGAGGGCCTGCCCCTGGACCGTAGCCGTGCAGACCGCATCCTGACAGAGCTGGCCAACCCGCGAGGTGAGGTGCTCGTCTATGGCCGCATCTCGGCCGCCACCTGGGCCGTCCTGGAGGCGCTCCCCTGCCAGACGCGCATCTTCTCCGAAGAGCGCGGCATGCGCGCCAGCGGCCGCCAGGCGCGGGGCCAGGTCTTCGCCTGGCTGGGCAGCTATCTGCAGGCTGTGGGCCCGGGCGAGTTCTTCCGCGCGCTCGCTCGCTCCTGCAGCGCCGCCCTGCTCGACACGCGCGTCCTCTTCGCTCACCTCGGCCTGCACCCCACCGCCACCGACCGCTTCTACTCGGACCTGCTCTTGCCCGAGCGCATCGCAGACCCTCAGGTGCGCGCCCTCACCCTCGCCGCCCTGGCCGCGCCCGTGCCCCTGATGCTCGGCGGGCAGGGCCTGGTGTCAGGGGATTTGTTGGCGCTGGCGGAGGTGGCACAGCCATAGGTTCACCACCCGGGCAGGCTTTCCAGCCTGCCACGCCTCACATCGACGCACCAACGACGGCTTGGAAAGCCCGTCCCACACGCTCGTGGGGCAGGCTTCCCAGCCGCTCTCACCTCAGTTCGGCCAGTTCGAGCAGCTCCCTCAGTTCCTCCAGTTCCCCTGGTTCCCTCAGTTCCCCTCCTCCCCCGTGTCCCCCTTCCACAGCCGCTGCATCTCCTCGCAGCTCTCCAGCAGCTCGTCGAGCGTGCCGCGGGCCTCGACGCGGCCATCCTTCAGCACGACCACCTGGTCGGCCCGACGCAGCGCCACCCGCCGATGCGAGACGACGAGGCACGTAGGGGCGGTTCGGGAACCGCCCCTACCGTTTCCGGCCGCGAACAACCTCTCCCACAACAGCCGCTCCGTCTCCACATCCAGCGCACTGGAGAGGTCATCGAAGACGAGCAACTCGGCATCGCGCACGAACATGCGCGCCGCGGCGGCGCGCTGCACCTGCCCTCCCGATAGCCGCACCCCTTTGGGGCCGACGAGGGTGTCGAGGCCCTCCGGCATTGCGGCCACGTCGGCCTCCAACACCGCCAGGCGGAGAGCTGCCGCAATGTCGGCCTTGTCGCCGGGCAGGCCCATCAGGATGTTGGCTCTGAGTGCCTCACTGAAGAGGCGCGGCACCTGGGGGGTATAGGCGCAGCGCGGCGGCACGAAAAAGGCTCCTGCGTCCTCGACCGGCTGCCCGTTCCAGCGGATCTCGCCACCCTCCCTGGGCAGGAGCCCCAGCAAAGCGCGCAAGAGCGTCGTCTTGCCCGAGCCAACCCGGCCGGTGATCACGGTAAAGGTGCCACGGCAAAGGTCCAGGTCGACTCCTTCGATGCCCCTGCCCGACTCGGGGTGGCGGCAGGTCAGCCCCCGCACCTCCAGCCGGTCCAGCCGATCGGCATCGGTCTTGACTGGGAAAGACACCTCTGTCAGCGGGCCGTGCAGGTAGACAGGACCATGCGCCACCAACGCTCCCCTCTCGGCCCCCTGCATGAGCCCGAGCAGGCGCTCGATCGACACGCCCGACTGCCGGTAGCGCGCCATCAGTTCGCCCACAAAGGCCACCGCTTCCGTCAGATAGTCCAGGTAGAAGACGAACAGGGCAAAATCGCCCACGGTGAAGGTGCCGGCCCTCATCGCGCCTGCCGCCAGCATCAGGATAGCGCCGGTGCCCAGGTTGACGGTGTTCCAAAAGATCGAGTGGAAGACCTGGTGGAACAGGCGGTCGCGCACGGTGGCCCGCCGGCGCACCTCGTTGAGGGCGTGGAAGTGGTCGATCACATGGCGCTCGGCGTTGGCCAGCTTGATGGCCTGCACTCCCCCAAAGGTCTCGCCCAGGAAGCCGATAACGTGCCCTGCGGCACGCCGGCTGGCCTGGCGGAGGCGGTGGAAGCGCTGGCTGGCCAGGTTGGCGATGGCTACGATGGCCAGGAGCGGCAGGAACACGACGCTGGTGATTAGACTGTTGATGCGCATCATCACCACGAGCGCGATGGCCGAAAACACCGCCAGTCCGAACAGGGCCGTCAGCCAGGCCAGGTATTCCATGACCTCATCCACGTCGCCACCGAAGCGGCTCGCTGCCTCGCCCGGAGAGTAGGGCAGGGCACGGGCGCCCGGTAGAGCCAGGACGCGCTGAAACAGATTCTTGCGCAAGAGCGCGCCCGATGTCAGGCGGAAGGTAGCCATGGTCAGCGCGCTGCCCGAGTAGAAGGCCGCGTGGGCCAGATAAGTCGTCGCCACCAACGCCACGATCCACCACAGCCCCGTTGCCTGCCCTCGGCTGCCCAGCCAGTCGAAGAACATGCGGGCCAGCGGCCCCGGCGCCATCTCGGCCAACACGTGCAACGTCTCGATGCCCATAGCAAGCAGGTAGAGCCAGGGGCGATAGCACACCAGGCGCCACAGGTACTGCCACGTCCTCAGCGGCTTCATGCCCTCGCCTCCCCGTGGGGCGGGCTTCCGAGCCTGCCCCGTGCCCAGGGTTGTGGGGCCCATCACGCTTTGCACGCCGCTCATGCCAACGCCTCCTCCAGACCCGTGCGCAGCAGGCCGGCGAAGCGCGAGGTCGGGTTGCCGGCCAGGTGCTCGCGCTCGCCGTACTCGCAGATGCGGCCATGCTCCAGGATCATGATCTCATCCACCCGGCTCACCGTGCTCAGCCGGTGGGCCACAATCAGCCCCGTGCGGTTGCGGAGCAGTCGCTCCACAGCCCGCTCGATGCGTTGCTCGGTGACCGAGTCCAGGCGCGACGAGGCCTCATCGAGGATCACCAGCCCCGGGTCACGCAGGAACACGCGGGCAAAGGCCAGGAGCTGTGCCTCGCCCGCCGAAAGGCCGGTCGCGTCGGCGGCCATCTCGCTATCCAGCCCCTTGGGAAGGGTGCGGTACCAGTCTTCGAGGCCTAGCTCCTCGAGCACTGCCAGGATCTGCTTGTCGGAGATGCTCGGGTCGAAGAAGGTCAGGTTGTCGCGCACGGTGGCCTGGAAGAGCTGGACGTCCTGCGTGACCACGCCCACACGCCGCCGCAGCTCCGCAAGCCGCGGCTGGCGGATGTCGATCCCCGCCAGCAGGATCGCGCCCTGGTCGGCGTCGTAGAGGCGGCAGAGCAGGCGGGTCAGCGTTGTCTTGCCGCTGCCGGTCCTCCCCAAGAGGCCGAGCACCCGGCCGGCCTCCAACCGAAAGGAGACGTCGTGCAGCACCGTCTCCTCGCTATCGTACGCGAAGGAGACGCCGCGGAACTCGACGGCCAGGGGGCCCGCCGGCAGTGCCACGCCGGGGCCGTCCTGCACCAGGCAGCGTTCGTCGCGAAGCTGCTGGATGCGCTCGATGCCCGCGCTCGCCTTTTGCAGGTCCTCCATCTGGCGGCTGATCAGATTCAGCGGGCGGAACATCATCTGCGAGTAGTGGAAGATGATGTAGGCCGTGCCGAGGGTGATCACACCCCCGTGGTACAGCAGAGCTGCGATGCCGAAGGCGGCCACCGTGCCCAGCGCCATCACCGAGAGGACGACTACGCTCATCACGCTGCCCACCAGGGTTGCCAGGCGCGTCGTGTCGTAGAGCCCTCGCAGGAGCTGAAAGAAACCGCGAAGCACATAGGCCACGGCGCCGCTCGAGCGGATGTCCTCGGCGCCCGCAAGCCGCTCGACCAGATAGCCCGTCAGGTCGGCCGCCGCCTGGCGCGACCGCTCCCAGAACGGCACCGCGATATTGCGTGCCCGCAGCATAGCGCCCATGCCCACCACGGCAAAACCCGACATGGCCAGCCCGGCCCGCCAGTCGATGCCCCAGAGCACCACCAGCACGCCCACCAGGAGCAGGGCGTTGCCGAGCACATAGATGACGAACTGGGAGAAAAAGTTGGCCAGCGCCGTCACATCGCCGTCGATGCGCTCGATCATCTCGCCCGGGGTGTGGGCTTTGTGGAACGGCATATCCAGGCGCAGGCAGTGCATGGCCAGGTCCTCGCGCAGGCCATTGGTAGCCGACCAGGCCAGGTTCTCGCTGGCGTAGGTCGCCCCCACCGATAGCGCCTGATTCAGCAGCGCCGCGAGGATGAAAAGCAACGCCGCCCGCGCCAGCACGGCGTTGGAGGCCTGCGCCGCCGCCATGTCTATGAAGAAGCGGAGAAATTGCGGGTTGATGAGCTGGAGCCCAATGCTCCCCAAGAGCAGGCCTGCCAAGAGCAGCGCGCGCGGCCACTGTGGCCGCAGATATCGGACCAATAGCGCCCAGTATTGCCGGAGTGGGATCGACATCCTCACACGCTCCCTTGCGCCAACCAATGAAGAAGCCGGGAGTTCGACAGGCCTCACGCGGGCGGTTTGCGCGCCCTCGAGCCCGGCCAACAAAAAAGGCCGGGGCATCGCGCACCACGGCCTTTTCACCGGACGACCCGGCGCCTATTGGAGAGACAAAAAGGCCGTGGGCTCCTCGGAGGGATGCGCCACGGCCTTCGGGTTATGTCACACTACCGGCCAGCCAGGCATCCCTCTGCCTAGGTGAAGAGCACCTGATGAACGCAGAAACGGATGCTCACGGCTGCCATCGGCCCCTCCTTGCACGGTGTCATACGGTGATGTTGTGCATTCTACCACACTCCCGCCATCTTGGCAAAATCGGCCCACAGCCGGGGGCCCAGGATGCGCCGGCACCTGGGTTGCAGCCGGGCATTCCGCTGGGCCGCCGCCCAGCTCTAGCCGGCCCTGCACCGGCATCGTGGGAATGCGCCCAAGCTGCCGGGCTGCCACGCTTCGCATCCGCCTGGCCCTTGCCCGGAGGGGACCCCTCCGGCTCGGCGCGAAGCCTCGCGGCCGGACCAGGCGTCCCTGCGGCAAAGCCCGCCTGCCCCATTTGCCGCATCGGCGAAGGCGTGCTAGAACAATCCTGAAGCATTCACCCGTCGATGGCGTCAACGGTGGTCATGGAGGAAGCACGCAATGAGCGAGAGGATCGTCTTGATCGGTGCGGGCAGCGCCAACTTTGGTTTGGGGACCGTCGGCGACATTCTCAACAGCCAGGTCCTCGAGGGCAGCACGATCGTGCTCCACGACATCAACGCTGAGGCCCTGGCCAGGGTCGAGCGCATCGTCCGGGAGCACGTCGACCAGAACCAGTTGCCTTTCCAGGTCGCGGCTACCACGTCGCGACGCGAGGCCCTGCAGGGCGCCACCTTCTGCGTGATCTCGATCGAGGTCGGGAATCGCTTCGAGCTTTGGGAGCAGGATTGGCGCATCCCCCAGCAGTACGGTATCCACCAGGTCTATGGCGAGAACGGCGGCCCAGGCGGCCTCTTCCACGCCCTGCGCATCATCCCGCAGATCCTTGCCATCTGCGGCGACATCATGGAGGTTTGCCCCGAGGCCTACGTTTTCAACTTTAGCAACCCCATGAGCCGCATCTGCCTGACGGTGCAGCGCAAGTTCCCTGCCATCCGGCTCACCGGCCTGTGCCACGAGATCTTTTCGCTCTCGCAGCACCTGCCCGGAATGCTCAACACCGATTTCTCGAACCTGGCCGTCCAAGCCGGCGGCCTCAATCACTTCAGCGTGCTCCTCGAAGCGCGGTATCGAGACACCGGCGCCGATGCTTACCCTGACATCCGGGCCAGGGCGCGCAGCTACTTTGAGGACGTGGCGACCTTCACCCAGCTCATGAAATTCGCCCTCACCGGCCAGGAGCCCGATCCCGCCGAACTGCGCCGCTGGGAGGAGCGCTGGCTGATCCTCCAGATCCTCGAGCGTTTCGGCTACCTGCCCGTGACCACCGACAGCCACTTTGGTGAGTACATCCAGTGGGCCCACGAGGTGGTCGACCACGCAGGCATCCTCGAGTTCTACCATTGGTACAAGCGCTGGTGCCTGGAGCGCGAGCCCGAATCGCGCATCGTGGGCTCAGGCGAGCGCGTGATTCCCATCATCGAGGCCATCGTCACCGATGCGCACCAGGAGGAGCTGGCGGTCAACGTCATGAATGACGGCCTGATCGACAACCTGCCGCGTGACCTGGTAGTGGAGGTGCCGGCCATCGTCGACAGGAACGGCGTCCACGGCGTGCCCCTCGGCCCCCTGCCCAAGGGCATCGCGGGCCTGCTATCGAACCAGGTGGCCGTCCACGACCTCACCGCCGAGGCGGCGCTGACCGGCTCGCGCCAGGTGGCGCTGCAGGCCCTGCTCGTCGACCCGGCCGTCGACAGCCTGTCGGCCGCCGAGCAGACGCTCGACACCATCCTCAGGCTGCAGAAGCCGTATCTCGGTTACATCAAGTAAAGGACCACCCACGTAGTGAGCGCTTCAGCGCTTGACCGCCGGCAGGTGCGGAGGCCAAAAGCGCTCAAGCGCTCACTACCAGGCTTCTGCGCTTCCCCTGCTACAGGCGAGGAACAACGTGGCGCCTGTTCCTTTCATGATGCACAAAGCCACGGGAGCATACGCGTCGCGCGGAGCGTTGCCGAACGGGCCAAGCGCGTTGGGCTGCAAGAGCCACAACCACACCGGTCATTCCAGGGCTATTCGCCCCAGCCGGTGAGGAACTTGAGCCAGCCCTGGTTTTCATCCAGGTGGGCGCTAAAGAGGTAGAGGAGAGAGGGTCGAGGCTCGAAGGGGCGGCGGAGGAGGGGCATGTGTGCCTCCTCGGGCGTCCGACCGCCCTTGCGGCGGTTACAGCTCGGGCAGGCGCTGACCAGGTTCTCCCAGGTGTGGCCGCCGCCCCGATGGCGGGGCACCACGTGGTCCATGGTGAGCGAGTTACTCTTCTGGCCACAGTACTGGCACGTGTAGTGGTCGCGCCGGAAAACCTCGCGCCGGGTCAGCCTGACACGCGGCCGAGGGCGGCGGATCAGGTACGCCAGGCGGATGACCGAGGGGAAGGGCACAACCTGGTTGGCGCTGTGGAGCTCGCCACGCCCGTTCTCCACAATCTCGGCTTTGCCGCCGATCAGCATGCCCACCGCACGTCGCACGTCGCACACGTTGAGGGGCTCGTAATTATGGTTCAGTACTAGTACAACTGCATCAGGGACTTCCATAGCCGTCACCTAATGGCAGTATAGCACCGTCGCCCCACGCAGTCAATCTTCCTTAAGCCAGAGTGCAGGGCTTTTTCAAAGTCCCGCTTATGTCACCCTGAGCAGGTTCTGCGGGCCTTCCAACGTGGCGAACGCTGGCCTGCGAA
>Ga0123519_10010546_pt1 | contig 13747 bp, 24 predicted proteins | sample YelNatPaOPRAMG02_FD_87396 | JGI IMG/M metagenome (GOLD analysis project Ga0123519, IMG submission 87396) | Hot spring microbial communities from Yellowstone National Park - Yellowstone National Park OP-RAMG-02 (version 2) | ecosystem: Environmental > Aquatic > Thermal springs > Hot (42-90C) ...
ATATTTAAATACTTTTCGGTATTGGTTGTCTATATTTTTGAATGCGGTAAGTCTCCCACCCAAGTTGGCTGTCCTTTCTTTCTCTTATGCTTTGCTTTTATTTTTCTATCTCTGTTTAAATCTTGGTATGATTTAACTTTCCTCCCATCTCTCCATCTCCAATACCAAATTTTTCCTCCTTCGTGATGTATTCTTTTTGATTTTTTCATTCACCTCACAACTCCGTATACGTTAATCCAGTTTGAACATATTTTCTGTTTTTGATTTTTCGGATATGTTTTAATTTTTTGATTATTCGGTGATGGACGTAAGCGCGGTGCAATTCTCCCTTATTCCCTATCCTCACACCCACCCAGTAATTTCTATAAGCTCCTCTCCCTTTGGTTAAAAGGTATTTTCCTTTCTTTGTATTCACAACAATATCAGGCATTTTTTACCTCCTATAATATATTATACCGAACATTTTAAAAACCTTTCGTTTAACCCCAGTCCACCGGTGAATTAAACGTAAGCTTCTTTTTGCTAATTATCTTTTTTCCAAAAGTAATCTGCTCCACATTCTTAAATCCCCTCTCTATCTCATCCATCGCTTTATCATTCTCACAAAATTTAACCACTTTTCTTTTTGCCATTTCAATCACCTCTAAATTTATTTTTTAAATTCAAATAATCTTTATATGGAATAATAAACATCGGCTCTATGAAATCTTTACTTTCTTTCCATCCTATTTTTTCTAATTCAGCAAAAACTTCCTTCAAAGTATTCTTTCTCTCTTTTTTTCTCATTTCTCAATCACTTTTTTTATTTTCTTTTATTCATTCAAACTCAAAATTACTTCAAGGATGGCTATCCATTCTTTAACTTTTTCTTCAAATTCTTTTCGTATAAATCCCCCATCCACCAATTCCTCATATACCTTCATCCTTTCTTTAATTTGCTCCTCTGTCTCCATTTTTATCACCTCAATAATAAATAAAAAAATAATTAAATAATTTTCAATCACCCCAAACCTCGCCGATTTCCTCTTTTGTTTCCTCCTTCATTTTCTTACCGCATTCATCACAAATGAAAAAACGATTATACCAATACCCCGTGTCAAGTTTACGGCAGAGCATACATCTAAACGTGTCTCGCTGTTTCATATCAATCCCCCCCTTTCATTTATTAAACCTGCACTTCTCATCTGGGCAAGTGTAGTATCTGTTATTCTCAAACCCGTGTTCTATCAATTGTTTTCCGCAGTAAGGACAGCTGTTTCCCCACAAACCAAGTCTCCAGAGAATATACTTCAGATTCATATTACCCCTCCTTTTCATATGCCTTAATTTCCACAATCAGGGCAGAAAGGCATTTCCAACCCTGGATGTTTTTTTATGCTCATTTTCTTTCCTTGTTGTGTGATTATTTTATTCATTTTAATCACCTTAATAATTTGGGCAATAATTACTTTTGTAGGGCTCTCCGATATATATTATTTTTTGGTTTATTATACTTCTATTAGAGCAAATTATCTTATCTTGAAAAACATTTTTGCATTCATCTTCATCTTTATATATAATTTCAGTTTGGTAATAGCCGAAGAGATAGTTTTGAGAACTGCATAATTTAGTGGCAATTTTTTGCTTAAGCTGTGTTTCGTTATTCTTATCAATCCCTCCCTTTCTAATAATTTTCGCGTCCTTATTATTTTAGATTTAACAGCAGAATAACTTTTATGCTTCATTTCTGTTTTTCTGAAATTCTTAATATCCTTTCTTTTTTCCAAAATAAAGTTTACGATTTTGATAATCGTTTTATTTCGGTATTTTCTTGAATGCTTTTTGGTAAATTCAAATATAGTGAAATCCAATATTTTTATTATTTCTTTCTTTTTTTCTTTTTTTTTCTTAATTAATTCCTCAACCTTATCCCCCCACCATTCCCATCCATGTCTAACGATTGGATTATTCCTCGCGTCTTTTTTAATTCCGCGTTTCATATAATCTTTTTTCACATTTTCAAAAAGAATGTTATGCAATTGAGTTTGTGGGTCTTTTATCCATTTTTTTAAATTAATCTCCATATCTTTTTTTACCCACTCCTTAACATATTCCTCCCACAATCTTTCTTTATATTTATCGTATTTTATTTTTTTCATACTATTCACTCAAAAAGAGGGTGGGAGAGAGTGCTTACCCCTTTTTACTTCGGAGAGGGAGTTATCCCTCTTTTACTCCCTTTTATCATCCCTCTCCCTTACATCCATTCCCTCTCATTTATGCATTTCTGCATATCGCTCCGAAGTTTTAAGGGATAAGCATTATATTGCGATTTTGTTTTAAACTCATTCAAAAATTCTGAAAATTCAGAATTTGCATAGCATATTTTTCTGCTTTTTGCGTCCAAACTATTCCAAACTCTCACAAACCTTCGCGTATCTATACTCACCGCATAATCCAAATCAACTTTTTTAGAAAGAAGCCATCTGCATATTTTTCTCTTTTTTTCCAAAATTTTCATTTCAAAATTATTAGAACGAACAATTTCCTCTTTATTCTTTTCATAAAAATCTAAAACCCAGATGTGAAAACCATGAGGAGTTTTCACAAACATAAATTCATTAAATATTTTTTTAAGAAAATTATACGCTCTTCTTAAATTAAAAATATCTTGGTTATCCAAATCAATAACTAAATCATTTCTAATCATTAAATCAGAAATTTTTGAATGTTTTGTATATTTGCTCTCAACTTCATCAGGATATAGATAAACAGCCACAGAAACATAAGCAGAAATCGGCTTTTGCTCTATCAACTTCTCTTTTAAAACAGCCATGTCTTTAAATTGCCAAACCCTAAACCAAAATTTTTCTTTTCTTAAAAGGAATATTCTATATGAGAAATCAGGGGGAAGGATTACATCATGCGTTTGATAAAAGGACGCGATTTTTTCCTCTCGCATAATTCCCTTTTATTTACGCATATTTAAATACTTTTTTAGAAAAGTTTATATATAAATTAATTCTAAAATAGTTTTAGAAATTCTAAAACTTTTTATACAGCCCATTCCCCAGAAATAATTTTCCTCTGTCTAATTTGCTCACTTATTGTTTTTGCCTCTATATTCCTTCTTAGCTCTGGGAATTTTGCGTTTATAATTTCCAATAAAATCCCCTTTGGTATCCCTCTGAACTTTCTCTTTTTTTCTATACTCTCGCTTTTAAAAATGCTTTCGGCTCTTAAAAATTCCTCTGAATTCATAACTTCATTTGTATATGCGCTTAAATAATCCTCTTTTTTTGCCAATCTTACGCTTTCCAAAAATGCGTCTTTTTTTCTTTCATATTCCTCAATTAAATTTTTATCAAATTTAGCTGGGTTTAGGATAACCATATGCCCCAAGCAATCAAATTCATTCGTTTGTATCTCAACAATATTAAGTGTTTTAAAATCCGTCAATTTCAAACTATGAACTAAAAAGTGAGCATATTCAACTGCTCTTGGAAGTGGAGCTACAATAAAAAAACTTACTTGCTTTTTTCTCAACGTTTCCATCATTAAGATATACTGCTGGTCTAATCTTTTAGCTCCAGTCCCAAATACCGGCACTCTTTCATCCACAACAATTTTAGAGCCCCACTCTAAATTTGGGAGATAAGCATTAATATCATCCAGCCTGAAAAAAATTGTATCCGCAGTAAATTTTTTCTTTCCAATTTTTGCCATCAACCAAGCTAAATAAATAGCTGTGTAGGATTTTCCACTCCCTGGCTCACCATAACAATCTATAATTATATTCTGCTCATTTTCCTCTTGAAATTTTAATTTTTGAATTATTGTATCTGTTAAATCTTTCTGAAAATTCTCCCTAAAATAGCTGTCAATTCTCGCCCTTTCCTCCAATTTTAATTTGTCAAAATCAGGAAGTTTCAGCCAAGATAAATCTAATTCCTCATCCAAAGAAAACCCCTCCTTTGCACAATTCTTTAATAACAATTTCAGTTAATTCTCTCCTAAATTCCTCTAATTGATTTCTTAAATAAAATGCTTTAAAGATTTTTTTGCCTCTGGCGTAATATTTAGTATCCAAATCCCCTTTTGCATATGCGATTAATAAAGTATCTTGGAGAGTATGAAGGTGATAACCGCAATTTTTTTCTAACTCTTCTTTTAACTTTTCAATTTTTCTAACTGCTTCGCTTCTCCTTCTCAATTCCAATAAACTCAACGCAATATTATATTTTTCAACGTAGTTAATCGGCTCACTCCTACTTTTCAAAAAATCATACAACAGAATGCTTTCTATTTCTGTTTTTCTATCCTCAACCATTTTACTCACTTATTGATATGATAGATTTGGCTGTCTTTCAAATAAATTATTGAACCGCACCCGCACCTCAATATATCCATTCTGCTCTCCTTCACCTCATGAACCTTACCGCAATTTTTACATCTAACCGGCTTTTTAATTCTCTTTTCTTTATATATTATTTTTTCACCACAAACTCCGCAAACAAACATTTTTACACCCACCATGAAACTATAAAAGATAAAATGCTGAGAAAAATAAAAATTAAACTAACTTTAAGCCATTTCTGAGCTTCGGCTTCTCTTAAATTCTCCCAAATAATTTTATACTGCTCTGGGGTTATTGTATCCAATCCTTTCCCCTCTCTGAAATCAATCGGCATATACTCAATTTCCAAATCCTTAATATACTCTGAAAACAACTCGCTCATATTTTCTCACTCTCTATTTTTGTGATTGGTATTATTTTCTCCTCCTCTTCTCTAATTTTATGCGGAATGTTTGATTGAATTGCTTTGCTCACCAATTCAGCATTTTCATCATACACATAATGAGCCAGATATCTGCCTTCATCCCCCATAATTATCCTATCAAACAACGAACTCGCCTCAAACTGTGGAGGAATATATATTCCATTCACATTATTTAATGAAACAGCATAAATTTCTACATCTCCAAGTAGGGGAGAATGCTGGGTTAATTCAGGGAGCAAAACCTCGCATGTTTTATCTTTCCATTCCCCTCCCATCTCCTCGCAAACCTTTTCATTCATAATAATATTATTATTAAGCTTATCTCCTTCATTATACACCGCATACCCTTTTTGTATTGCACATGCTACTTCCTCATTCCCAAAACGCCAAAAAAATGGCATGGAATAAAATTTGAACGTAAAGAACGATAAATATAAATGCAAATATCTTATACCTCTTTTAATTAAACCTCTCTGCAATTTTTGATTAACTGGAGCATATGCTTTCCCCAGCTCTACAATCCTCTCCTTTTGCGCCAAACCCAAAATTTTCCCCACTTTCACCGGTGGGTGCTCCAAATCTCCCCTTAACCATAAATCGTTTAACATCGCTGGTTTAGAAATATGAGCCGAACGGATAATATGCCTTTTCACCTCTCGGCTTAACCTTATCGGCTTTGGTTTTAAGAATACTTCGTAAATAATCCACAAACAAAAACCAAGAATTATTAAGAAAAATAAAACAACCCCCCCAATCACCATTAACCATATTGTATTTTCCGTCCCCTGCGTTAAAATTGAAAGAGTTAGCAATAGCAAAACTCCCCCTAAAATCACAGCTATTAACGTTGTTTTTTCCATTCAAAACACCCCTAATAATATTAATACTTAAACCTTAAATACATGCTCAACGCAATCATTCCAATCCACAAAAAAGTAAATGGAATTGCATATTTATATACGCTTGTTTCTTTTTGAACCCACAGCTTTAATTCTTTTTCTAATTGAGAAAATGAACTTTGCTGGTCTTTTTGCAAATAATTAAGTTTCGCGTCTAAATATGATTTAGTCCTATTTTCGCTTAACTCAACCGAATTCTTAATATTCACCATATCAATCTGGCGCTGAAACTCCATTCTGTCAATTTTAGTAGATAAATCGCTACACGTATCCCCAAGCACCAAACCCACAAAAATTAATAAAATCCACAAAAACCTCATTTTCTCACCCTTATTATTTTAATATTGCCCAAAATTTAAAAAATATCAATAAAACTGAAAAAATTAAAGCCGAGCCCCAAATAACTTTTGTATCCAAAATATCAATTCCCATCTTTCTGCATTTTTCATTCATTTTTGCGTAAACTGGCATTAAAGGAGTGGCGTTATACATATTATACAAACACGCGTCTAATAGAGTTATATTTCCCGCAAATTTAACCGAGTAATACGTTTTCATAGCACAACCATTTTCATCAAATAAACCCATGCTCGGTAAAAGAAGCAATCCCTCAACTCCGCATGTAGGATTAAACTTAAAACTCGCCAAATCCCTTATGCACCAACACCCACTACATGTTATATTCTGCTCCCCTGCTAAATTATTAATGCATTTAGTTAATGCTTCGCAATCTTCTTGCTCCATATTTGTTATATTCCCACTCATTAAATTTTTATATGCCTTGGATACTTCCAAGCTCATAGCTTGGCATTCGCTCGGCATTCCAAACCTTGGGTGCTCAAACCCTAATATATCAAACACCAACGAAAAAAAACTTAAAAATAAAGAAATCATAACAATAAAAAAAATCCAGTTGAATGGCGATGGCATACTCTGAAAAACCCACCCCACAAATGCGAGTATTGTTTCCCAAATATCGCTTATAATCGGTATTCCACCCATCACTCTTCACCTTTTTCCCTACTTTTTCCAAATAGAGTATTCACTATTATTAAAAGTATTATTTCAAACAACACTTTAACAATTGGTGGAATAATCAAAATTGCCGCAATTATCCCAAGAACTGAAACAATCAAAAACCTCAGTGGGTCAGTATATAGCAAATCTAAAAACATCCTCACCAAGAAATTGTCAAACAACAACCCCTTTACAAAATTTTCAAAAGTTGTTTGCAATTGCGAGGGTGGAATTTCGGAGAGCGGAGTAAAGAATGGCAAACTATTGCTGTATTCCACATCCTGCTCTCCATTATAAAGAATTATTGTAGAACGGCATGTTAAACTTCCGTTTCTATCTTTTATTTTGAAAACTGGGCAATCATCATTAACATTTATGAAAGAGGAATATGTTTTAAAAACATTCCCTGATGGATAGGTTGTTTTTTCAGTGCACATTAATTCCTGCGTTGAATTATCTATTATTTCATGTCTTACATTCACAACTGAACTTTCTGGGTCGTAGAAATTAGTTTCACATGCTAAAATATCCCCGCTTTCTATTACCCCAGTTTTTGTTTTATTGTTGATTATTCTGAGCTGAACCGATACATTTGTGAAAGAAGTTATATAAGATAAATCAATCGCTGTTTTTGAAAATACCCAATCTAAAATACTCTCATTTGCTGAATACCCTCCCCAGAAACTCGCCAAAAGAGTATATTTTCCAGGCTTCAACGGTATTGGCTGTCCTAAATAATTAACCAGCATAAATCTGCCTTGTTGAAAAATGCTTACGCCGGTTGTCCTATTTGAATATTTTTGAGAAGTGCATGAAGAGGTAGCCGCGGGGATATTTTGGTTTAAATAGGGGTGCAAACAAACAGAGTAATCACCAGCTCCCAATTTTGATAACATTTGGGTTAAATAAACCGCAAAAGTAGCAGTGGCGTTATTCGGTATATCAGTATCAACAATCAACTCGCAAATAACCCAAGCTGGGTCAGTTGTATAATTATTCCCTGTATAGCTCAAACGTATTCTTTGAACATTAAAAGTATCCTCAACTGCATAGCAATTAAAGGTTTTTACTCTGAAATACGAAACTCTAACCATCCCACTATCCGAAACATCTGAATAATTCAACGCTGAACAATTAATTTGGTATTCAAAATTTTCGCTTAAATTATATGTAGCTGGGGAGTTAAACGTAGTATTTCTCATATCTGTTTGGATTAAATTCAAACCAGGCGAGGAATAAGTCCGGTATTCGCTCATTCCACCATAAAATTCCTCTTCTGTCCTTATTGATTTCAGCCAAAAATTGCATTTTAATTCTGCTCCGTCATCAATTGGAGTTTTATAATAATCATTTGATACAGTAGCCCAAAACTCTAATTTATTCTCATTCAAATTATAAACTAAATTAATGTTGTCAATTATCATACTTCCATTTGAATAAGTGATATTGAACTCCAATCTGTCAATTAAAACATCTGTTTCAGTTTCATAAACGCTTAAATTTGCTTTGAAAGAAGTATTATTTTTACAAACAAAAAACGGATAAGTGGAATAATCTACAAAATAAATACCAGATACTCCGCCAAAACTTAGAGGATAAAGCTCACCGCTTTTATTCAAATTCCCTGAACATCCAATACTATTCGTATTTATTGTTGTATTCAAAAAATATTTAACTGGTTTTCCATAATCGCTTTTATCGGATTGTGAAATAACTTTAAAAATAACTGCTGAAAGATTTGTATAAACGTATAATTTCTCTGGATTAAATGTTATTCTCCCAATCACTCTGTTTTTATCTGCAATTTTAAACTGAACTGCATTATCAACTAACCACGTCTCTTTTGCAAATATCTCGGTTTGGTTAAACGCATTTGTATATGAGCACTCCACTTCGGCGTAGTAAATTCCTCTCCCGCCAATATCATTAAAAGGAACGGTGAAGGTATTTGTTGGTGAGTTGAAAGTATTGGCATATTTAACCGCGTTTGTTTGTTGCTCCTTTAAATAGAATGTGCAATTAACATTACTCCATCCTTCAGTATTGGTTAAATTAAATGAAAAATAATAATCGGAGCTTCGGCGTAAAGAGGAGTTAATTATAAACTGCGGAGTTAAACAACCTTGATAAAACGGAACAACTATTTTTTTACAATCCGCTCCGGTATCATTACAACTTATTTGAGAGCCTTCCATATCTTTACATGCATAAAACTCGCATGTTTCTGGATAACCAGGTCCGCATGTTGTCCTATTCAACCAATTACTATAAGTAGTTTTAAGATTGTTTCCACAGAAAAGACTAACTCCTCCAGTATTAGATACTTTAATTTTTGTGTCATAATCACACCAAGGTGGGTAAAAGCTATAACTAGCAAAAAGTTTCCCATCATATCCATAAAAATATGATATTTGGCTTCCAGACATCGGAATATAATAAGTATATTGATTGCACTGTAGATATTGCACAGGAATTGTGCATTTAGCCGAAGAAACGAATTCAATTGAAAACAACAAAATCAATAAATATAATGCTTTTTTCATTCTCCCACCAGATTTCTTAATGATTTTATTAAAAACAACAATATAAAAATCATTACAACCGCAATTATAAAAAAGTATATCTGCTCATCTGGGTTGAACTTCGGAGTATATGCTGGTGCAGTTAAAAGAAAAAAAAGAAAAGAAGGGAAGATTTGGCTCATGCTTATCACTTACCACTTTCTTTTGAATATTCTGAATATTCCAAATATTCCCACTATTGCCGCGCCCACCAGCCCAAGCAGAAGCCCCACTATGCCCAAGCTCACAATTGCGCTTCCATTATCAACCAACGCTTTAATCACTGTCCCGCCAAGGTCAATCCCCATATTAGCCAAATCTGTGGCGTTGTATGTTGGGGTATAACTTGCAAAAGCCAGAGAGCTAAGCATTAGCATGGTTGCCAAAACTCTCTTATTCATACTCTCACCTTTTTTATTTTTCAATCACTCTTGAAATTCTCCTTCTCGGAGAACTCTAAAACATTCTTTGAATATCTAAAATAGTATTAGATTAAACATATATATAAACCTTTCGTTTAAAACGCATGTTTCAGCATGAAAAACACAAACGCAAAAATAATAAGGAGAATTAAAAACGCTACACCTAAATAAGCAATATTATCTTTTAAGAATTTGATTAATGAGCCTACCCAGTTCATAGGTGGGTATCCTTCAACCGTAAAGTTAAACTCCCCCTCCTCGCTAACATTATCTTCATGAATGCAGAAAATTTTAGCTGTGTATTCCTTTCCTTCGCTGTATTTTTTATCATTCAGAAAAATATCCATAAAAAATTTACCGTTCGCCGTTGTTGTTGTGTACTGCTCCTCTCCAAAAATATCTTTGCCGGGTATTATATCCAAAATGCTGTTGTTATCAAAAATAATTCCTTTGCATTTGCTTAAATTTTCAGCCGAGCAGTTCAGAATTAAATCAACCCCCAAATTAGGTCTTATATCTCCTCCGCATTCCACTCCCCAAACCATTCCCAAAAGAATTAAGAGCAATAATAATTTTTTCATTTCAATCCCCTTTTTATATACGCATAAGATATATAAAAACTTATCATTCCGCAGAGAATTAAAAAGAAAATTCCCACAAACAAAATATCCATGCTGAAAGGAAGTGAATAGCCGAGTACTGTAGCATTTTCTCTTTTCTTAATTTCTGCAGAATAAACATAAAGGTATTTGCTTATATTTTTCAACTGCTCATTTGTTAATTCCGCTCCCTCAAAAGTTGTGAAATTTTGGTAATACGTATTATTCCCACCGGTGCAGTTTAAACAGTTCGCCGTCCTTACTTCATAATTCCAAATTCTTTCAGCAATTTCTTCCGTTCTATTTTCATAACCCCAGCTGTTTTGTATTGTATTGTTAACGCTCATTAAATCATTTAAACTTATTCCCGCGCTACAATTTGAGCAGTTCGCCGTTCTTGATGGATATTCCCAAATCTCTTGTGCGGTGATATTCGCTAATGAATTAATTAAATTTTTTACTTCTGTTTCATTTCCCAAAACCAGAGTGATATTATCCAACACTAACGCAATCCTTCCGTTTAGATAAGTGAAGTTTGAGCTCATATTGTTGTTTAGATAGATAATTAGATTATTCGTATTTGCGAAGTTTGAGTATAGATTATCGTTTAGAGTTGAGAAATTATTATTTAAGTTGTTATTTAAAACTGAGAAGTTAGAATTCATATTGTTATTTAGAATTGTGAAATTGCTGTTTAAGTTGTTATCCAGGGTTGAGAAATTGCTACTTAGGTTGTTATTCAGAGTTGTGAAATTATTACTCATGTTATTGTTTAAAGAAGTGATTAAGTTATTTGTATTTATGATATTGTTTTGAGTAAGAGATTGGTAATACTTCTCTATGTTTGCATAACTCCCCAGATAATCCAGATAAATCTCCTCTGGCGATAATGCTCTATTCCAAACTTTTACTTCATCTATTGTGCCGTTATAATATCTATTCCAATCGCTACGAAAACCAATATAAAAAGGATTAGAGGATGGTTGCATAGAACCGATAATAGCCTTGCTCCCGCACTGAACTCCATTCAGATACACAAATAATGTTTGATTAGAATTGTTATAAACTCCCGCTACATAATTCCACATATTGGCGATTACAGGAAGACTGCAATCAATTGGCTGCTCCGAGCCATTACCTATCGCAAAACGCAATCCTATTGTTTGGTATACACTTAACCTATAACCTTGTGAAGTATCCGAGCCAACACATTTATTAGCGATAGGGCATTCATTTGATGTATTATTACAAATAAGCGGGGTATTAACCCACGCCGAAATAGTTATACTTGCTGAACTGTTAAGTATTGTGCTATTAACAGACGCATAAGTTAAACCACTAAAATTTATACCACATCCATATTTACCAGCCACCCATTTTGTATTTATTCCAGATATTGTTAAATTACTTTTCCAGTCGCTCATATCAACAATTGATGTGCCAGTACACTGCGCAAAATCCCAATATCCTATTAATCCCTCTGTATTTACGTAAAGAGAATTCGCAGTAATTGAGCTTCCCTTAACAGTTGAAATAAATAAAAGAATGAGAAGGAGTAAAATACCCAAAACGTCAAGATTTTCTTTCAACTTTTTTAACAAATTTTCTTTGTCTATCATACGCAAACAATCCAATCGCTAAAAAAATTAACCCAAAACTCCACCCCATCGGCATTCCTAAAAACCCAAGCACTATCAACATCCACGCCATCACCAAGCAGATTACCGAAACAATAAACCAATACTCATATTCATATCTATCCATTTTTCTCACCTCTCTTATTTAAATGTTTCGGTTGTTGATTTGAGAAAGAGGTGGTTTATCATTTTTGACCAGTTTGGGTGATAGAGGAGTTACCGGTTTCCTCTACTCCTTTCCCCTCAACAACCGAGTTAATTAAAAAACTCAACAACTGATTTGTATTCATATTCATTTTTTTCTTTAACATATCCCACTTCTCCGCGTCCGCGTCACTCAACACTGCATTTATTCCTTTCATTTTCTCACCTCTCAACGTAAAGAAAATCAATATTAACAAATTCATACTTATACCCTTCATTTTGAAATTTTTTAATTAACTTTTTAACTTCTTTCTCGCTGAAATTATGAATATTAATTATTCTTTTCTCCATCCCTCTCCCCCTGGCTCAAATTTTTTAATTAACTTATTAATTGTTTCAATTCTTTTTGCTGTTTCAATCAACAAATTTGGCTCTAATTTTTTCTCAGCTTGTTGAGAAATTAAAGAATAAAGAAAATTTCTGAAAGAAACAACCGCGTTATACAATTCTTTGATTTCATCATCGTATATAATTACTTTCTTTTTCTCCATCCTCTCACCTTATCACAGGGAATAGTTCATCTTTCTCAGGCTCTAATATTACCTTTCCCTCAACTTTTTTCGCGTTTATTCTCTTTACTCTAATTATTTTCGCTTTTACTTTCTCTGCATTTATTTCTACTGCGTCAATAACTTCCCCCGCAAATACTTCTTTTGCTGTGATTTTTCTCGCTATAATATTAACTGCGATTATTTTATCTGCGTTAATGTTTAATGCCTTGATGTCATTCGCATGTATATCAGTTCTTACTTCAATATCTAATGCTTTAATATCCTTCGCAATTATTGTATACGCGTAAATATCAAGTGCTTTAACGTCAAATGTTTTCATGAAAAACGCGTTTATTTTAGCCGCGTCAATATCCCAAGCTTCTATATCTTTAACTTTCAAATCATTACAGAAAATATTTTTTGCGAGTAAATTATTTTTTACTCTAATATCGTATCTCTCTCCGTTTTCCCCAAAGATAAAATTTCTTACTATAAACTCCTCGCTCTCAAAATCATCCTTCAAAATTAAGTTTCTCATTTTCACCACCACTTTAAATGTCTTTCCCAGAATTCGTATTCCTCTTTTGCTCTTTCGTCTTCATGCAAAACTTCGTCTGCAGTTTTGATTTCTAATGTCTTCCAATTGTGATGCTTCTTCGCTAATCTGAAGCAGTCTTCAACACATTTATTCAGAATTTCTTCTTTTGTATTTTCTTTTACTTTTTCTATTTTGCATTCTATATTCATATCTTGAAGATAATCTGCTACTTCTTTCGCTTCTTTTTCATTTTTGCATTTTATAACTGCTTCTAATTGCCCGTCTGTCCAAGTAGGGTATATGCGATACACTTTCACTATATATGTAGTATCTAACTCAAAAGATTTTATGTTATCTTCTACAAAAAATTTCGTAGTTTCTTCTTCACTCATTTCTTCATTCATTTTCATCACCTCTTCCTCTAATAATACTAAGTATAATTATATACATACTTATATATATACTTTTCGTTTCTCTCTATCTCTCTTATATCTCTCTATCTCTCTCTTATGTATCTCTCTCTTATATACCGATATATATTAATATATATATCTTCTCCGAAGAGGCGTATCGGCGTGGGATAAGAACGCGTAGATACCTGAGGGGAAGTTAGGGGGGA
>Ga0123519_10010547_pt1 | contig 13747 bp, 8 predicted proteins | sample YelNatPaOPRAMG02_FD_87396 | JGI IMG/M metagenome (GOLD analysis project Ga0123519, IMG submission 87396) | Hot spring microbial communities from Yellowstone National Park - Yellowstone National Park OP-RAMG-02 (version 2) | ecosystem: Environmental > Aquatic > Thermal springs > Hot (42-90C) ...
CTCAGGAGGCAGGATCAATCTTGCGACTGGGTACGCCAATACAATGCTGCCTCGACGCGGCTGCGCAGATGCATTTTTTCGAGTATATTGGTAACATGCTTCTTCACCGTGCCGAGCGAGATTTGCAGCTGGATGGCAATTTCCTGGTTAGATTTACCTTCCGCAATCAGCTGCAACACCTCACGCTCACGCGGGGTGAGGGGATCCATCTCACGCTCTTCTCCCTCGAAACGCTCCGGTTTCTGCAGGGTTTCGAGCAGCTTTTGGGCAATCTCAGGGTGGAAGAGGACTTGACCAACATGGGCGCGTCGGATGCTTTCCAGCACCTCGTCGCTGGAACGGCCTTTATACACATACCCCACCGCACCAGATTGAAGTGCCTGTGCCACATGTTCCGGTCGGTGATACGCACTGAGCACTACAATCTTGGTGGAGGGAGTCCGCTGATGAATGGCACGGATTGCTTCAAGCCCCGACTTGATATCCGGTTCCTCAGCGGAGTCCTGCCCCGATAACACCTTCAAGTCAAGCAGTACCACATCAGGCGGATCGCCTGCAATAATCTGCAACGCCTCCTTGACGGAGGTCACCGCACCGATTACGCGAAACTCGTTAGCACGCGCCTCTAGACGTGCCACCATTCCATCCAAAAAGCTCCGATGGTCGTCCACCAAGAGCACAGAAATGCGCTCATCATCCTCTAACCCGCTTTGCAGTGTACTTTCTCCTATCACCGCCGTCTTCTCCCGATCTTTGTGATCAACTGTGCTGCCGATTTAAGAGGAAAGGGGTATTTCAACCGTCAAAGTCGTCCCCTTACCGGGCTGGCTGCCAATGCACAGACTGCCACCCAATTGCTCCACTTGTTCACGTATCATACTCAGTCCGCTGTACCTGGACTGAACCTCACGTGGCTCAAAGCCACACCCTTTATCGCTTATAGTCATAGAAATCTTGTTGGTTTCTCCCTTCACCCACACTGCAACATCGGGCGTGTTCGCGTGTTCAACGACATTTGCAAGTGCCTCGCGATAAGCGCGCAACAGCGCCTCAGTGATGGACACCGAGACCAACTGCCCGGCGAGCAACTCGACCTCAAGAGAAATGTGCAAGCCGAAGCGCCCTTGCGCCTCTTCGGCTATCTGAAGCAACCCTTCGCGCAAGTCGCCCCCGAAACGCGGCCCGGCGCGGTAGGAAAAGACCAGCAAATCCATTTCACGTTGCGCGCGCGATATCTCTTTCTCCAACCGTTGCAACAATTCAGCAGCTTTGCCCGAATTACCTTGTTTCAAATGATCGCGCGCTGCCTCAGAGAAGTTACGAATGGCCGGCAAAGTGGAGCTGAGCGAGTCGTGCAAACGCAAGGCGAGGTCGCGGCGTTCTCTGTCTCGGATCTCCTCTTCGGCCAGCTCGATCAATCCGGCGTTGTGCAGCGCCACCGCGCCGAACCGTGCTGCAAGCTCCAAAGCCTGCTTGTCCTCTTCGGTGAACATCTTGGGTTGACGATAATTAGCGCATAGGACTCCGACCATCTTCCCTTCCGCATACATGGGCAGGCCGGCAAATGAGACAATCTCCTGGCGTTGGCTAAATGTATGGTAACTCCTGAAGTGTGCGCTTGCAGCGTGGCTAGCGCTACCGACCAACAACGGATCACGTGCCACCTCTGGTTGATAGTAAGCTTGACCGGTGAACATGATATGCGCGATGATACCATGATCGGGCGAAGGGGGGTTGAGGCTATCGCGATTGCCCCGGATCTCACCGTAGATGCCCTCAAAAAGGAGGCTATGGGTGCGACGAGCATAGCGATACAGGATCACCAAGTCTGCGCCGAGATGGTATCGCAGCGCATTGCCCACCGCCTCGATCGCTTCCTCCTTGTGTCGGCGCATCAGCGCCAGCGCAGTGCCCCATTCTTGTAGTGTGCGCAAGCTCTCCACCCTGCGCTGAGCGCGCTCGAGCACCTGAGCGTGATAAATGGGCGCAAATATGCGTCGAGCCAGCATATCCAGCATACGACATTGCCCGGCTTCAATAGTGCGACGGCTGGCATCACGATAACCTGCCTCGATCGTGCCAACAACCATTCTTTCCCCGCGAGGCCCTAGTCCGGCAATCGGTGTGAACACACGGATCATGCTGCTATGACCATATTTCTCCCAGATCTCTGGATGGAAGCGCGGATCCCAACCACTCAGTATCTCTTGTTTTCCGGAACGCACGATGTCCGCTTGGATGTCGTGGCTATCCAGAGAGTGCACCACCATCTTGACCCAACCCGGGTCAACGTGACGTCCCTTAACCCCTCGGATGACACGCCGATCCAAGTCCACCAGAGAGATCAGGCAGAAGTCAAATCCCAGCCTGTTCACCACCACTTCCAATGTAAAGTCCAGGATGACGTCCAAAGCGAAATTAGTAGCGACATGATCGCTGATGCTCAACAAGCCTTGCAGCTCGCGTTGTGCGCGTTGTTGATGCAAGAGGGGTAGAAGGCGATTGGCAATGGCTTGGATGCCCTCGAAATAGTCCTGCAGCTGGTAAGTAGGTGGGATAGAGTTGTAATCGAAATCAAAATAAAGGATGCCCAACACCTCCGTGCTCTGCCCACCTGTATCTACGATGGGCACAGCCAAGCGTTGAAAGGTATCGCGCGGCAGCGTGCATCTAAGCACTGCCGGTTCTCTGAAGCGCTTCTTGAACCCCCAATTTCTGACAGGAACATAGTGCTCAGATTGCAAGATCTGGGGACGCCGCGAACGCACCACTTCCCCCAGTGGATGTTCGATGGAGTATTCGCCTCCCCACCACACATTTGCCGTCCCTGGAACAGGCACATACTGGGCGTTGGAAAACTCCCCCAGGGTGACCAAGCGCTGCGCACTGCTGTCGTAGTAAATGATCCCACAGCGCAGCGCCCGCAACATGCCCATAAACTCCTGAAAAATTGCCCGACATTCCGCATCCAGGCGCTGCATACCTGTCTCACAGCTGCCCATCAAGCGTTCGGTTGCCCTCCCCATGCGCAGCATGGATTCCAGAGCATCCACCGAGCGCATCAGATAATGGATGAAAAAGGTGACAAGTACGAAGCCCAAAGCACGCGCCACCAACCATGAAGGGGCGTTTATAGGTAAGAGAATGGCTGCTTCCACTCCCTCTATCGTGCCAAACTGCCCCTCCAGCACCAACATCAGGGCACAGCACTCCAGCACACTGACCACATATGTCCATGTGGGATTGTGACGGCTGATGATTACCAAGCCGGGAATGTAAAGAAACCATAATTCATTGCGGATGCCTTGGCGCGCCAAAATCAGTGCTAATATGAATACGCCCAAAATGCTGAGTTGTGCGCGCACGAACTGGAGCAAGGGGTGATAGAAACGTTCCTCGTGGCGCGGCAATACCGTGTGGCGGAGGACGAAATAAATCACATATAGCCCGACCGGCACCAGCACAAGTGCATAGGGCCAGTGGGGGGTAAGCGAGAACCATAAGATGAGCACAATGAAGAACGCTATAAAGGAACAATAGTATCTGGCCACCAAGTAGCCGGCCGGGCTCAACACCCGAGCACCAAGGCCAAACTGGAACCCTAAACTGCTCAAGCCGGCGTGAGGCATCTGGATGTTCTTCCACCGCACCCTGATATGCCCATCTTTCATGCTTCTATCATATCATCACTATACCGGCCATGTAAATACCTCTCAGTAGTATTCTGAGAACCTGGCAGGGCGCATATTTAGTGGTACTCATGCTACACCTTGCAGGTTGGCAGCGTGACCCCTTTTAGAGTAAAGTACTTTAGGTTGCCGAGGAGCCGGAAACTAAGAAGAATGAGCAGCAAATGCTGGAAAACAAGCGATTTTGATTATGAGCTGCCACCTGACCGCATCGCGCAGACCCCGATCGAGCCGCGCGATGCAGCACGTTTAATGGTGGTCCATCGCGCGAGCGGCCACATCGAGCATCGCGTCTTCCGCGACTTGCCACACTACCTGAGACCTGGGGACATATTAGTGGTCAATGATAGTCGTGTGATCCCGGCACGCCTCTTCGCGCACAAACCGAGCGGTGGACAGGTGGAAATTCTGCTATTGCGACAGTTGAACGCGTTGCGCTGGGAGGCGTTGGTGGGTGGCAAGCGCGTCCGCAAGGGCAGCCGCCTGCTCATCCAACAGGGAGACATTCGCTTAGAAGCGCGGGTGGTGGAAGAGCTGAGCGGGCCGCGGCGTGTGGTGGAGTTCGACACACCCATTGGTCCGCTATTGCAGGACATAGGCCACACACCATTGCCTCCTTACATTCAGCTGCCGCTCGAAGATCCTGAGCGCTATCAAACGGTCTATGCGCGTGTGGAGGGATCTGTTGCTGCACCCACCGCCGGCCTACATTTCACTCCCGAGCTGCTCACCCGGCTGCGTGCACAAGGCGTGTTGTTAGCGTGTGTCACCTTGCACATCGGGCTGGATACCTTTAAACCGGTGACCGCTGAACATGTTGCAGAACACGTCCTACATTCCGAGTGGGCAAGTGTGTCTTCAGAAACGGTACAGCTGATCAACCAAACACGCTTGAATGGGGGGCGTATTATTGCGGTGGGCACAACCGCTGTGCGCACGCTGGAAACCGCCGCACTGCGCGCCGCCGGGATCAAAACCTCGCTACGCCATGCCAGTGCTCAAGGAGAGAAACTTTCTGACACGCACCAAGCCACAGTCTGGCGACCGATCACTGCATTTGAGGGTCGCACCGACCTGTTTATCTACCCTGGCTTCCGTTTTCGCGCGGTAGATGCTCTTATAACCAATTTCCATCTCCCGCGCTCAAGCTTGCTCATGCTGGTGAGCGCCTTCGCGGGATACGAGCTCACACGACACGCCTACCAGGTTGCCATCGCCGAGGGATATCGCTTCTACTCCTTCGGAGATGCCATGCTGATCCTATAGATCAGTCCAAAACGCTTAACGCACCTTCTGGATGATCACCTCGAATGAGGCGTGATAGCGCGAATTGGCAACCGGATTGCCGGTCTCAGGACACAGCTCGTCCAGCTGAAAATCCGGGGTGATGCCGCTCGCGACCATGCTCTTGGCACCATCCACACGCACGTTGTAAGTGCCCTTGAACATGGCGAACTCCACCCATCCCTTGCCGCGAGATTTGGTTTCCGTTATGGGGCGCGCACAATCGTTTTCGCCAGGCCCCCAGCAGATCTTGAGCGGCACCCCGTCTATGCCGTTGCCGAACTGGTCGATCACATGTACGAAGATGTGGTGCTTGCCCTCGTTTTCGCAGGGTGTCAGCTGGCGCACGCTGGCAATGATGTAGTCGACATCCGGCGTTGGTGTTGGCGGCGGCGTCGGAGTATCCGTGGGGGCACGCGTGGCACGAACTCTGGGGCGCGACGTCGGCGTGGCCGGCGGCGGAGTGGGAGAGGGGGTACGCGTGGGTGTAGGGGTAATGGTCGGCGTCGGCGTCCAGGTCGGCAAAAGCGTCCCCGTGGGCGTGGGGGTGACGGTCGGCGTGTCCGTGGGCATAGGTGTATGGGTGGGCGTGGGTGTGACGGTCTCAAGGAAGGGCAGCACAGCTACCACAGCTCCCGGTTCCACTCCCTGGAGCAAGGCTTGGGATGTCCCGCCATTTCCACCGCCATTTTGGGCATAGGCATAGCCCAAGTTGCCGTCGCCACCGTTCAGGTTCGCGGACAGCTCGTGAATCAACATAGACGGTAGAGTCACCATACACAGCCACACAAACAGCAACAAGAGGATCAGCAACCCCACCTTGACACGACGGCTGCGCGTCGTAAACCAAACTGCCAGTGCTCCGATGAATTTGCCTAAACGGGATGATTTGAGCTCGTCGCGGCGGCTACGTCCCCTCGTCTCAACGCGCCGGTGTGAAACTGTCACAACAGGGGATGGTTTGTCCGAGATTACGCCTTGCGCTGTGGACGCTGCTGCTTGATGCGATGACGTCGCAACACCTGCCGTCACAGCGCCGGATTGATCTTTCGCTTCCGAGAGGGCAACCGGTTCGGCCGAACGCGTGGGCGGCACAATCGGCTCCCGGGCCGGCGTAGCTCCTGCCCCAGGAGACGCGGATACTGCTGCCACATCGGGAGATGAGGCTTGGGGCGATGGAGGCACGGGCGGCGCGGCTTTTGGGGCTTCTCGAGAACCCGGCTTCACCTCATGTACACCCTTACGCGGCAAGGGCGGAACCGTTCGTCCTCTATCGGAAGCAGCCGGCGGCTTCTGCCTTGGTTGTCCAAGGCGCTCCCGTGACGGTGCACCGGATGGAGTAGACGATAGCTGAGAAGGACGCGGAACAGGTGTTACCGGCGGCTGTGTCGTTGCCTTGCGCGGCGGACTGACCGGCGCAGGGTGCGGTGGAGGCGGCTGCGTTGCCCTCCCGCGCGGTGGGCCACCCGAAACGGGACGCGATGGAGGCGGCACAGACGACGCCGGCGGTCGCGGGGACGGTGCGGGTGATGCTGTCCGCTTGGATGAGATCGGACGAGCAGCGCCGGATGCCTCTTGGGTGCCATCCGGCTTGCGCACAGTGTCAATCTGTCGTTCGCTGAGAACCCGACTAAGTGCCACAGCCAGATTGGGGTATTTGAAAAGGAGAGTATCAAAATCCGGCTTGCGCAATACCCATAACGTGCCATCGGCCAGCATGCGCGCCGTTGCCGCATAGGGCTGCCCGGTCAGCAGAGCTGTTTCGCCCAGGAAATCCCCTTCGCCGAGCACTTGCAGCACCCTTCTCCCGCGCGGGGTGCCGACTATCAGTTCGACCTGGCCGGAAGCAATGAAATACATCGTATCACCGAAGTGACCTTCCGTGCAGATGATCTCACCGCGACGAAAGGTTTGTGCCTGAAGCTTCCCGTTCAGCGCTGCCAACTCGACACGCGAGAGCCCCCCTGCTAATGCCAATACGCGCAGGTGAGCGGGCAACGTGGTCTCAGCAGCTTGCGAGAGACGTTCGCGCAGAGCGCGGCTCAGAGCCGTCATCAGCACGGGCAATTTGATCAGCAAGGCATCGAAATCGGAGCGATACAGCGCCCACAAGCTGGTATGTCCTGCTGCACGCGCCGCCACGGTGCGGGAGCTGCCGGTCAGGAGGGCCATTTCCCCAAAATAGTCTCCCGGGATCAGACGCGCTAAGACGCGCTGCGCACCATCAGAATCTATTGAGACAATTTCTATCTGGCCTGCCTCAATGAAATACATAGCATCGCCCGGGTCACCCGGCGCGAAAAGCACGTCCCCAGCCGGCACATAGCGCAGCACCAAGCGCGCGGCCACCATATCCAGCTGGGCACGCTCCATATCGGCGAAGAGGGGCATACGCTTCAGCATCTCAACGGCGCGCACCCGATCTGCTGCGCTGAGCGTCGCACGTAGATTGCGTGCCAGCTGGGAGCGCAGTCGAGGATAGTTGTCAGCAAGTCGCGTGAATTCCACCGGGCCCAGCCTCCAGGCGATGGTCGGCGTGATGGCTTGAGCAGTTTCGGGGTGGGACTTCCCGGCCAGAACGGAAAGCACGCCCAGCGTTTCGCCCTGGCGCACTTCCCCGCTATCGCCACTGTCATCAATGAGGCGCAACGTGCCGCTCTCGATAATGTAGATACCGCTCGGTGCATCGCCGCTGCGATAGAGCACCTCATTGGGCTGATAGGAATACGGCACCAATCGTTCCACGATGGCCTGTCGCTGCTCTTCGCTCTCCAGCGCGCGCAAGAAGGGCAAATGACCCAATCGCTTCAGCAAATGTTGGCGATATTGCACAATTCCAATACCCAGAGCCAGTCCCAGTTTGACGCCTACAGTCTCGTTCTGGTCGATTACGGCTTGCACGGCACCCTGTTCGAAAGCCCACACCTGTACAGGGGTATTGGCAATCGCGGAGAGAGAACGGTTAACACCTTGGAAGAATTCCGTTTCACCCAAGAGACTGCCCGGCCCCAGTGTCGCCAACGACGGGCTATCCGGGTCAGGAGTCAGCCGCACCCATCCTTCCTGAATGAGATAGAACGCATCGCCGGCATCGCCTCTGGCGAACAGCTGCTCACCGGCATGGTAGCTCACGAGGCGACCACATTGCGCCAACGCGTGTCGCTCTGTTTCGTTCAGATTGGAAAACAAAGGCACATTCCGCAACAAATTCTCGTCCAAGCTCGCGTTCCCTGCTATTTCCGAAAAACCAGCTGCCATGAGGGACGTTTGCCCTCTGGCAGGTCCGGACAAGTCTGATCTGTCACGTCTCCAACATTATGGGCCACGTCGCTATTCTTGTCCACCAGATGCACTTCATACACTTCGCCCGGCTGCATCTCGAAATCGGCATAGCCGGGGTCTATAGCCGGTTTAAAACCGGTATAGAAATGATCCTCACCCTCCGGCCAGCTCACGACTATCTGGACACCGGGCACTCCTTCGCCGTTTGTATCCCGTACATAAATGCGCAGCATTCCATCCGACTGCGCATCACACAACGGCGTGGACTGCACCACTCGGAAGCGATCACGCTCAACGGTAGGGGTAGCAGTGGGCGTGAGTGTATTTGCCAAAGTGGGGGTGGGTATCTTGGTCGGTGTCGAAGTGGATCGAGGCTGTCGGGTGGGAGTAGCGGTGTATGTTGCCGGCACCGTATATGTTGGTGTTGGGGACGCGGTGGGTGTATGAGTTGGCAGAGGCGTCGCAGTCGGAGTCGCCGTGTGGGTGGGAGTTGGCGTGGCGATGAAAGCGCGCACCGCTGCCGAGGTGTGACCAAGGGCATCTGCCAGCCGCGCCAGGGCACGCACTTCGCGCACGTCATGACCTTCGGCGATGTACCGCTCGGCCAGTGCCACCAGGGTATCGCCTATATGGGCATCCTGCAACGCAGCCAGCCGACGCTCGGCGCGCCCCAGATCACCATCCGCTGTGTAGGCCGCCGCGCATAGCACCATGTAGATTTCTTTGTCGTGCGGATTGAGCGAGGAAGGAGAGGCCAAGGTCAATGCAGGCGGATCAAGCACCCACGTGTAAAACAGGCTCATGCTCATGCCGACCACCAGCCCAACCAGAAAACCACCCATCCACCAGATCCGCTCGCCGCTCTTCACACTGATCGTGTCAGCATCCTAAAACGGATGCGTTGCCTGGAAGACGAGCCACCAGGAATAATGCCCCCAACACAGCGCATTGGCACCCACACCAGGAACCCCGCTATTCCAATCGCGTTGGCACTGAGCTTCACTGCTGCAGTAGCCCTTTTCAATCAGCAGCGGAATGCCGATTTCCCAGTCATTGGTGCTCAGCGTGGGGGAGACCTCGCTGGTCACCGGTCTTCCTTCTGGATACTCTGCCACCAGCAAACGCGTGCTGGCCTTATACAGATCAATCTCGGCCAGTTTAATGCCCCAGTCGAAGAAAGGTTCGTTCTTCTGGCCAGTCACTACTCGAAAGTTGCCGAACTCCGGCAGGTCGGTCACCACCGCTCCCACCAAGGGTTGTCCATTGACGTCGAGCACAGAGATAGAGACCTCATGGCGACCACGACACCCACCGTTTTCGGAGATAGACAACATGCGCGCTTCCTTTACCACGAAGTCGACCGGTGGTGGCGTCGGGGTCGGCGTATCGGTGGGTGGGCCAGGTGTGGGGGTTGGTCGAGGTGGCCGGGTCGGCTTGGGTGTCTCAGTTGGGGTGGCCTCCGGCGTTGGTGTGGGCACGGGTGTCTGGGTTGCCGTTGCCGTCGGCGTCGGGGTATGGGTAGGTGTCGGTGTAACGGTCACTGTCGGGGTCGGCGTCGCCACGTACTCCAACATGCTCTGACTGCTGACGCCCAATACATCGGCCAGCCGCACCAAGTTCACCGTGTCCGGGTCGTCGCGACCACGCCCTTCCTGGACATATTTCTCTGCCAAGTAGGCCACGAACTGATCCGGGTTAGCGACGTCCAGCTCGTCCAGGCGTGCCAACGCTTTATTGGCATCGCCGTCCATGCTGTATTCGGCTGCCACCATGAGGACATAATCCTCTTTCTCAGCCGGACCCAGATCGCCGACCTCGGTATTTACATATTCTACGGGGAGTAGTTGCCACCCAATGAACAGTCCAAAGAGCAGCCCCGCTAGGCAGCCAACCGGCACGGCGGCCACCAGGATAAGAAGTTTGCGATGTAGTTTGCGCATCTCCAACGGTCACAATTATAATCGGTTGCGTTTCACATAACGCGATGCGCGCTAAGCTGTTCCCAAGGCCTCGCTGTGGCATCGCGCACGGTTGCAATGACGCAAACAGTTTGCTAAGTGAAACCGCATCCCGGTGCATTTGGTTTGTCTCCATTGACAGACAATGCCGGAGGTGGGAATCGAACCCACAAGGGCCAAGCCCACACGATTTTGAGTCGTGCGCGTCTGCCAATTCCGCCACTCCGGCATGGACTATAATGAGTATAGGTGAGGCGGGGGCGTTCGTCAAATCTGGCTGGTTGTCCCTTGCACGGGACAGGCATCATTCTATGGATGAAATGGAGACAATCGCGCGGGCACAGCGCGGCGATCTGAGCGCTTTCAATCGCCTGGTTCTGGCATATCAGAACCTCGCTTACAATGTGGCCTATCGCATTATGGGTGATGCAGATGCAGCCGCTGATGTCTGTCAGGAAGCGTTCTTATCTGCCTTTAAACATATTCGTGCACTGCGCAGCAGCTCTTTCAAAAGCTGGTTGCTGCGCATTGTAACGAATATGTGTTACGACCACTTGCGCTATCAGCGTCGCCGGCCAGCTCGTTCCCTGGAGGAGCTGACCACCAACGAGGACGCCGGAGAAAATCCCGAGCATTTTTCCTGGTTAACACACGAAGGCGCCGGCCCAGAGGAACTCGTTATGAACCATGAGCTGGCCGACCTCATTCAAAGCGGCATCGCCAGCCTGCCGGCCGATCAACGGGTGATGATCGTGCTCTCCGATGTGCAGGGTTTCACCTATCAGGAAATTGCCGAAATCACCGGTGTCCCATTAGGCACCGTCAAGTCGAGATTGAGCCGCGCACGTGCCCGGTTGCGCGATTACTTGATCGCACATCCGGAACTTCTGCCCATTGAGTATCGTCAGCTTATGCGTGATGAAAGGGAAACAACTTAACTCGGACCATCTATTGCATCAACAGGTTAGCCAACTGCTTTCGGCCTACCTGGACGGTCAGATGGATGCTCGGGAGCGCTATCTGGTCGAGCAACATCTGTCCACCTGTTCGGCCTGCCGACACGAGCTGGAATCCTTGCGCCAGACGGTGCGTCTGCTGCGTCAACTGCCCGCTGTCACACCACCGCGTCCTTTCACCTTGCGCCCTGAGCGCGTCATTCCGGAAAGGCCGCCGGTATGGCGCTGGCTTTTCGGTATACCGGGCCTGGCAACGGGTCTGGCGACACTGATGTGCGTTATGGCGTTAGCAGGGGTTCTGCTATACAACCGCATTGCCTATCATGGCTACGTGATGCCACTCGCACGAGTACCGGTTACGTACAACATACCTTTCACCCCCACTCCACTCTCCATGCCCGAGGTGGGAGGCACAGCCACCCAAATTGCGCCGACCCCTGTGCCGGCAGTGGCCCACGACGAGCTTGGTTTGCCCACCGAAGCGCCTCTGCCCACACCCACTCTGATCCAGCTGGCCGGACCTTCCACTGCACTGGCTACTTTGCCGTCGGAAACGGCAAGGGAAGGACACTTGCCGCCTTCCCCCATACCATTTGTGACACAGCCAGGACAAGAGGGGCTCGCAATAGCGCAACCCTCGCCGCAGCGGGGCGAAGCCACCGGCGAAGCACGCGCCGAGGAGGAAGTAGGCGCACAGCGTCACGAAGCTGTTGCGCCGCCTGAGCCCTCCCCTGCCGTCGAAGCGATGGTCGTGCCGCCGGCGACCGAGACACCAGTCAGTCCGACTGCCCGGCCGACCGAGGTACCCGCTGTTCCCAAAGCTCCAGCACCGCCCGCGGAGGAGGCTGCGCCACCTGAGCCTTCCCCCACCGTCGAAGCGACGGTGGTGCCACCGGCGACCGAGACGCCGGTCAGCCCGATTGCCTTACCGACCGAGGTACCCGCTGCTCCTAAAGCTGCGGCGCCGCCCACTGAGGAGGCTGCGCCACCTGAGCCTTCCCCCACCGTCGAAGCGACGGTGGGGCCACCGGCGACCGAGACGCCGGTCAGCCCGATTGCCCTACCGACCGAGGTACCCGCTGCTCCCAAAGCTGCGGCGCCGCCCACAGAGGAGGCTGCGCCACCTGAGCCTTCCCCCACCGTCGAAGCGATGGTGGTGCCACCGGAGACCGAGGCACCGGTTATCCCGACTGCCCTACCGACCGAGGCGCCCGCAGCACCGCCTTCGGCGGAAGAGGCCCCAACCTCAATTATCGAAGAGGCCGTACCTATCACGCCCACAATATCCGAGGAGGGTGCTCAGGCGGCTCCGACTACCGGCCCGGTCGAGCCAACACCCACGCCCACACGCATCCCGATACCGGTGCGCGATCTGCGGATGACCATCAAGCCTGGGTTGATCCGCATTGAGGGTGCATTGCCTCTGCCGCCGGGGCAACTTATTCAGGCAGAGCTCTGGCGCGAGGGGCAGTTAATGGAGTGGGCCATTCCGGAGACGCAGCGTGGCAAAGTGCAAGAGGAGGGCCGCTTCGAACTGGAGCTCAAGGCGCAACCTGAGCAACCCGATTTTGATCTGTTCCGACTGACGCCCGCGCACTACGAAGTGCGCATCGTGCCGTTGGAGTTTGAGGCGCCTGTTGAAGCACGCATTCCCTTTGACACTTTTCCACCTAAGACTAAACAGCCATAGAATTTTTTCCACCCAATTTTGCACACAGAAGACGGTAGGAGTAAAATCCGCGCGCCGTGGCAGCTGTGCTGTCCGTTATGGCTTACATGGTAACGCTACCACCACGTAACTGTTCGGTTAGGCATTAGGAAACGTGGGCGTAAGCCCGTTGAGAAGATTGTCACTGTCCATAAGGTGGTTCTGAGACCTGCCTGTTTTTTTGGTTTAGGATGGAAGAAAAGTGAGCAGTAGGAGCAAGTCACCTCCTCAAGCACGAGGGCAGTCAGCCGGGCGGAAGCAGAGTGTCACCACAGCACAAATCATCCTCGTGGCGGGCGTGACCGCTGTGGCTGCCATATTGCTGATCGTTCTGAACAGCTCTCGGTTGCGTCAGGCGGCCGGTAGTGCACTGTCTTATCCGACAGGGATAACCCAGGAAGGCAACCCATACAAGGGCTCACCCGACGCTCCTCTCAAGATGGAGCTATATTCCGACTTTTTGTGCGGGCACTGCGCCGAGTTTGCCGAGGTGCTGGAAGCGATCAGCGCGGACTATATCGAGACAGGCAAGCTCCAGGTCATCTTTCACAATTTTGCTTTCCTGACCCCGGAGTCGGCGCAAGCCGCCCAGGCGTCATTGTGCGCACTTGATCAGAAGCCAGCTTATTTCTGGCAGTATCACGATCTTCTATATGCCAGCCGCGGGGGTGGTATGGCTGCCTATAGCATCGTTCGCCTGAAAGCATATGCCCAAGAGTTAGGGCTGGATACGGATGCGTTTAACCGCTGTCTCGACTCACGTGCCAAGGCAGCCCAGGTGCAGGCCGATCTCAACGCAGGCCGACAGGCCGGTGTGGAGGGCACACCCACGTGGTTTCTAAACGGCCAGAAACACGTGGGTGCTATGTC